>Ga0075012_10004988_pt1 | contig 12242 bp, 9 predicted proteins | sample All_14_2_FD_71474 | JGI IMG/M metagenome (GOLD analysis project Ga0075012, IMG submission 71474) | Freshwater microbial communities in response to fracking from Pennsylvania, USA - Allegheny Zone_MetaG_DW_15 | ecosystem: Environmental > Aquatic > Deep subsurface > Groundwater > Drilled...
GAAGGGGTTGATAAACAAGAAGCTCGAAGAACGACGGATGCAGAATCAAGTCAAAATCGAGGAAATCACCAATATTTCACGGGTGGAAACCAAATATTTCAAAGTCGGTTTCTTTAATACCGTTCATTCCATTCCGGATACACTCGGACTTTTGGTCAATACGCCCAACGGACGAATCGTTCATACAGGTGACTTTAAGTTCGATCTGACACCGGTAGGAACCAATTCCGATTATCAGCTGATGGCGTATATGGGCCAAATCGGCGTTGATCTGTTGCTTAGCGACTCCACCAATGCCGGTGTCAAAGGTTTTTCCATCAGTGAAAAGCAAGTGGCTTCGGCCATTCTGGACATCACCCGCAGAGCGCAGGGCCGTCTGATCGTCGCTTCCTTTGCATCCAATGTTTATCGGGTGCGTCAGATCATTGAAGCAGCTATTGCCTGCGGACGAAAAATCAGTATTTTCGGCCGATCGATGGAAAATGTCGTCGAAATTGCCCGCAAGCTCGGACATATTCATTTTGGAGATGAACACTTCTTACAGCCGGATCAGCTCAATCATACCCCGGCCAACAAAGTAACCATCATCTGCACAGGATCGCAGGGAGAACCATTGGCCGCATTGTCGCGCATTGCCAACGGAACCCACCGTTACATCCGCATCATTCCGGGAGATACCGTCGTGTTTTCATCCTCGCCGATTCCCGGCAACGCCAATTCAGTCAATCGGGTCATCAACAGTCTGACACGGGCGGGAGCCAATGTTCTGACAAACTCGCCGCTGAACTCCATTCATACGACCGGCCATGCTTCTGAGGAAGAGCAAAAGCTGATGCTTCAGCTGATCAAACCGAAGTATTTCATGCCGATCCATGGTGAATATAAGATGTTGAAACAGCATGCCGATACCGGCATCGAAACCGGTGTTTCACCGGAAAACGTCTTTATCTGTGCCAATGGCGATGCCGTCGTATTGCGTGACGGTGTATGTTCTTTAAGCGATACCCGCATCCAAGCCGATGACATTTACGTAGATGGCAGTGATACTTCCGGATTATCGACTTCGGTCATCAAAGACCGCCGCATCCTTTCGGACAACGGCATGGTCGCAGTTATCGTTTCGATTGATTCAAGATTCAATAAAATTCTGTGCAGACCTTCAATCGTCAGTCGCGGCTTTGTTTATATCAAAGAAAGTCAGACGCTGCTGAAAGAAGCTGAACTGCTGGTATATGAAGCCCTGAAGAAAAAGATGGTCGGCAAGACCACCTTCGGTGAACTGAAAAATACGATTCGCGGATCGCTGGAACCCTTCCTATATCAGAAGACCCATCGCAACCCGATCGTCATTCCGGTCATACTCAATCAAAAAGCAGCCATGCAGCCAAGACCGGCCGAGACTCGTTAGTCTCGGTTTTTTTAATCTCTGATTTCTATTGCTCCGAAAACGACGCTGTAATTAACCTCAATGACCTTCCCGGCGATTTTTACATCCTGATTCGACGTCTTATCCTCAAAACCGCCGAAAACCGGTCCGCCGCCCGACACTTTGATCGCATATTTCCGTGGCAGACGCACATCGGCACCGCCAAAGACCGCATTGATCGTAACGACTCCTTTATCCCCTTTTAATTCAATATCACTTAAATCCACTTCGGCACTGCCAAATACAGCCGATACTTCAAAACTCTCAAACTGTCTGTTGTTTGATTTGTGTTTTGTACCCCCAAACACCGCAACGACGTCACTTTTGTCAGAAATACTGACCGAGTAACCCCGATGACCAAAAACCAGTGACAAGCCAAATAAAATCACGATGCCCGGTACGATCAAATTGACGATGGCTTCTCTTTCAATCAGATTGAAATTGATGGCCAGAAACACCAGACCGATCGTGGTGATGATTAAGTGAAACAGACTGACTCGCCGTTGTTCGATCATCGAATAACAACCGATCAGAACAAGGGCGGATGGCCATAGATAGTCAAACAAGTCTTTGATCGGATAAATGTTCAAATTATCAAGCAATAACAATACTCCGGCCAGAATGATCAATAAACCAAAAATCCGCTTTCCCATGTTTACCCCTCGCTTTCAGTACCATTATAAACCAATTTTCATAATTTACGCCAACAATTGTGGTAAAATGACTGTGCAAGGTGAAGATATGAAAATGAAAATCGTACGATGGCTATCCGTAATTTTGGTCGCAATGACATTGTTGACCGGTTTAATATATGAAATGACTGTGTGGGGTCCAAGGCGTCTGAGCGTTGAAACGGTTACGCTGAGCGATGCTTTGATTCCCGATTCCTTTGAAGGTATCAGTGTGCTTTTTTTCTCCGACGCCCACTATAACAAATTTATGGATAAAGAACGGTTTTCAGCCGTGGTTACACGTATCAACCAACTCGATCCGGATATCGTGATTTTTGGCGGGGATTTGTTTGATCACCCCTCCGTTGAATATCCGACAACAGAGATTCAAAATGAACTGATGACCCTGTTGGCCTCGATTCAGGCACCTTTAGGAAAATATGCGGTCTTTGGCAATCACGATTTAGAGTCGCCACGGACCAAACAAATGGTTGCCAACGTACTTCAAGGGGGCGGGTTTGATCTATTGGTCAATCAGAACATTCCGATTTATAACAAAGATTCTGCGTATATCCGTTTGGTCGGTTTGGATAGTCAGCTCTTGGGAACTCCCGATACAACTGCTGCTTATCAAGGTGTCAATGAAGGCGAGTTTATTTTGACCTTATCCCATACACCGGACATCATCGATGATTTACCGACATCTACCCGCTGGGTGCTTTCCGGTCACAGTCACGGAGGACAAATCCGGGTCCCGGTTTTCAATGAACTTTACACCGTTCCTTATGCTCGCAAATATGTATCCGGAGAACATTTGGTCAATGGCATCCGTCTGAACATTTCCAATGGCATCGGCACGACCCGTTGGGATATCCGGCTGATGGCCGACCCGCAAATCCATTTTTATACATTATCGGCAGGAAGGTGATTCTTTGGATATCCTCAAAGAGTTGATCCGACGTTATGATCGGCATCGCATTCATCTGATCAGTGGAACACTGGCCTTCTTTTTCTTGCTTGCCCTTTTCCCGCTGCTGATATTTTTAAATGCGCTGCTGGGAACTTTTGATTTACAGCTGCTCGATTTGATTCAGTCGATGGAAGATCTGATCCCACAATCCGCACTGGATGTTTTAGCCGGCTATGTAACCTCGATTTCATCGACATCCACCGGTTTGATCTCTTTCAGCTTACTGGCAACGCTTTACTCTGCCTCAATTGCGGTCACATCGCTGATTCACTCCATCCATACGGCATACAATCAGCGCAGTCACCGACATTTCGTAACCACCAAGCTTTGGTCGCTCTTCTTTACCTTTCTGATCGGCATAGCCCTGACATCATCACTGGTATTGCCGGCCTTGGGGCGCAACTTCCTGACATTTTTGTCTCAATATATTGCGATTTCGGAAAGTGTGATCGTATTGTGGACCAATTTGCGATGGATTCTGACCGCAGTCATCATCACTGCGACTCTTGCTTTGCTTTACAAAGTCATTCCGTATACACCTTATAAAAAACAGAGCGTATGGCCAGGAGCCGTCTTTTCATTGATCGGCTGGATGGTCGTGTCTCTGTTGTTTTCAATATATGTCAATAATTATGCGAATTACAGCATCGTCTATGGTCCCTTAGGGGCCGTCATCGCTTTGATGATGTGGCTGTTTTTTACAGGTATGATCATCATTCTTGGTGCTGAATTAAACAATATTCTCGATACCCGACGCAATAAGAAGCTGAGCGTTTATGTCAAAGTAAGCGAGCAGGACATAGAGGATGAAGACTGATATCATCCCAAGGGCATCATGATTTCATATTGCTGATCGTCGAAGGTGTAATTTCCTGTTCGAAACAATTCCAGACATGCTTTGGATACACTGCCTTCATAAAGAATCCCGGCATTTGTTTCAATTTCATTCAGTGCCACATCCAATCCCAAAGACGGCCGATACGGACGATGAGAAGTCATTGCCTCCACCACATCCGCCACCATCATAATATGAGCTTCCAGGGAGATTTGATCTCCTTTTAATTTTCGCGGATATCCGCTGCCGTTAAGACGTTCATGATGCTGGAAAATCGCTTCGGCGATGATTGGGGGAATGTTGACATCCGAAAGCATCTCAAATCCTGCCTGAGAATGTGACTGCAGCAACAGAAACTCCGGATACGTTAGTTTACCGGGCTTCGACAATATCTCACTGGGCACCACGATTTTTCCGATATCATGGATATATCCCATGATCCGGACATTCTCAATGATATCATTGCTTAAACCCATCCACTCCGCAATTTTTGCCGAGCAGTTGCCCACACGGCGCTGATGACCTGCCGTATAAGGATCACGATACTCAACGACCTGCGACAAAAGCGTAATCGTAGAACTCATGGATTTTTGAAGTGCTTTCGTACGAGTCACGATCATTTCTTCAAGGTGTTTTTGATATCGTTCATTTTCCTGCTGAAGTTTTTTCCGATCGTCCGACAGCTGCTTGATTTGAAGGTTTTGCCGTACGATATGAATGAAATCATCTTTTTGAACCGGTTTTGCCATATAATCGTTGGCTTGTGATTGGACAGCCCGCACCGCCGTTTCAACTGTTGGTTCACCGGTCAGAATGATGATCCGACATTCCGAATCAACTTTACGGACTTTTTCCATCAATTCAATTCCAGTCATTTTCGGCATCACGATATCCGTAATCAGTAAATCGTATGGATTCTTCTGAAACATTGCGTATGCTTTGATTGCATCTTCTGCTACATCGCATTCAATACCTTCTCTGCGCACAAACTCACTTAACGTCATGCGCATGCTCAACTCATCATCAACCACCAATGCTCTGCTCATAAGCTACCTCCTGTGGATCAATGGGCAAAATGACATTAAAACACGTATAAACCCCTGCTTCACTATCCACTTCAATTATTCCGTGATGATCTTTAACGATCCCAAAACTAATAGACAATCCCAGTCCTGTTCCCTGATCCTTGGGCTTGGTGGAAAAGAATGGCTCATAAATCCGATTGATTATTGACGGATGGATGCCATTTCCATGATCTTTGACACTGATAATGATCCATTCTTTCCGATCCATCACTTTGGAATAAACATTCACATCAATGATTTTATCATCATCATACTCCGGATATTTCTCATTCAGAGCATCCCGGGCATTGGTCAGCAAATTCATGAAAACCTGTTGTATCTGTTGACTGCGACAGCGTATCTTCGGCAGATCTTCTGAAAGATTCAGTCGAATGTTGATCATGTCCTTTTTAAACGTTATATTAACCAAAGAAAGTGTATTGTGTATGACATCTTCAATCGCAGAAAAGCTGTGAATGACTTTGTCATAACGGGAGAACTGTAGCAGATTTCTGACGATGTTCGAAATACGTTCTGACTCATTGATGATCATATTGCTATAAAGAATCACATCACTGTTATCTGAGCAGTCCTCCTTAATCAACTGAGCAAAGTTCATAATGCCGTTAATCGGATTATTGATTTCATGCGCCACACCTCCCGCCAGAGTCCCAATAGACTCCAGACGTTGCTGCTGATGGATTTTTGCTTCCATTTCACGAGCAGCATTTTCAAGTTTCTTTCTTTCTGACAAATCCGTTATGATCGAGTAAAGGTACAACCGACCTTCGAATTGAATCGGTCCGCTGTAAACTTCCACATCTGTCTGGCTTCCATCAGCCTTCTGATGCACAAACTCAAAGCGATTGCTCTGAAGAAATGATGCTTCTTCCAACTTATTTGCTATAACACTCTTTCCAGCTGTATTTATCTGACTTAAGTTCATTGTCAGCATTTGCTTGTGAGACCAACCGTAGAAAGCTTCCGCTGCGGGATTGACATCAATGATATCTCCGTTTTGCGGATCGATGATCAACATAACAGTATGGTGATTATTAAACAGATTTCGATATTTCTCCTCAGTATGTAATAACTTTAAGCGATCATCTTCCCTATCTTTCTGGATAAAAAGCAAACTTGATATAAAAACGGTGGCTACCGGGTAGATCAACAAAATAATGATGCCCAATGATCTGATTGCATTCAGTGCATTATTTACAGGCATGGCAAAAAAGCTCAGTAACATGATGATATGAATGGTTATCCCGAACAAGTAGATACACAGCCAACGCGGAATTTTCATTTTAGGAAGCACATATTTCTTCCAAAGAACTCCGATGGCAGCCGTAAATGATATAACCAAAATTCCGGTCCACATCCCGATGCCACCGATATAAATCCGATAAATGATCAATATGGCTGAAGAAACGATGATGGCCGGTGTGGCGAAGACAAGAGCTGCTGATCCAATCAAAATCGAACGGGTATCGAATATAAGTCCGCTTTCCAATGTAAATGGAAAAGTCATGATGATAATGCCTATGAATGCTATCATCAGTCCCTTGACATAATCACCCATGGATTTGAATCTTCTCAAATTCGACAGGATATTAAGTTCATAAATGACTGACAGTAAAAACAGTAAGGCTACGTTGTCCAAAAGACCGTGAAAAATCTCGTTTTGCATACGCCTCCCTCTACACCCACAGTGTGATTATCTCAGTTTACACAACGATTTACAATAAGGAAAACGATTCCTTCCATAATAAAAACAGTACCCCATGGGGGTACTATACGACAATATTAACAATCTTGTTTTTTATGGCAATCAACTTCCGAATCGCCTTACCTTCCAGATGAGGCAATACCGTATCCACCTCGACAGCCATCTCTTTCAGCTGATCTTCACTTGTATCCAAATCGACCCACATCTTACCGCGGATCTTCCCATTGACCTGAATGACGATTTCCACTTCATCATCGATCAGCTTGCTTTCATCCACTGTCGGCCACGGTTGATAGGCAATCGTTTCTTCTTTTGTAAGCAACTGCCACAGTTCCTCACCCAAATGCGGAGCAAAACAGGAAAACAGTTTGATAAATCCCAGTGCATACGGACGATATACCTTATCCACCCGGTAACACTCATTGATGAATATCATCATCTGCGATATCGCAGTATTCATCTTCAGTGCATCGATATCATGACTGACTTTCTTGACCGTCTGATTGTATACCTTATCCAAAGTTCCGTCATTCTCATCGCTGAGTTTGTCCAGTTCGGTAAACAGACGCCATACCCGATCGAGCCAGCGACGCGTTCCGTCCATACCGGTATCACTCCACGGCAACGCAGCTTCCAAAGGACCCATAAACATTTCATATACCCGCAGCGTATCTGCCCCGTGACTCTTCAGATAGTCATCCGGATTCAATACGTTGCCACGTGACTTACTCATCTTTTCGCCGTTTTCACCCAAAATCATCCCCTGATGAAACAAGCGTTTGAACGGTTCCGGTGTGCTGACCGCACCGATATCATACAAAACCTTATGCCAGAAACGGGCATATAACAAGTGCAACACCGCATGTTCTGCACCTCCGACGTACAAATCGACCGGCAGCCAGTGATCCAATAATTCTTTTGCTCCGATGGCATCCGGATTTTTCGGATCGATAAAGCGCAAGTAGTACCAGCAGGAACCTGCCCACTGCGGCATTGTATTGGTTTCGCGCCGTCCCTTGACCCCGTCAATCTCAACTTCCAGCCATTGTGTCGCATGTGACAATGGTGATTCCCCGTTATCCGACGGACGGTAATTATCCGTTTCCGGCAGTTCAAGCGGCAGATCCTCAATGTCGACCGTCCGCTGTGTGCCATCATCCATCAAAATGATCGGAATCGGTTCACCCCAATAGCGCTGACGCGAAAAGAGCCAGTCACGCAGTTTATAGGTCGTCTTCGGTTCGCCACAGCCATTATCCTGCAACCAGGCATTCATCGCAGCAATGGCATCTTCCTTATTCATTCCATTAATAAAACCGGAATTTATGTGAACGCCATCTCCGATGTAAGCAGCTTCCTCAATGTTACCGCCTTCCAATACCGGGATGATATCCAAATTAAACTTCTTCGCAAATTCCCAGTCACGCACATCATGTCCGGGAACGGCCATGATCGCACCGGTTCCATAAGCCGCCAGCACATAATCAGCGATCCAGATCGGTACTTTTTTCTGATTGACCGGATTGATCGCATAAGCCCCGGTAAACACACCGGACTTCTCTTTGTTGAGTTCGGTACGTTCCAAATCCGACTTGGTTTTGATGGACTCAATGTAATTATCGACATTTTCCTTAAACTCTTTTGTCGTTATATCTTTTACGAAAGGATGCTCCGGAGCCAATACACAATACGTCGCTCCAAAAAGGGTGTCACTGCGCGTCGTAAAGACCGTAAATTCTTTATCATGCCCCTCGACCTTGAAGATGATGTGGGCACCGACCGATTTACCGATCCAGTTGATCTGCATTTCTTTGGTGGATGAAGGCCATTCTACCAAATCCAAATCGTCGAGCAGACGTTCGGCATACTTGGTAATGCGCAAGACCCATTGGCGCATCGGAACGCGGAATACCGGAAAGTCGCCGCGCTCGGATTTCCCGTCGATGACTTCTTCATTGGCCAATACGGTTCCCAGTTCCGGGCACCAGTTGACCGGGATTTCATCAACATAAGCCAACCCTTTGTTATAGAGCTGTAAAAAGATCCACTGGGTCCACTTGTAATAATCCGGATCTGTTGTAGAAAACTCCCGGTCCCAGTCGTAGGAAAGGCCTAAGGCCTGAATCTGCTTTTTAAAGGTCTCAATGTTCTTTTTGGTAAAACCCGCCGGATGATTACCGGTATTTAACGCAAACTGCTCAGCCGGCAAACCAAAAGCGTCCCATCCCATCGGATGCAGCACATTGTAGCCTTCCATACGTTTTTTGCGGGCGACGATATCCGTAGCCGTATATCCTTCCGGATGACCGACATGAAGTCCGTTGCCCGAAGGATAGGGGAACATATCCAAAACATAATACTTCGGACGTGAGAAATCCCATGTGTCCGTCTTAAATGTTTTGTTCTGTGCCCAAGTGTTCTGCCATTTCTTTTCAATGGCCTTGTGATCAAATGCCATGATTCACGCTTCCTTTCAATAAAAAAACGCCCTCTAAGGGCGTTAAACGCGGTACCACCTTAGTTACTGCCATGCAGCACTCAACCCGTTAACGCCGAAATACGGAATATGTTTTGCATATTCAGCTCTAAGGCGAGTTGGGATGGATGACCTGTCATTTTACACCGGACAATGACTCTCTAAAAGGCGGACCATCTTACTATTCCTTATCAAAGCTTATGGGAATATGATAACGAAATTAACTTTCCTTGTCAATCTTAAACCCAAAACACCGATAACTTATCTGACAACTATCATGAATTTAACAATCTCATAACCATACATATGAAATTTTTGTGTTAAAATGATGGCGAGGATAAGTTATGAAATACGGTCACAATGCTATTTGTATCAACCCCAACACCATGATGATGCCTGTGGGCTACATCGAACGTCACAACCCGATCTCCACGACCAAAGGAGATCTTTATGCACGTGCATTCTATCTTGAGGACAGTGAAAAATTGTGTTTTATCACTTTGGACAGTCTGGGTGTTTGTTCTTTGGTACAAAAACTGTTTGAGACAACGGTCAAAGACATTTTGGGCAGTGATGTAACCCTTATTCTGTCGAGCAGTCATACCCATTACGCACCCTCTTTGACACAGGCATATGGATATATAAAGACCAATGACAGTTATGTCAAGTTTGTCCAATGGCGGTTGCGCGCACTTTTGATGAATATGAAAATCCGCGATGCTCATTTGACCATCGATTGTAATCAGATGAATCAGACGCTGATTGGCCGAAGCCGAATCAGCGGAAATCATGATGATTATGTGATTCTTCACCTGCTGCGCATCTATGATCAAAATCACCGCATCGGAAACTTTGTCATATATAACTGCCATCCGACGATATCCGATGCCCAAGTCGCACATTTTACATCCGACTATATCGGCGTAACCTTGGAAACCCTGTCAAAATCTCATCCCGGAGAGTTTTTCATGTTCTTTCAAGGTCCTGCCGGGGATATAAGTACCCGTTTTACCCGTAAAAACCGGACGTATGAAGAGGTCATCCGAATGGGGCGATTATTGGCCGATTCTGTCAACGTCATGATGAAACACGCCCCCAAACCCAAAGAACTGAATCTGATCAGAAAGCGATATGAATATGCGATTGAAGGCAAACTGAAATCAGCAGAGCAGTTCACGATATCACCACAGGCCAGTGAACGCGAAATAAGCGAATTTGAACATGCGAAACATATTTTAAATGATTGGGCATCCCATCCTTCATGGCTTCATCAGCAAATCACGATCGATGTCATCCGTCTTGGCTTATCCACTTTATACTTCCATCCTTTCGAACTTTTCTCCAGCTATACGCGTTATCTGCCCGTCAATGGCATATTGATCGGATACTCTCAAGGCTACGCCGGATATATGAGCGATGTTGAACCAACCTCTTCTTCCTATGAAACACTTCTGGAAATATACAGCGAGCAAGACAAGCAATATCTGATCGATATCATCCGTGCGAAGTGAAATCATGAATCCTTTCCCCTACTCTTGCGATAACAAGCGTTATTATACATGGAATCATTATCTGAAATCGACCTTTGGTACAAAGGTTTTCAAAGTCCCGCTGGATGCGGGATTTTCGTGTCCGCATCGCGATATCCACGGCACCGGTGGATGCACTTTCTGCTCTGCAGCCGGAAGCGGGGATTATGCGGGCAACCGATCCGAAACACTGAAACAACAGTATATCGAAGGATATGCGATGATGGCTCGAAAATGGCCCGGTGCTAAGGGAATTGCCTATTTTCAGGCCTATACCAACACCTATGCCCCACTATCCCATTTAAAAGCGATTTATGATCCGTTTTTTAATGATCATCCTTGCATCGCCGTCGCGATTGCCACACGGGCCGACTGCCTCGATGATGACATCATAGAATATCTTAAAGAGAAAAACCGGCTCAAACCGTTGTTTCTGGAAATAGGCGTACAGACGATTCATGAGGTGACGGCACGCCGAGTAAACCGTCAGGAATACATCGAAGACATCGAAAAGAAGCTGAATATGTTACGGTCGGCGGGACTGAACGTCATCTTGCACATCATCAACGGACTGCCTGATGAAACTGCGGACATGATGCTTGATACCGTACGCTGGGTTGCGAAGATGGCTCCCTTTGCTGTCAAAATCCATATGCTGCACATCATTAAGGATACGGTGATGGCAAATCAGTTTGACACAAACCCCTTCAATATACTTACAAAAGAAGCTTATGTTGATATTGTGGTGCGACAGTTGGAAATACTGCCGCCGACCACAGTCATTGCCCGGCTGACCGGCGATGCCGTAAAGGAAGATTTGATTGAACCGATGTGGACACTCAAAAAAGTATCGGTGCTCAATGATATTGATAAAGAGATGGTCCGCAGGGATACTTGGCAAGGTAAATCCTATGAAGGCTAGAAACATCAATGAAGTCGTACATCAATGGTTAGCAGAGATTTGCGACAAAAGCACCATAGCTATCGATGCGACTGCGGGCAACGGTCATGATACCGTATTTCTTGCCAGTATCTGCCGGCAGGTCATCGCTTTTGACATCTCCAAACAGGCAATAGTGAACACATCAAAAGCATGTCAGCATCTGGACAATGTCATTCTTATGCATCAGAGTCATGATCAGATGATCAATTATGTACGTAAAGCAGACATCGCCGTGTTCAATCTGGGATATTTGCCCAAGGGGGATAAATCGGTCATTACCCTGCCCGAAACAACAATCAAAGCATTAAATCAGGTGAAACTTATCGCCCCTGAGGGATATGTATGCATTACCTGTTATCTGGCTCATCCCGGAGGTAAAGAAGAACATCAGGCCGTATTTGAATGGCTTAAAGATAATTCGAAGATTATTCATACGTATACCTATCCTATCGCTGATGCCCCCATCGCCTATCTGGGAAAAATAAAAGACCGCTAACGGTCTTTCAGACTGTAGACAAATACGGGGTTAAAAGTTCGTTTGAATTTCTAACTCCGTTTTTCTTTGGGAAAAGAGGGAATAAAGAAGATTAAATAGATAGGTA
>Ga0075012_10004994_pt1 | contig 12235 bp, 7 predicted proteins | sample All_14_2_FD_71474 | JGI IMG/M metagenome (GOLD analysis project Ga0075012, IMG submission 71474) | Freshwater microbial communities in response to fracking from Pennsylvania, USA - Allegheny Zone_MetaG_DW_15 | ecosystem: Environmental > Aquatic > Deep subsurface > Groundwater > Drilled...
ATCGCGCGCAGCGGGATTCCATTTGATCAGGCAGATGATCGCGAATGTCTGTTCCGGGCCGTCGGCCGTGTAGCTCTGGCAGGCGGCGTAATATGCGTTCGAGCGAACGGTAGACTTGAGCACGCGAAGGCCCTTCTCCCGGCCCTTGTCCGGGGTCAGCGCATAGGTGCATTGGTTGTCGAGGTAAGCCTTGGGCGTGGCAAAAGGTGCCATGCCGGAGCGGGTCATCGAGAGCCAGCCCATGGGTGTTCTCCTATACGAGTTCAGGTTGGCGGCGCGTAATCGTAAGGCCGGTTTCCCGGGTGACGAGCGCTGTGAAGCGGACGGGATCGACGAGGACGGCGATATCGCAGAAGTTGTTGCGCTCGCCGCGATAATCCTGGCGACCCTTGCAACGGCGGAACATGACCTCACGGCCGTGTCCGAACGAGGAGGTCGTGACCTGGATGTAGATCTCATCTGCATGGAGGGTGATTTCACCGGAGACGGCTGGGCCTGCCATGTTGTTGCGGAGGTCATATTGATCATGATCCAGCCCCAGATGGCGGGCAGCGATCCGCAGCGCCGAACGGGCTTCGCGGTGGAAGGCACGTTTGGCTTCCGGATCGTAGCCGATCCCGCGGCGTGCCAGTGCGACAAGCGCGGGCTTGGACTTCAGTTCGTCGATCCGGGTGAGGCACTGCCGGCGCAAGGGCAGATCCTCCTCATATGTGGCATCGGCCGGATTGCCGAGTGCGATGCGCCCGACATGCCGGGCAAGGAGGATGGTTGCCGGATCGCGCGCGGGATCGACGCCGGCATTGCGCGCATCCTGCATCGCATCAACCACCGCCTGGGTGGCAGTAGCGACCGTGCACAGCGCATCTGGCTGGAGGGCGCGGCGATAACGGAAGTCGAGGTCATAGTTCATGGGGGCTGGCTCCTTGACGCACTTGGGCGCAGCACTTCGTCCCCCCTCCCCTCACCTTCGGATTTGCCGCGTCAGCGGGTATAGTGTTCAGGCCGCCTCGCGCACTGGCTCGGTGAGTGCCGGATCGAACTGGCGCAGCCATTTGACCGCCTGTTCGGCCTTGGCTGCGGCATGAAGGATCGCGGTCTTGTCGGCGCGCAGGATCTTGGCCCAGTGGTGGATGTAGGAGGCGTGGCTGTCGTGAAGCTCGTTGGGCAGCCCGTATTCCGCGCACAGAATGGATTGCGCGAGCCCGGCGAGCAGCTCCTCCGCCGCATATGCGTCGTCCCCGAAGCGCTTGCCGAACTGACGATCAAGACGCGAGCTATGGCCAGTGGCGTGGGTCAGCTCATGACACCTCGTCGAGAAATACGCTTCAATTGAACGGAAAAAATTGGGATTTGGTAACGTCACCGTGTCGGTGCTCGGCGTGTAATGCGCACTGTTGCCGCCGTGGACCACCTTGATGGGGATGGCGTCGAGGAACGCGCGGATATTGGCGGAGAGTTCGCCAATCGCCCGGGGGTCAGGCGGCTCGGGATAATAGTGGGCGGGTAGGCCATCGATTTGCGAGGCGTTGAAAACGTGGTTCCACTTCATGAAGCGGATCGTCTTTTCCGTGGTTTCCCCCGTGAGCTGGTCAGTGTCGGACTTGCGCGCTGTGTTGTAGTAGACGCTGAACGAGCCGCTCTCACCTTTGCGGACCTGACCGCCAAGCTCGCTGGCCTGCCGGTACGTCATCCAGAAAGGGCTGGTGTAGCCCATGGTATCGGCGACGGCCCACAGGAAGAAGCTGTTGATCCCGGTATAGGGGATACCCTGGTGACGTAGCGGCCTGGTGCTGGACGCCGACCAGGGTTTGAGCCAGGGGGCTGTGCCCTGCTCGATCTTCTCGAGGATCAGGTCGGTAATGGTCTGGGCGACGTCAGGGCGCGCTGTCATTGGCCTGGTGCGGCTCATGGGAAATCTCCGAGGGCGGCCGGTGCAGACCGCTCCCGCACCTTCAAACCGTCACCCGAACCCCCACCCCCTCTTCCTCTCTCGGCGTTCCGGCAGGCATGCCGGTCCATTCGCCCACCTCAAGTTTCCTCGAACGCTGTCGACAGCGTGTCGTAATGAATGCCGATTTCTACAAGGTCCGCGTAAGACAGGTCGGCATGGTCGTCTTCATCGCCGAGATGCCGTTCCCATGCTTCCCAGAGCCTGAGCGTCTTACCGTCGGGCAGGATGATCGCGGTCCCGATGGCATTGAGCCGCGAACCTTCCGGCACGTCGATAGTGCCGGTCAGTTGGTAGTTGAACTTCATGGCAGTTGCTCCCCGAAGTGTGGGATACCAACCACGGCTGGAATCCGGGCGGCGTCAGGTTCAGGCGCGCCCGTCATTGGGGCTTCGCATCTTTTGCGGCGCGAAGTTCAAGGCTGGTATACTCGCTGGACCAGGTGAGCTGAAGCGTGCGCCCGTGCGGGATGCGCCAGGCAACGCGGTCGGCGAACGCCATGCGGATACCTGCGATGATGGCGGCGTCCTCGCCTTCGAGAATGGCATGGGCGCGCACCGCCGCGTCATGGCGGAACCGGGTTTCCTGCGTATCGTAACTGTCGGCGTCGGAATCGTCCGACGGCGAAAAGACCGCATCGATGATCAGTTCAGTGAGATCGCCGGGATCGATGCTGGCCGTGCGGGTCAGGGCAATCCGCGCCTCGTCGGCGCCAGACCAGCAATTCTCGCCCTCTTGGATCGCAAAGTCGGACAGGAGGTCAAGGCGCTTGTCATGCTGATCGGTCAGTTCGATCGTGAGGACATCAGGCCGGAAGGTCACCGCATCAGTCTCGCAAGCGGTCTCGGATCCGTCGTGCTGACGATAGGTCACGCCAGTTTGCACGTAACAGGACAGCGCATCGTACCAGCTGTAGCCCTGATACGGCGGCACGGCCGCGAAGAAGGTGATGTCAGCTGGCGCAATGAGCCGGTTGGAATCGATGGAGCAGTCCTCGCCGTGCGAGAATGCGAGGGCACGGCCGAAGGTCACGGAATCGCAGGCGTCGCCATCATCATAGAGGGCGGCCGTAGGATCAATTTCGGCATAATTCGCGATCTCATGGTAACTGTCGCGCGCGCAGTGCCCTTGCCAGGAGGGCAATTGCCTTGCTGCTTCGGGTAGCTCGCGACCGGCAAGTCGCGCGGCAAGCCAATCCTTGTGGGCAAGGCGATGGAATGGTTCCTTGTTGATCGCGGCGTAAATCGCCTCGTTGCAGATTTCCATGAGCCGATCGAGCGCGGGGTTGTGGTAGATTTCCTTGCGGGCCGGCAGGACAAGAACGAGCTCGGGCGCGTCGATGATGTCAACCTTTACGCGCCATAGCGTGTGGTAGACTTCCTTGATGCTCGGCAGCTTGTGCCTGAGCGTTAACCCATGGAAATTGATCGTGGGCACATGGTCGAGATTGACTTGCCTGTAGACCCCGATCCGGTAGCCTTCGCGCTCGATGACGGCATGCGCGCCTGCGAGAAAATCAACGCGCGGCAGTGGTTCATCGTTGTAGGTCACCGGCAGTGGAAAATGCAACGCAGCGGCTTTGACTGCCCGATCGAGGTGCCCGTCCCTGATGGCGTCGAAGGTGAAGGAGATCGTTGTTCCGCGAGGGCCCTGAAAGGGCAGGACATCGATGTCGGCCTCACCTGTCCAGGCCGGGCCGGAAATCGCGAGCGAGAACGATGCGGTGGCGCTGGCCGAACTGACGACCGTGTCGCGCCCGGCCAGGCTGAAGAAGCCCATCCCGGCGGGATCCTCGCGGGCGCAGCACTCATCCGACCAGTCCGACTGGCCAAGCGAAACCAGATTGGCCGGATCATCGATCCCTGCCCCGTCATCACTGACGGTAATGACGCAAGCCTCCTCGAGATGCAGCGCCGAGATGGCGATCGTGGTCGCGCCAGCACGGCGGCTGTTCTGCAGAAGTTCGCCAAAAATGTCGCCGAGCGATCCGTTGAAAATGCGGGTGACCTTGGAGATCGCCTCGGGCGAGACACGGGCGCGCAGCTTGGTGGCAGTATTCATAGGGGCGGAGCTTTCATGTGAGCAAATGGGGGCCGCCGCGCGTCACCACAGGCACGCGCGGCGGCCAGTTTGCCTGAGAATTCAGGCGGTGCGATCAGGCGCGACGGTCAGGCATCGAGCAATTCGGGCTCATCGACGGCTTCATCGGACATTTCGTCCTCGTTGCCCGGTTCCGGAAGCCCTCCGCCGCAGGGTTCGTCAGAGACTTCAGCCACAGCTTCGTCCTCCGGCTCAGCCTCGCTTTCGCCGCCAACCTCGCTCTGAGCGAGGGCGCGGAACCGCATGTGGGCCGGAACCCATGCAAGCGCAGCTTCCTTGACCTCGGGCGCAACAATGGTTTCGCCCGCAAACAGCCGCTCGCAGGAGGCCGAGAGATCGCCCTTCTTCGAACCCATGAAACTCGCCGCCATCGTCGGACCGCCCACTTCGCCCACATGCGCGAGCAGCGTCTGCTTGCTGACCCGGTCGAAGTAATTGGCCGCGGTCGGCCGCCAGTGGCTCGCCGCGTTGATCGCCATCAGGCTCGCCAGATGATCATGGAGATCGATCGGCTCCGCGCCGGACTGGCCGGGCTTGCGAGGTGCGCCCATGCTGGCTTCGAGACTGCGCGCCGCGCAGTAGGAGAGCCAGCTTGCCTTGGCATCATCGTCAAGTTCGCTGAAGGCGGTGAAGCGATCGACAGTGCGGTCGTGCTCGGTCCAGCTGGTGTCGAGCGTTTCGCGCATGTCGGCCATCAGCACGTGCGCCGGGGATTCCGGGTAGTTGGCCAGATAAAGCGAAGGCGAAGGTGCCCGGATCGTGGTGCCATGTGCCTGCGGTCCGTATGTGTGCCCCGCATCGGCAATCGCGAAGATCATGTAGTCGAGCGCGATTGCCGGGTTCGAAGCGAGGTTTATCGCGAGGATATCGCGGCGCTGTACCGCCAGTTCATCGACCAGTTTCTGCGACAGCGGCTTGGGTTTGTTGTCGTCAGCAGGCTCGCCATTGCCTTCCGCGCCGCCGGGACTCGCCGCCTTGCGCCGCTGCATCGGCTTGTCGCTGTAGAGGCCGCTGTCGATCACCGGTGTGCCATCAGCGCTGATCGTGACGAAGCAGCCGACGTTGGGCTTGAGTTCGTCCGGTATCACAGGCGGCTTGTCGTGGATCGCGTCATAGGCTGCAGTTGCGGCGTCCCAACGTGCCTGGAAGTCGGCCCCGGCAACTTCGTCGTCCTCATCGACATCCTCGCCTTCGACTTCGAGCGCCGAGATGGTCTCCAGCAGCTGATCGGCCTGGACCTGTTCTTCGTCCGAGAGCGGCGGCTGTTCGAGGTGAACCTGGTGGAGTTCCTCGCTGGCGCTGTAAGGCACGCGGGTTTCGAGGACGGGGCGGACCCAGGCGTAGCCGCTGTCTGCGGCTACTTCGGCTGCATAGGTCTGAAGCTTCTCACCCGCGATGCGCTGGGCGATCTCGGGGTCGATCCAGGTCTCGCTGGAGTCGTCGGTAAATAGATCGCGTTCGATGCGGCCGCCAGCCGCGAGGTATTCGGCCTCGGTCGCGAGACGGGCGATCGGCGAATTGGATTTGATCGCACTGTTGGTGATCATGCGGCGAATAGAGTCGGGCTGGTTACCCTGCCAGCTGTTCGACAACTCGTTCCACACCAGCATCTGGCGCTCGTGGTTCGGGCTCGTCGCATAGGCCTTGGCAACGTCCAGCGTGATCTTGCCTTCCTCGAGAGCGGTGAAGATCGGATCGGCCAGATCAGCGAGCCGCATGCGGCCCTCGATGAACCGCCGTGTTCGTCCAAAGCGCTTGGCGATGGCGTCGAGGTCGCTGCCTTCGTTGATGAAGTGCTTGTAGGCACGGATTTCGTCGGTCGGGGTCATATCGAGACGAATGATGTTCTCGATCAACGACAGTTCGGACTGCTCGGCGGCATCAATGTCGAGCACCCTGCAGGGCACCTCGTAACCCTTGTCGATCTTGCCGCCCGCGAGAAGAAAATTGAACGCGCGCAGGCGGCGGCCACCGGCTGTAACGTCGAACATCCCCTTTTTCTTGGCAGGGACTACAATGAGGTTTTGCAGCAGGCCCTTGGCCTCGATGCTGGCGGCGAATTCCTCGATGAAGAGGTTACTGTCGTTCTTGCGGACATTGGCCTCGGAAAGCCTGAGCTTGCCGAGCGGAATCATCTGGATGTCGTTCATCATGGTTCTCCTGAGACCGGAATGGCCGAGCCCAATGGCTCGACCCTTCCAGCCCCCCTCCCCTCACGGTTTCAGGATGCCTAAGGCGTCAGGATCACGGCGGCGCAGACGCCCCGTCGACTTCCGACCAAACCATGTCAGCGGCAGCGTGAGGCATAAATTGTAGATTTATACCTCATCATCTGCCATAGAATGAGTTATAAACGTAGGATCAATGCCTCATGCAATGGAACTGGCAGCAGCCGGACTGGCCCAATTTCCGCTGGAGCAGCGATGCTCTCGCCGCGCTCGAGGCTCGCTTCCTGCAGCAGTCAGGCATCATGATCGGCGTGGTAAGGCACCTCGGCGAAGACGATCGCACGAATGTCGTACTCGACGTAATGACCGACGAGGCGATGAAGACCTCGCAAATCGAGGGCGAACTGCTCAATCGTGACAGCGTCCAGTCGTCGCTCCGGCGTGAATTCGGCCTGGAAACGGAACAACGCCGCATTCCGCCCGCCGAGCGCGGCATCGCAGAAATGATGATGGCGCTCTACCGCGGTTTTGCCGATCCGCTCACCGAAGAAATCCTGTCCGACTGGCATCGCATGGTGCTGAGTGGACGCAATGATGTCGAGGTAGTCGGTCGCTATCGCGAACACGAAGATGCGATGCAGGTTGTCTCGGGACCGCTGCACAAGCCAAACGTCCATTTCGAGGCCCCGCCGTCGCACATCATGAGCCAAGAGATGGGGCGGTTCCTCGACTGGTTCGCGGCGACCGGCCCTGGCGGCAAAGCGCCGTTACCCGGCTTGACCCGGTCGGGGCTTGCTCACCTCTATTTCGTCAGCATCCACCCCTTCGAAGATGGCAACGGGCGCATTGGCCGCGCCATCTCTGAAAAAGCCCTGTCGCAGGCGATCGGCCAACCCAGCCTGATTGCGCTTTCGCAGACCATCCAGCGCAAGCGCTCCGCTTATTACGACGCGCTGGAAGCAGCAAACAAGGCCAATGAGGTCACCGATTGGCTGGCATATTTCGCCCAGACTGTGCTCGACGCTCAGTCCCAGAGCTTGACCCTCATTGATTTCCTTCTCGAGAAGACCCGGTTCCACGATAGGTTCCGTGGGCGCTTCAACCCGAGGCAAGAGAAAGTGGTTACCCGCATGTTCCGTGAGGGACCAAGTGGATTCACGGGCGGCCTCAGTGCGGCCAACTACATCACCATCACGGACACCTCACGCGCCACAGCAACACGCGACCTGCAGGAACTGGTAGCGCTGGGTGCGATGGGACAAACCGGGACACTCAGGTCAACCCGTTATCATCTGATCCTAGAACCTGCAGATCGACGCGAGGGACAAGTATCACGCTAGCTAGGTTGGCTTACGCGACCGGGACCCGCTTGCGCGCTGTGGCTTCCTGGATGTCCTTGCGGCCAAGCGTTGCTGCGCCAGTAGGTCATCCATGCAGCGGGCGACCATTGCCGGAAACAACGCCTCGATGCCGTCGTCGCAGCGAAGGGCGATTGCTGCACGAACGAGATCATCGATCGATGCCCTTCCCTCCCCTTCCATCCGCCGCCACGTACGATAGGCGACACCTGCCTTGATCGAGGCGGCCTGCTGGGTGAGGTTGAGCGCCACGCGGCGCGCCCTGATCCGCTCGCCAAGCTCAGTGAGGTGGTCCTGCAACGTCAAAATCATCGGCCATATGTGGCCGATTAGTTGGCAATTGTCCATTTAACCGGCCACATATGGCCGATTGTTCCAACTATGCGATCAAGCATTCCAGAATGGCTTCAGCCCGATCGGTCGGCACGAACACCCTGGTCTTGTAAGCGATGATCTCGGTGAAGCAGCCCTTGGCCTTGAGTTCGGGAATACGCGCAGCCTCGGCACCCGCAATCTCGATCCTTCGGGAACCGTTTACGCGGGAAGTGCGGATCGTGAAATTAAGCGGATGCGGCGCCTTCCAGGTGCCCCCGCCCAGGATGGCCGCTGCAATTTTAGCCGGATCGGTCGGCACCTTGCGAGCAACCCCGAGTTTTTCGAGAGTCGCGTCGACGTAAAGGTCGTGGACATGGCGGCCGAGCCAGGAAGCGCCCGATTTATCGACAATGCGGTTGACCGTGAGGTCTTCTTTCGGAAGCGCACCCCAGATGGGCAGGAGTAAGCCGGTTGCCAGATACACCGTCTCGGTGATCAGCTGGCTTTCGTCTGCGGCGTACTCCGCTTCCCAAAGGTTCCCAAATTCGGCCTCCGACACGGTTTCCCAAGCCGATTCCGCAAGGCGCTCGGCGTGGATGTATTCGCTGCGCAAAGGGCGGACGAGTTCGTAGCGCCGGATGGTATTGCCCTCCTCGTCCATGTGCGCTGGCGCGCGGATCGCCAGCGCCACCATCCCCGACTTGTCGTTGCGCAGGAATAGTGGCTTATCCTCGTAAGGCGCCATCTTGAGGACGCGTTCAAGTGAGAGGACCTTGCGGCGCTGGGTCAGCGACAGTTCTAGGAGGTGCGAGGTCGCGCCGGTCACGGGATCGGTCCGGATCACCGTATCCGACAGCACCTCGCAAGCCTCGACCGAAATCGTCTCGACGCCGATGTCGAAGGTGCCCGCTTCCTTGGCGGCCGAGACGCGGGTTTCGACAAGGGTCAGGAATTCGTCGAAGATGGCGTTCTGCACGGCGATCTTCATCGCAAGGAGGCGGTTGAGCCAGCGCTGGATCGGCGGCAGGTCTTCTCGCAGCACGCCGTCCTGATCGGTAAGTTCAAGCCCGCTCACTGTCTGGAATTCGGCAAAACTGGTGCTCTTGAGCTTGCCCATCGCGAGCAGCCCATACCAGTCGTAAAGCGCATGCTTGGCGTAGCTGCTCTCGAGGTTGTCAGAGGCATCGAACATCCCCTGCCCGCCCGTCTGCCGCTGGCCGCGGGTGAGCGCACCCAACGCGTCGAGCCTCCGAGCGATCGTGCTAGTGAAGCGCGCCTCGCCCTTGCAGTCGGTCGTGACAGGCCGGAACAACGGCGGGCAGGCCTGGTGGGTGCGGTGGGTGCGCCCCAGCCCCTGGATGGCCCGGTCTGCTCGCCAGCCTGGCTCGAGCAGGAAATGAACCCGGCGCTGCTGGTTCCTGGCATCGAGGCTGGCGTGATAACTGCGGCCCGTGCCGCCAGCGTCAGAAAACACGAGGATGCGCTTGGCGCCAGTCATAAACGCGGTGGTTTCGGCAAGGTTGGTCCGGGGGGATCGGCTTTCGAGGCGCTGCTGGCCAGAGCCGTCCCGCACCAGGCGTTTGCTGCGCCCGGTGACTTCGGCCACTGCACTCACACCGTAGTGTTCGAGCAGGGCATCGAGCGCTGTGGGGATCGGCGGCATGGCGCATATGTGCTCGATGAGCTCGGCCCGCGCGGCCTCGGCTTGTGGGTTGTGAACCGGGTTGCCTGCTTCGTCCCACATCGGGCGCGACCGGACATCGCCGAGTTCGTCGACGTATTCTTCCATCTGCCGGGTAGGAAAGGCCCGAGTGAGGTAATCGACGACGTATTCCTTGCAGTCGTAGGCTATGTCGAGCGCCTCCCGCTCAGCGGGTTCAAGTTCATTCAGACGCCGGTTGAGGATTGATTCCGCCGTGCTGACGAGCTGCACTACGACGCTTTCGCCCGATGCCAGATGCTCATCTACCGCCGGATATATGGAGGGAAGCTTGAGCGAGAGCAGGACCTGGGAAAAGAAGCGCTGCTTGGTCCCCTCGAACCGGCTGCGCGCGGCAGCTTTGGCTCCGCTATTGAGCGTTCGATTCTCCAATGGATCGACCACACCGGTAAGTTCCAGAGCGTCCTCAAGGTGCTGGTGGATGATGGTCCAGCTTTCCGCATATTTGTCGTAAATGGCGATCTGCGCTGGGGTGAGCTCGTGGCGCAGGATGTCGTATTCGATCCCCGCGAAGCTCAGAGCACGAGCAAGGTAGAGGCCTGAAGCCTTTAGGTCGCGCGCCACCAGTTCCATCGCGGCAATGCCGCCGTCGCGGATTTCGCTGATGAACTGTTCGCGGGCCGCGAACGCCGTGCCCGGCCCCCACAGACCGAGACGGACCGCATAGGCGAGGTTGTTGACTTCGGATGCTCCCGTTGCCGAGGCGTAGAGCACCCGGGCGCGCGGTAGCGTGTTCTGGAGCAGGACACCGGCGATGCCCTGCAGCGAGCCCTGCTTCTGCCCAAGGGCCCCTTCCCCGCCGGCCACGCCGCCCATTTCATGGGCCTCGTCGAAAACGATCACGCCTTCGAAATCTTCGCCAGCCCAGCGCACGATCTGGTCGAGCCGGGTGTCTTCGACGCGCGAGCTGCGCAAGGTGCCGTAAGGCACGAACAGAATGCCCTCGGGCGCCGTGATCTCCTCGCCAATCTTCCAGCGCGCAAGTTCGAGGATATCCGATGGCAGACCGCCAATCGCCGTCCAGTCGCGCTGCGCATCTTCGAGCAACGGCGCATTCTTCGAAATCCAGATGTGGCGACGATTGCCCTTCAGCCACTGGTCGAGAATGCAGGCCGCCGCTTGCCTCCCCTTCCCCGCCCCGGTGCCGTCACCGAGAAAGAAGCCGGTGCGATAGAGCTGGCCGTCCGGGTCCTCCTTCAGCGCCACTTCGGTGACGGGATGTGTGAAGCGTCCGTGAAGATCGCGCGACCAAGCTTCACCCGCATAGATCACGGTCTCGAGCTGGGCTGCCGAGAGGAGGCGCGCGGTCACGGTACGTTCGGGTAGGCAGGGCACATAACCGGGCCGAGGTGCCGCGATCGAGGCCATCGCGGCGGATTCGACAAGATGGGTAGGGTGTTCGCCAGCCTCCGGAATTACAACGCGTGAGGGGCGGTAGTCGGCATAAACGCCGCGCTGCTCGCCCATGGCCGCTGGTTCGTCGAGCACCTGGTAGGCGACCGGCCTGACCTCATTAGTCTGCGCCGCGCGAACGATCACGGGCCGTGCGGGGCCAGTTTTGACGGAGCGGAAGAGGCTGAGCTTGGGACGCGACGCGGGGTTGTCTCCTATCTTGCGTAAGGCCGCGCGTGGTGAAATTTGAGGAAGCGCGGCGAAGAGTTCGCCGACCGAGGCCCGGTTGATGGTCGCGATGCCGATCTCGCCGGCAACTTTATCGATCACCAGGAGGCGCACAGCAATGCCGGTACCGTGCTTGGCATAGCCGCCCTTGTCGAGCCGCAGCGACATTAAGACGCGCGCGCCTTCGAGTGTGCGCCGGAAGACCTCGCCGTGACGAGCAGAGGGCGAAAACCAGTCTGGCATGATTGCCACGACCCTTCCGCCCGGCAGGAGATGGTCAAGGGCGGCACGCAAGTGCCGGGCTGCGGTGTTCTGATCCTCGCCCCGCGACTGTGAGATCGAGAACGGCGGGTTCATGACGATCACACTCGGCCGCGTAGTTCCCGAGAGCAGCGCGCTGAGCTTTCCACCATCGTGCCGGAATACATGCGATCCGGGGAAGAGGCCTTCCAGAAGAACGGCGCGGGTAGGTTCAAGTTCGTTGAGCAGGCAAGTGTTGGCCCTGCCCCAAACAAGCGAGGCAAGGATTCCGGTTCCTGCGCTGGGTTCGAGAAAGACGTCGCCGTTTGAAACCTGCGCGAGATGGACCGCGAGATAGGCCAGCGTCGGCGGCGTCGAGAACTGCTGGAACGCAATCTGGTTCTCGCTGCGAACAGTGTGGGTCGGAAGCTCCGTGGTAAGCGCTTCGAGCGTGCGGATCGCGGCACCAGCGTCCATTTGTCCAACCAGTTCGGGCACGGCCATGGCCAGCGCGACTTCCAGCGCTTCGAAACTGTCGCGCTGCCGCCAGGCACCCGCAGCATCGCTACCGCCGGCGCTCTGCGTGATCGCCTCGGTCAACGCGGCGCGATCAATCGGAACGGCTAGGAGCAACTTGGCGGCAAGGGTGCGCGCAGCGCCGAGAATTGCGCTTGCGCGGGGAAGCGTAGTGGTCATGCGGGGATCTCCTGAGCTCGTGCCGATCAGCGGCACGCCCGCTCCAGCCCCCCTCCCCTCACCGCTTCAG
>Ga0075012_10004996_pt1 | contig 12231 bp, 10 predicted proteins | sample All_14_2_FD_71474 | JGI IMG/M metagenome (GOLD analysis project Ga0075012, IMG submission 71474) | Freshwater microbial communities in response to fracking from Pennsylvania, USA - Allegheny Zone_MetaG_DW_15 | ecosystem: Environmental > Aquatic > Deep subsurface > Groundwater > Drilled...
ACCGTGCCTGCTCGCGGCGAGACCAGCGTCGGCTGGCGGCTCGATGCCCACGACGCGATCGCTGCCGTGCAGGGCGCGAGCGGCCCGGTTCCGTGGAGCATTCCGGCCACGACAGGTGCCGACCCCCGACTGAGACGATGGGTCGACCGCGCGCTCGGCGACCTCGACGCACTGCGGCTGACTCTTGCGGGGCATCCAGAGCATCAGTTTCTTGCCGCGGGAGCCCCCTGGTTCTTCACGCTCTTCGGGCGCGACTCGCTGTGGGCCGCGCGCATGCTGCTGCCGCTCGGCACGCGTCTTGCCGGTGACACCTTGAAGGTGCTGGCCCGATTGCAGGGCACAGAGCAGGTTGACGCGACTGCCGAAGAGCCGGGCAAGATCATGCACGAGCTGCGCCGGCAGTCGTTGGTCATCGACAATGACGTGACGCTGCCCCCGCTCTACTACGGCACAGTCGACGCGACGGCCCTGTGGATCTGCCTGCTGCACGACGCCTGGCGCGCTGGGCTGCCCGACGATGACGTGCGCGCCCTATTGCCGGCACTCGAGCGTGCGCTCGCCTGGATGCGCGACCATGGCGACGCCGACGGCGACGGTCTGCTCGAGTACATCGATCGCACCGGCCACGGCCTCGCCAACCAGGGCTGGAAAGACTCGGGAGACAGCGTGCAGTGGCGTGACGGCTCGCTCGCCGAAGGCCCGATCGCCCTGTGCGAAGTGCAGGCCTATGCCTACGAGGCCGCCACGGGCGGTGCTGCGCTGCTCGACGCGTTCGGTCGCGAGGGTGCCGAGTCGTGGCGCGAGTGGGCGACGTCGTTGCGCCGCACCTTCCACGAGCGCTTCTGGATCACCGACCCGGCGATCACCGGCGAGCTCGGCCCCTACCCGGCCATTGCACTCGATGCGCAGAAACGACCCGTCGACACCGTGACCAGCAACCTCGGCCACCTCCTGGGCACTGGCCTGCTCGATGCCGAGCAGGCGCGGCTCGTCGCGCGCAGGCTCGGTTCACCCGAACTCGACTCGGGCTACGGACTGCGCACGATGTCGACCGACTCGGCCGGGTACTGGCCCATGAGCTACCACGGCGGCTCGGTATGGACCCACGACACGGCGATCGCCATTCACGGTCTCGCGCGAGAGGGCCATCACGAGGTTGCTGCCTCACTCGCTGAGGGTCTGCTCACCGTCGCCGAGTCGAGCGACTTCCGCATGCCCGAGTTGCACGCGGGCCTCGGCGCCGACGAGACGACGCGCCCTCTGCCCTACCCAGCTTCGTGTCGGCCGCAGGCGTGGTCAGCGGCCGCCGCCATCACCGTTCTCGGAGCGCTCGACTGAGGCTTCGGCCGCGGCTCGGTCTTCTGCCATGCGCTGACGCACTGGTGGCAGCACGACGGCGAAGAAGATCACGGCAAGCACGATGAGTAGCACGACGAGCACAATGCCGGTGATCGTGGCGAGAAGTGCGAAGGTGCCCATGCCTTCAGTCTCTCAGTCGCGCGCTCAACGGCCCATGCGGCTGAGCTGTGCGACCACCTGCCGCGCGATGTTTCGCCCGGCTCGGTTGGCGCCGATCGTCGACGCTGCCGGCCCGTAGCCAGCGAAGAACACGCGAGGGTCGCGCTCTGAGCGGTGGCTCGCGACCGTGACGCCGCCCTCCTTCTCGCGCAGCCGTAGCGGAGCGAGGTGACGCAGCTCGGGCCGAAAGCCTGTCGCCCAGATGATCGCGTCAGCGTGCTGTCGTGTGCCGTCGGCCCACACAGCACCGTCGGCATCGAGCCGCTCGAACATGCCGCGGCTCTCGAGAATGCCGCGGTCGAGGGCAGCCTGCACCCTGCGCGTGCGCGGCACCCCCGTGCCCGAGACAATGCTCGGCAGGGCCCGGCCGGCGCGGGCGGCATCATCTTGCTGCGCCACGGCGTGCTCGGCCGCTTCGAGGTTGAGTTCGCCTTCGTTGAGAAACTCTGGCGGCCGGCGCGTGGCCCACGTGATGCTCGCCGCGTGCGGTTCAAGTTCGAGAATGAAGCCGATGGCGCTCGTGCCCGCGCCGACGACGATGACATCCTGCCCCGCGAACTCTTCGGCCGCCACGTAGTCAGAGGTGTGCACGTGCCGCCCGGCGAAGTCGTCACGACCCGGGTACCACGGCACGAAGGGCGAACCCCAGGTGCCAGTGGCGTTGACGATTGTCGACGTGCCGAGCTCGAGCGCACCGTTCTCGGTCGTCAAGCGCACGAGCAGATGGTGACCCTCGTCTTCGACGTGCGTCACCGTGGCGGGCCGCACGACCTGCAGGCCATAGTGCTCTTCGTACTGGCGGTAGTAGTCGGCGACAACCTCGCGCGCCGGAGCATGGTGGTCGGCAGTCTCGAAGCTCAGCCCCAGCTCGTCCATGCCTGGCAGGTCGTTGACGCGGTGCGCTGAGCCGAGGCGCAGCGCTTCCCAACGAAACTGCCAGGCTCCGCCCGTGCCGGGGCCGCGATCGAGCAAGACAAACTCTTCACCTGCCTCGAGCCCGAGGCGCCGCAAATAGAACGCCACCGAGAGGCCCGCTTGGCCCGCGCCGATGACGACAGTCTTGGTCGTGAGGTCGGGCGCAGTCACCCCGCCAACGTTACCTGCTGACTATGGATGTCCTCCGCCTCTTGCTCGCGGCCGCATTGCCCCTGCGTGATAGACTCTGCCGAGTTTTTCCACCGTTCTGATCGACATCGCGGGGACGTCCCCCGACTCACCGGTCAACACTTTGTGAGGGGGTCACGCATGGGGCGCGGCCGGCAGAAGGCGAAGCACACCAAGGTGGCTCGCGAGTTGAAGTACTACACGCCTGACACCAACCTCAGCGCGCTCGAACGCGAGCTCGCCGCGTCGAACGGCGACGAGTACGAAGACAAGTGGGCGCACCTCGTCGACGACGATGACGACGACGACCTCGACGACGACACCACGTCAGCCCGCACGGCGTAGGGGCGACACCCGCGCGGCTTAGCCCGCAAACGCCCCCACGAGTTTCACGGCACCACCGTCGACACCCTTGGCGCCCTGTTCGAAGCCGCTGAGGTCGTGCGCGGCCGTGGAGACTCGGCCGGCGACCCACGCGGGCACGCCGTGGCTCTCCAACGCGCGGATGACCGAACTCGCGCTGTCGTGAGCAACGACGGCGAGCATCCCGATACCGAGATTCCACGTGCCCTCGGTCGATTCGAGGGAGTCGCCCGAGAGGTCACACAGCACGCGGAAGATCGAGGGCGGGCTCCACGAGCCGCGGTCGAGTTCGACCCAGCTGCCGACGGGCAGCACGCGCGCGAGGTTCGCCGCGATGCCGCCACCGGTGACGTGGCTCAGGGCGTGCACTGCCCCGGGCAACTCGTCGAGCACGGCGAGGAGCGGCGAGGTGTAGAGGGCGGTCGGCTCAAGCAGCGCTCGGCCCACGACACCGCCGAACTCGGCGAGCTCATCGTGATACCCGAAGCCGCGCTGGGCGAGGATGTGCCGCACGAGCGAGAAGCCGTTGCTGTGCAGCCCCGAGCTCGCCATGGCGATGACCACGTCGCCGTGCTGCACGCGCTCCGGTCCGAGAGTCTCGTCGGCCTCAACCACACCGACAGCCGCACCCGCGACGTCGTAGTCGTCAGGGCCCAGAAGCCCTGGATGCTCTGCCGTTTCACCCCCGACGAGAGCCGTGCCCGTGGCGGCGCACGCTTCGGCGATACCCCTCACGATGTCGGCGATGCGCTGCGGGTGCACCTTGCCGCAGGCGATGTAGTCGGTCATGAAGAGAGGCTTGGCGCCCACGACGACGATGTCATCGACCACCATGGCCACGAGGTCTTGGCCGATCGTGTCGTGAATGTCGAGGGCCTGCGCGATCGCGACCTTCGTGCCGACCCCGTCAGTGCTCGTCGCGAGCAAAGGGCGGCGGTAGTCGCGCAACGCCGAGGCATCCCAGAGACCAGCGAAGCCGCCCACCCCGCCGAGAACTTCTGCCCCGTGGGTCGCCGCGACCGACGCCTTCATGAGTTCGACAGCGCGGTCGCCCGCGGCGGTGTCGACTCCGGCGGCGGCATAGGAGTTCGTCATTCGTTCATCCGTTCCGCGGTCTGACAGACTGGCCTCGTCACCGTCAACCTTACGGTCTGGAGCACTTCCCGCATGTGCGGCATCGTCGGTCTCGTCTCATCGGGCCCGGTCAATCAGCAGGTATATGACGCGCTCGCGCTGCTGCAGCATCGCGGCCAAGATTCCACGGGCATCGCTACGGCTGAAGGCCGCGTGCTGCACATCGTCAAGGCCAAAGGCCAGGTGCGCGAGGCCTACCGCACGCGAGACATGCGAAGCCTGCTCGGCACCCTCGGCCTCGGGCACGTTCGCTACGCCACGCGCGGTTCGGCATCGAGCGAAGAAGAAGCGCAACCCTTCTATGTCAACGCGCCCTACGGCATCATCCTCGTGCACAACGGCAACCTCACGAACACGCGCGAGCTCACCCGCGAGCTGCACGAGGTCGACCGTCGACACCTCAACACCAACAGCGACACCGAACTGCTGGTCAACGTGCTCGCGCACGAACTGCAAGCCCAAGTGCGCGGCGACGATCTCGACCCCGACCAGCTCTTCGCTGCGATCAGCCGCGTGCACGAGCGGGTCGAAGGTTCGTACGCGGCCATCGCGCTCATCGCCGGTCACGGCCTGCTCGCATTCCGCGACCCCTACGGCATTCGTCCGCTCATTCTCGGACGACGCACCACGGGCCTCACGGGCGACGAGTGGGTCGTCGCGAGCGAATCGCTCGTGCTCGAAGCGGGAGGCTACGAGACCGTGCGCGATATCGCGCCCGGCGAGGCGGTCTTCATCTCGCCCTCAGGCGACATGGTCTCGCGGCAATGCGCCGCGAACCCTCGCCTCATCCCCTGCTCGTTCGAGTACGTCTACCTGGCACGACCCGACTCGATCATGAACGGCATCTCGGTCTACGAAGCACGACTGCGCCTCGGCGACCGCCTCGCCGACACGATCGCGCAATACACACCGAAGGGCGACATCGACGTCGTCATGCCGATTCCCGACTCGTCCCGACCCGCCGCGATGCAGGTGGCGCAGAAGCTCGGCATCGAATACCGCGAAGGCTTCTACAAGAACCGTTACGTCGGCCGCACGTTCATCATGCCCGGCCAGGCGGAGCGCAAGAAGAGCGTCAAGCAGAAGCTCAACGCCATGTCGAGTGAGTTCGCCGGCAAGAACATTCTCATCGTCGACGACTCGATCGTGCGCGGAACCACCTCCAAAGAGATCGTGGAGATGGCACGCGCTGCAGGCGCCAACAAGGTGACCTTCACCTCGGCTGCGCCCCCGGTGCGATACCCCCACGTCTACGGCATCAACATGCCCACTCGTCGCGAACTCATCGCGCACGGCCGCAAGATTCCCGAGATCAACACTGAGCTCGGCAGCGACTACCTCATCTACCAAGAGGTCGCCGACATGCAGGCCGCCATTCTCGAAGGCAGCGATATCTCCGAACTCGAGATGAGTTGCTTCACAGGCGACTACGTCACGGGCACCGTGACACCCGAGTATCTGCGCTGGGTGGAGCAGAACCAGCTGAGCTGAGTCGGCTACTGCACGAGCACGATCGTGATGCCCGAATCGTGCGAGCCAAGCCGAATGGGCTCGATGAGTTCTTGAATGAGGGCATCCAGCCCGCCCGTGATCTCACCGAGCAGCCCGCCACCCGGCAGCAGATCAGCCAGGTAGCCCTCGTCGACCGTCTGCACCAGCTCGAGAGAAGAGAGGCCGCCCGGCACGGCCGTCGCAGCCAGAGTGAAGGTGCCGTCACTGCGCACGGTCGTCGTCGCATAGACCTGCCCAGCTGTCTGCAACGAGAGGTGTGCGCCAGGCGTCGCCGTGCCGGTGAGTTGCAGGTCGAGGTCGGCGCCCACGATGCCGCCCGGTGCCGTATGGCCTTCAGGTGCCTCACCACCGGTGATCGTGTCGACGAGGCCCTCGGCGAGATTCTCGACCTCGTCGCCCAGTGACGTGCCAGCGTCGTCGATCGCTGGCGTCTCAATCGGCAATGACGGGATGCTCTCCGGCAGCACCGGCCCCGCGCTCGCCGCCGGCCTCGGGTCGGTCGGCTGCTCCGATCCGGTGCTTCCGTCGTCGGCAGATTGCGCGCTCTCAGCGCCCTGCATCGACTCGACCGCGGTCATCGTCGTGACCACCGTGCCGGTCGCTCCCGCCGCGACGATGACCGCCCCCGTCGTGACTTTCGTGATGAGGGCGACGGCTCCCGTGCCGCCCGTGCCCAGCATGCTCGCGAGGTGCTCGGGCAGCGCCGGGTCGTGCACGCCAGAGTCGGCGGCGAGCTCAGGGTCGAGCATCCCGTTGGCGACGGCGGCATCTGAGGCGCGTGCTGCCTGCTCGAGGGCAAGCGCCGCGCCTGCTCCCACCGTGAGCGGCAACAGCACCGAACGCAGTCGGCCGCCGACATCGTGCACTTCTTCCGAAATGATCGCGCAGTGCGCGCAGTGTGCGAGGTGAAACGCGAGGCGCTCGGTGTCGCGCGTGCTGAGTTTGTGGCGCTCGTGCTCGGCAAGGTGCTCGGTCGCCCAACGGCACTCACCCTGCTCGCTTGCAGCGTCAACGTGCGCCTGCAGCCACGCGATGCGCAAGCCCTCGCGGGCTCGGAACGACAGAGCCGCGGTCGCGTTGGCGCTCAAACCAAGCAGAGGAGCCGCTTCGTGCGGATCGAGCCCTTCAACTTCGGTGTACCACAGCACGGTCTGCCACCGTTCGGGCAACGAGCGAAACGCTGACGCGGTGAGCGAGCGGTCGAGTGCCGAGATGGCGTGATCATCTTCCGCTTCGCCCGGTTCGAGCAATGATTCGAGGTCGTCAACCGCCAACTCACGCTTCGCTCGCCCCTGAGAGGCAGCCACGTGGCGAATGGTCGTGTACAAATACGGGCGGAACGCGCCTGTCGGACCGCGTCCGTCGAGCACGAGCTTGAGAATGCGTTCGAAGGCTTCGGCCACGATGTCGTCGGCGTCGAGGTGCGTCATCGCTCGCGACATGCGCACTCCTGCGGCGTGGTGCCTACTCCACAGTTCTGCGAACGCGGAGCGGTCGCCGCGACGTGCGCGGCGCAGAAGATCCTGATCGGCGACACCTTCAGCGCCCCCAACGACATCGCGGATACTCATCTCCGCCCCCATTCGTGATGTCTACTCCGGTGAAGTGGTGCCCACAAGGGCTTGACAGCGAGGTGGGCGGCCGGATCGCACGCGAACGACCCGACCGCCCTGCGAAGTGCCTAACTGAGTAGCACCTCGCGGCTCAGCGCCCATCCCCCAGAGCGCGAGCGGAGCAGCGCAATACCGGCGGCAATGAGGCCGGCGATCAGCAGCAGCAGGCCGCCCAGGTTGACTCCCGTGTAGGCGAGAGGTCCGCTACCGTCGAGCGGCGAGACCGAACCGCCCGGTTCGCAGTCGTCACCAGTGCAGTCAGGGTCGCCAGGTCCACCCGGCTCTTCCGGCTCATCGACAGGAGTCACGCCCGGACCAACCGTCGCCGAGGCGAGATCGATCGTCGCGAGCGATCCCTGCAGAACTCCGATGCGCACCGCGGTCTGGGTGAAGTACGTGCCAGGGCCAGCCTCGTCAGCTCCGGTGCTCTGCAGGTTCACGCGCACTGAGAGCACATCAGAGAGTGCTGTGCCGAGCCCAGCGCCACCGAGCAACCCGGTGGTGGCGGGTTCGACAAGGCCTGACTGCAAGGCCTGCTGCACCTGCGAGATGATCTGCTCGTCGTCGCCGAGGCCCTCGACGATCGCGAGCGACAGCCCACCGAGCACCGCTGAGAGGTCGAGCTTCACGGGAGCTCCGAGCACCGTCAGGGTCGCGCGTGCGACATCGGCATCGGCATCCCCCAGTCCGCTCACATCACCGGCAATGTGCAAGTCGAGCGACGTGCGCACATCGGGCAGCACCGTCTCGGTGACCGTGCAGACGATCTCGGTGAGCGGGTCGGTGAGGCCGTCAGTGAGTCCACCGAGCAGGCCACCTACCAAGCCGTCGCCGTCGCCGAGGTCACCGACGATGGGCACCTCGACGCAGGTTTCGACCTCCTCACCCTCCTGCGGCGTGAGCAGGTTGACCGAGGCGCGAATGTCGACTCGCACCTCGTTGAGTGCTTCACGCACCACATCGACGACGTCGTCAGCGAGGTCGGCAACGTGGCCGGTGATCGAGTCGAGCACAGGGACGAGAATCTCGTCGCTCAGCAACTCGGTGCCAGGAGGCACAGAGTTGAGGTCGCGGCCAAGCAACCGCTCGAGATCGATGACGATCGCACCCTGCTCAAGGTCGACAGAGGCGCCGGGAGAGTCGAGTTGAGCCGTCAAGACTGGCTCGACGACCGAGCGCAGATCGGTGTCGACCGAAACGTCGATATCGACAAGGCGCGAGTCGGAACCCAACACTCCACCCAGCTCGTCGCGCAGTGCGTCAGCGAGCAGTCCAGAGTCTCCACCGAGCGATAGCAGCCGCGACTGTGCCGGATCGATGGCGGCAAGCACACGGTCAGAGAGATCGCTGATGGCGGGAGTGCGCACGAGCAACTGCGCTCCCGCGAGCGTGTAATCACCGCTCGCGCTTTCGCCCTCGCCCTCAGCACTCGCACCGACAGCGCCCAAGCGCAAGTCGAGCGACGTGATCGAGTCGGTGAAGCGCGACCCGAGGAGCGCCGAAAGGTCGACTGTGAGGTCGCCTCCCGCGTCGGAAGCGCTCGGGTGCACATCGGCCGCGCCCGCCTCGCCTACCGTTCTGACGTGAGCTTCAGCGGCACCCGAGCTCCAGGCACCCGCCCACTGCTGAACGGCGCCGGCATCGACCCCTTCGCCGAGGTCAAGCGAGGCACCGCTCGGTAGCGAGATGTTGATGGCCCTCAGAACGTCGACGGCGAGCGGATTCGCGTCGATGACCTGCGACTCATCGCCATTGTTCACGGCAATCGCCGCCTGCAATGCGAGCAGAGCGTCAAGATCGGCTCCGCCGACCGTGCCGCTGAGCAGCTCGGCGCGTGCGTAGGAATGGGGAGGTTCGGAGTCGTCGGCGTGAGCGGCGGAGGCTCCGAAGAGCGCGGGCACTGCGGCGAGCAGCCCCGCGCTGGCGAGTGCGCCAGCGCGGCGGGGCCAGGAGCCCCTCGACGCAGTCGCGTGATCCATCGAGCGCATGATCGTTCCCTTCCTTGCGGTGGCGGGACGAATGCCCCGTCACCAGCAGGGACGGTAGAACGATCGGTCTCTTACGCGGAGTCTCAAAAATTTCTTGTTCGAGGGGCAAACCGATTCTGCGAGCGCTCCGAAGCGCGGCGATCGAGCGTGCGCCGGGCTACAGCGTGTCGCCCTCGATGGGCGGAGCATCCACGCGTTGGCGCTCGGCGGCGACCACACGCGCGCGGCGTTGCGATCGACGATCAAGCACAATCGCGATGACGGCGGCGAGCAGCACGCCGATCGTCACGCCAAAGAGCGAGAAGTAGCCGAGCAGGGCGGCAAAGCCCACGTTCGGATCGGCCGGATAAAGGCTCGTGACGACGAGAGTCGCGAGAAAGCCGACGAGTCCGCCGACGACCATGAAGGCTCCGAGCTTCGGGGCGCGGCGCACCGATACCTCGGAGATGTCTGCGGCGGATTCGGGCTGCGTCGTCATGGGGCGATTCTCTCGCACAAGGCTGAAGTGCGGCTCAGGGCGCTACAGAGTGCAGCTCACGGCGTTGCGGGTTGCCGCTCACCACTTCAGCGGCACGAAAGCACTCAGATCTGCGCGCGTGCCTGAAGCGTGAATCTTGCCTGCCGCGAGCGCCTCACTCCAGCTCACGCGGCCCGTCGCGACGGCGACCCACGTGTCAACATCGGTCTCGACGACGTTGGGGGGCGTACCGCGCGTGTGACGCGGGCCCTCGATCGCCTGCACGGCCCCGAACGGTGGCACGCGCACTTCGACGCTGCGACCCGGGCTCGCCTCGGCAAGCACTTGCAGCAGGTACCGCACGGCCGTCGCCGTCGAAGGTCGGTCAGCGTCGTCCGCGAGCACGCCGCGCACAGCCGCGCGGCCGGTGATCTCGTCGATGCGCGCCTTGCCCATGTCAGCGACTGTACGCCGCCCTCCCCTGGCTGACGCACGAAACGTGGGAATGCTCGCCCTCGGTAGTCTTGCCGAGTGAGAATTCTCGTCCTCGGGTCTGGAGCCCGCGAGCACGCCATCATCACCGCGCTGCTGCGCGAGCGCGGCGCCGACGGCGCACCCGCGCACGACATCACCGCAGCGCCGGGCAACGCCGGCATCGCCGAAGTGGTCGAGACTGTCGCACTCGACCCGACGCGCGGCGACGTGGTCGCCGACTACGCGGTCGACAACGACATGCATCTCGTGGTGATCGGCCCTGAGGCTCCGCTCGTGGCGGGTGTAGCCGACGCGGTGCGGCGGAGGGGCATCCCGGTGTTCGGTCCCGGTGCCGCCGCGGCGCAACTGGAGGGTTCGAAGACCTTCGCCAAGCGCATCATGGACGACGCTGGTGTGCCGACCGGTCGCGCGGTGCGCGCCGGAACCCACGCCGAGGTGGAGGCCGCGCTCGACGAGCTCGGCGCTCCCTACGTCGTCAAGGCCGACGGTCTCGCGGCAGGCAAGGGCGTCATCGTCACGAACGACCGAACGGCCGCGCTCTCGCACGCCGAGCACTACCTGCAACAGGGCGGCGTGCTCGTCGAAGAGTTTCTCGACGGACAAGAAGTGAGCCTCTTCTTGCTGAGCGACGGCCACTCGGTCGTGCCGCTGAGCCCCGCCCAGGACTACAAGCGCGCGCTCGATGGCGATGCCGGCCCGAACACGGGCGGCATGGGCGCCTACTCACCGCTGCCCTGGGCCCCAGAAGGATTCGTCGACGAGGTCATTCGCACGGTTGCCGAGCCGACAGTGCGCCAGCTCGAGAGCGAGGGCACTCCCTTCATCGGGCTGCTGTACTGCGGGCTCATCGTCACCGAGCAGGGCATCCGCGTCATCGAATTCAACGCGCGCTTTGGCGACCCTGAGACGCAGGTCGTTCTGCCGCGCCTCGTGACTCCGCTGAGCGAACTGCTGCTCGCCGCGAGCACCGGTCAGCTCGCAGGGCGCCCGCACCCGCAGTTCAGCGACGATGTCGCCGTGACGGTCGTGCTCGCGAGCGAGGGCTACCCCACGTCGTCGGCACCGAACCGCCCCCTGACCGGCCTCGACGAGGCGGTCGAGGTCGAGGGAGTGCATCTCTGCCACGCCGCGACCGCGCGCACCGACGAGGGCTTCGTCGCCACCGGCGGCCGCGTGCTCAGCGTCGTCGCGACCGGCGCCGACTTCGCCGAGGCCCGGTCGCGCGCCTACGAAGCGATCGGGCGCATCGGCCTCGTAGGTGGTCAGTACCGCACCGACATCGCGGCCCGCGTCGTGTCATGAGCGTGGATGCTCACCCCCTGCTCGGCTGGCGACACGTCTACTCGGGCAAGGTGCGCGACCTCTACGAGCACCCCGAGCATCCGGACCTCATGCTCGTCGTCGCGAGTGATCGGGTCAGTGCGTTCGACCATGTGCTCGAGCCGGGCATCCCGGGCAAAGGCGCCCTGCTGACGCAGCTCACCCGCTGGTGGTTTGCTCAGCTCGACCAGCCGAACCACCTCGCGACAGGCTCTGACCTCCCTGCAGTGCCCGCTGAGCTCGCCGACCGCGCGATGCTCGTGAAGCGCCTCAACATGCACCCGATCGAATGCGTCGTGCGCGGCTACCTCACCGGATCCGGCTGGGCCGAGTACCGCGAGTCGGGTACGGTGTGCGGCATTGCCCTGCCGGCCGGGCTGGGCGATGGCGACCGACTGCCCGAGCCGCTCTACACCCCCGCGTTCAAGGCGCCGCTCGGCGAGCACGATGAGAACATCAGCTTCGAGCGCTCGGTCGAGATCGTCGGCGCTTCCGTCGCGACGGCGCTGCGGGATGCTTCGCTCGCGATCTTCGAGCGCGCCTCGTCGATCGCCGCCTCGCGCGGAGTGTTGCTCGCCGACACGAAGTTCGAGTTCGGCACCGACCCAGCCACGGGCGAGCTGAAACTCGCCGACGAGGTGCTGACGAGCGACAGCTCGCGCTACTGGGATGCCGTGCTCTACGAGGCCGGCGGCCCCTCACGGCTCGACAGCTTCGACAAGCAAAT
>Ga0075012_10004997_pt1 | contig 12231 bp, 8 predicted proteins | sample All_14_2_FD_71474 | JGI IMG/M metagenome (GOLD analysis project Ga0075012, IMG submission 71474) | Freshwater microbial communities in response to fracking from Pennsylvania, USA - Allegheny Zone_MetaG_DW_15 | ecosystem: Environmental > Aquatic > Deep subsurface > Groundwater > Drilled...
TTAAATGCAGCACCAACTCCAGCAACAACACCAATTGTCGGTACAGTTACACAACCAAGCTGTTCAGTAAGTACGGGAAGTGTTGACTTCACTGGTTTACCAGCTTCAGGAACGTGGACAATAACAGCCTCTCCTGGTGGAACTACCTCAACAGGTACAGGAACGACTGGTACTTTTACTGGATTAACTGCTGGAACAACGTATACATTTACTGTGACGAATGCTGGTGGTTGTACTTCAACCGCTTCAACATCTGCAGCAATAAATACAGCTCCAACAGCCGCGTCGGCTCCAATTGTTGGAACAATTACTCAACCTACATGTACCGTTTCAACTGGATCTGTAGCTTTGAGCGGATTACCAGCGGCTGGATCTTGGACAGTTACTGCTTCACCTGGTGGAACAACAACAACTGGTTCAGGTACAACAACAACTTTTAGTGGATTAACTGCGAATACAACCTATACCTTCACCGTTACGAATGCAAGTGGATGTACCTCTTCAGCATCGACTAGTGCACTCTTAAATGCAGCACCAACTCCAGCAACAACACCAATTGTCGGTACAATTACACAACCAAGCTGTTCTGTAAGTACGGGAAGTGTTGACTTCACTGGTTTACCAGCATCAGGAACGTGGACATTAACGGCCTCTCCAGGAGGAACAACATCAACAGGTACAGGAACGACTGGTACATTTGCTGGATTAATTGCTGGAACAACTTATACATTTACTGTTACGAATGCTGGTGGTTGTACTTCCACAGCGACAACTTCCGCAGCACTGAATGCAGCACCAACCCCAGCATCTACACCAATTACTGGTACAATCACGCAACCAACTTGTTCCGCACCAAATGGAACAGTTGATTTAAGTGGGTTACCTGCTTCAGGAACATGGACCGTAACTGCTAACCCAGGTGCGATTGTGCAAACGGGAACTGGTACAACAGCTACTTTCGGAAGTTTACCTGCTGGAAGCTCATACACCTTTACTGTCACAAATAGTGCTGGTTGTACATCTAGTGCATCGACTTCTGCGGCAATTAATTCAGTACCTGGAGCACCAACATCACCAGTTTTAGGAACTATTACTCAGCCAACTTGTGCTGTATCGACTGGAAGTGTTGATTTAAGTGGATTACCTTCGTCAGGAACTTGGACATTGACTACTACACCAGGTGGAACGACTACTGGAACAGGAACGACAACTAGTATTTCAGGATTAGCTGCAGGTACAAGTTATACATTTATGGTTACAAACGATTTAGGATGTACCTCTTCCTCGTCGTCTAGTGCAGTAATAATTGCTCAACCAATTACACCAACAGCACCAATCGTAGGATCAATTACTCAACCTACATGTACTGTTGCAACTGGCGATGTTTCAATCAGTGGTTTACCTTCTACAGGAACTTGGACAATCACTGCAACGCCTGGTGGATTAACACAAACTGGGACTGGAACAACAGGAACTTTTACTGGATTGAGTGCGAACACATATACCTTCACTGTTACAAATAGTGATGGTTGTACTTCAACGGTTTCAAGTACTTCAGCTACAATAAATGCACAACCTGCTACACCTTCTGCGCCAATCGCAGGAACAGTTACTCAACCTACATGTCTATCACCTACAGGAAGTGTTGATATGAGTGGTTTACCTTCTACTGGAACATGGACTTTAACTTCAACTCCTGGTGGAACAACACAAACTGGAACTGGTACAACTGCAACCTTCAATGGCTTGGCTGCGGGTACAACTTATACATTAACAGTAACGAATAGCGCGGGTTGTGCATCTGTAAGTTCTACTTCGGTAGTAGTAAACTCAGTTCCAGGAGCTCCAACTGCTCCAACTGCAGGAACAGTTACTCAACCTACATGTGCTCTTCCAACAGGAACTATCGAAGTTGCTTCACCATTAGGTGCCAACTTTACGTATAGTATTGATGGAACAACTTTCCAAGCTGGAACAACTTTCAGTGGTTTAAATCCAGGAAACTATACCATTACTGTACTCGATAATACTTCAGGTTGTTCAAGCGTTTCGGCTGCTTCAGTTACCATTGATCCTGTAGTGGGAGCTCCTACTTTAAGTTTAGTAACCTCAACATCAGTTACATGTATTGGTGATACTGATGGTGCTTTAGAAATCAGTGTTGCAGGTGGTATCGCACCTTACACATATGCATGGATACCTAACGTTGGAAGTGGAAATATCCTAACAAACCTTGCGGCAGGATCATACGATGTCACTGTAACAGATGATGCCGGTTGTAGCGCAACAGCAACATTTACAGTTGGTTCTCCAACTGCAATTGCTGTAAACGGTGTTGAAACGAATGTGATTTGTGGCACATCAGACGGGTCCATTGCAACTGCTGTTAATGGCGGTACAGCACCTTACACTTATGCTTGGACTCCGAATAGTGAAATCACTTCTGGTTTAACTGGTTTGGCTGCTGGAAATTATAGCGTACTTGTAACAGATGATAATGGTTGTACAGCAACAGAAAGTTTCACTATCTCAACTACAGGTTCATTACCAATAGTTATTGATCCTTCTTATGCATTAATTGACGCAGGTGAAACTGTTCAATTAACAGTTACTGGAGGTCAAAATTATACATGGACACCAGCAACAGGATTAAGCTGCACAAACTGTCCAAATCCAATCGCATCACCAACTGTAACAACAACATATTATGTAACAGCAACTGATCCAAACGGATGTACTGGCGGGGATACCATTTTGATTGAAATCAAATTGGCTTGTGGTGAGTTATTCGTACCAACCGCTTTCTCTCCAAATGATAAAGGTCCTTCAGCGAACAACACGCTTTGTGTTTACGGTACACCTGCTTGTATAAAAGAATTTTTATTCCAAGTTTATGATCGTTGGGGAGAAGTGGTCTTTGAAACAACAGATATCACAAAATGTTGGGATGGTATGTACAAAGACAAGATGATGAACAGTGGAATTTATGTGTATCGTTTATATGCTGAATTAACTAACGGTGACATCGTAGATACTTCAGGAAACACAACTTTAGTGCGCTAATTATTAAAAGAGACAGATTATGAAAACAAGATATATCACACTCATTGCTTTGACTCTATTAGTTAGTAAAGCATATTCACAAGACGTGCATTTCTCACATATGGAAATGTCACCACTTACACTCAATCCAGCCTTGGCAGGAGCGAACTCTCCAATGCAAGGAATTATCAATTATCGTAACCAATGGAATAGTGTGGCTGTTCCCTATTCAACGATTGCAGCTTCTTTCGATGCTCGCTTCAATGACAATAAACGTCAAAAGAAAGGAATTATAGCGGGTGGGATTAACTTTTTCAATGACCAAGCTGGAGATTTACGCATGAATACAACAAATGTAAATGTCAACCTAGCCTATCATTTGATTTTAGATAAAACCAGTACACTGGGCTTAGGAATTTACACTGGTTATGCGCAACGTTCTATTTCTCCAGATGGAGGAAAATGGGGAAGTCAATACGATGGGACTTCTTACATCGCTGCATTGTCGAGTGGTGAAACCTTTAATAATCCAAGTTTTGGTTTTATTGATGCAGGTGCAGGTATTCTATATACCTACAAAAATGGTAGTGGCTATATGACGCAAAATAAACAACGTCAATTCAATTGGGGATTTGCCATGTACCACGTAAATCGTCCAAATTATTCGTACCTCGATACTGGAAATGAAAAATTATACATGCGTATGTCTGGTTTTATCAATGCAAACATTGGTATTACGAATACAAGAGGTTCAATTTTACCAGGAATTTACTATCATCGACAAAAAACAGCACAAGAAATTTTCTACGGTGCTTACTACAAATATCAGTTGACTGAAGGTTCAAAAGTTACTTCTTTCAGCAAACCAATGTCTATGTCGATTGGACTTTTTCACCGCTTCAAAGATGCATTGGTTGGAAAATTCATGTTTGAATACGATATGTTTGCAGCAGGTTTTGCCTATGACATCAACTTATCGAGCTTAACAGAAGTATCGCGCTCACGAGGTGGATTTGAATTGTTTTTACGTTTCAATATGCCTGACTCACAAGGTATGTCGCGTTCAAGGATATAAAATACCTACTGCTACTACTTAGGTATTTTCAAAGGGCAAATGATATTTCGTTTGCCCTTTTTATTTGAGCGTACTCATAACAAAAGAACTTTGAACGTTCGCAATGTTCGGAATTGATGCTAATTTTTCTTTTAAGAAAAGCTGGTATTCGTCCATATCCCTCACCTCGATCGAAAGCAGGTAATCATAATTCCCGGCAATATGGTAACATGCCGAAACTTCATTTAAATGAACTACCTCATCTTCAAACCCTAACAACAATTCCAAGTTATGTGCCTTTAAGGAAACTTGACAAAGCACATGCAATCCCTTTCCGATTTTCTTTTTATCTAAAACCGCAACATATTTTTGAATTATTCCCTGACGTTCGAGTCGTTTAATTCTTTCAAATGTTGGTGTAACAGAAAGACCTATTTCAGCAGCAATTTCTTTGTTTCCCAATTTTGCATTTTCACGCAGAAGAGAAATTATCTTTCGGTCTAAATCATCTAATTGTAATTCCATAGAATGTTTTTCTAAAACAGGAGAAAAATCTTACAAATTTCAGTACGAAAATAATATAATTTCACAAATTATAGATTTAAAATCTACCATTCAACTTCATTTTAGTTTTTTAAATAGGTTTACGGTACAATTAATAGAAAAACAATGGATTATTCAAAAATGCAACCTGAAAGTTTAATGATGAGTTATGGTTACAAACCGTCCTTATCAGAAGGAGCAATTAAATGCCCCATCTTTCAAACGTCTACTTTTGTGTTTAACACAGCAATGGAGGGGAAACGTTTTTTTGAACTTGCTTATGGTTTACGTGAAAAAGATGCTGGTGAAGAGTTAGGCTTGATTTACAGTCGTTTGAACAATCCCGATTTAGAGATTCTTGAAAACCGTTTGTGTTTATGGGATGGAGCTGAAGATTGCGCTGTTTTCGAAAGCGGAATGTCAGCCATTTCAACAGCCTTAATGGAATTCATGGTGCCAGGCGATTTGCTTTTGTATAGTCGTCCTGTTTATGGCGGGACAGACCATTTCATTAATCACTTTTTGAAAAAAATGCAAATTGAAGCCGTTGGTTTTCATGCAACAGATTCAAAAGAACAAATCATCGCGCGCATTGATGCTACTAGAAAAGGAAATCGTTTGTCCATGATTCATATTGAAACGCCGGCGAATCCAACTAATGCATTGATCGACATTGAAATGTGTGCTGAAATAAAACAACATTATACAACAGCGGAAAAACCAGTGATATTATCAGTTGACAACACGTATATGGGTCCAATTTGGCAACACCCATTGAAACACGGAGCTGATTTAGTATTGTATTCAGCTACGAAATATATTGGCGGTCACTCTGATGTGATTGCTGGGGCTTGTTTAGGCTCGAAGGAATTGATGGGTCGCGTAAAGGGTTTAAGAACTTTTCTAGGTAATATGGCTGGTCCTTGGACAGGTTGGTTGTTAATGAGAAGTTTAGAAACATTGAAAATAAGAATGGATCAACAAGCAACAAACGCAAAATTCGTTGCCGAATATTTAAGAAGTCATCCAAAAGTTGAGAAGGTATATTACCTTGGTTTCATTAATGAAGTTGGAACAGAGCGCGAAAAGGAAATATTTAAGCGTCAGTATACATCTTCAGGAGCGATGATCGCTTTCGATGTTGTTGGTGGCGAAGCAGAGGCTTTTAAATTTTTGGATTCCTTGAAATTAATCAAATTAGCCGTGTCACTTGGTGGTACAGAGAGTTTGGCTGAGCATCCACAAACTATGACACATGCAGATGTTCCTCAAGAAGACAAACGTGTAATGCATATCTCAGAAAAACTTGTTCGTGTTTCTGTTGGTGTGGAACATTATTCCGATTTGATTACAGATATTGAACAAGCTTTAGCCCAAATTTAAGATATTACCCCTACCACTACTATTTACTGAAAACGAAAAAGGTCTTGATTTCTCAAGACCTTTTTTACTACAATGATGCACGAATATCCTTAATATTCAGCTGCAAAGTTTCTCTGTTATTCCACTTATTCGACTCCATAGTGAATACCAAATCAAATGGAACACCAGCCGCCACATGATCAATCTTATCTCCTAAGTTAAAACCAATTCCTTCTATTGCAACATCAGAATTTGGTTGAGTCATCGATAATTTTAAATGCACATCTTTCAATAATCGTACATCTGTCGAATAAACATTTTTTGCCAGAAAAACTGGTTTCATATTTCCTGGACCGTGCGGCTCAAATTGCTCTAGAATCCTTTTGACGCGCGGAATCTTCATTCTATTTTCACCATTGGTAAAAATTTCATTAAAATCAATCTCGATGTCCACCTCTTGCTCTGGTGATTCATCTTCGACAGTAATCGATTCACGCACAACTTTTTCAAAGTGTTCTTGAAAAGCTGTAACATTCTCCAAAGCCATGGTCATTCCTGCGGCATGTGTATGTCCGCCAAATTGCTCCAATAAATGTTCGCACTTCACCAAAGCGGCATGAATATCAAAATCGTTGACCGTTCGTGCTGAACCTGTTGCTTTTCCATTGGATTCAGTCAACACAATGGTTGGACGATAATGTTTTTCTATTAAGCGTGAAGCAACAATGCCCACAACACCTTTGTGCCAATCTTTCTTGAAAACAACGGTCGATTTTCTGCTTTCGTAATCTGCATTTTGCTCAATCAATTCCAGTGCTTCCGAAGTAATTACTTGATCCAATTGTCGGCGCTCTTTGTTGTCTTCATCAATCGCAGCAGCCAATCTTCTGATATCCGCAACATTGTCAGAAATCATCAATTCAACGGCATGTTTACCCGAGCGCAATCGTCCAGCAGCATTTATGCGCGGAGCTATTGTAAAAACAACATCTGTTAACGTGACAGGAAACTCACGTTTAGCAATTCTAAGTAACTCTACAAAAGCGGGACGCGGTTTAGCATTCAATTGTATCATTCCATGGTAGCACAAAACGCGGTTTTCACCTGTGACTGGCACAATGTCCGCGCCAATGCTTACAGCCAATAAATCCAATTGATTGAAAAGCTCAGATTGCTTCCACTCATTCTCAATACAAAGTCCTTGTAACAGTTTGAAACCCACACCACAACCAGATAATTCCTTGTATGGATAAGTACAATCAACTTGTTTTGGATCTAAAACAATGCAATTGGGGACTGTATCACCTGGATTATGATGATCACAAATAATAAAGTCAATTCCTTTCCCTTGAGCATACTTAACATGTTCAACCGAACGAATGCCGCAATCCAATGAAATGATGAGCTTAAAATCATTCTCTGCTGCAAAATCAATCCCTTGTATACTTATCCCATACCCTTCTGAGTAGCGATCTGGAATGTAATAATCCAAATTTTGATGCTTATCAATTAAAAAACTATACAAAAGCGCAACAGCTGTCGTTCCATCCACATCATAATCTCCAAACAACAAGATTTTTTCTCCATTTTCAATTGCCAAATTGACCCGATCAACTGCTTTTTTTAAATCCTTCATCAAAAAAGGATTGTGCAACTGATCCAATTTAGGTCGAAAAAATGTTTCAGCTTCTTCAAAAGAATTGATTCCTCTTTGCATTAATAATTCTGCGACAATGCGATCTACTTTAAGTGTTGAACGGAATTCCTCAAGTGTTGTACTTTCCACCGGCGTTTTGACAAGCCATCTTTTTTGCATACTTTTCTGTTTTCTTATTTAAGTTAGGAAAAAATGACATTTAAATGCAAGAAAAAAATCAAAAGACCATATAATTTCATCAAACTATGAGTTTTATTCCTTCACTTTTTTTTATCCTTTTAAGCTCTTTTTCAATTGGACAAGTCTCATACGATTTTGCTCAGGCACTTCCCCCTGAAGCGATGAATGTACAAAATGTCGACAAGACCTATCGTGCCAATTATACGAATGAAAATAACCAATTCGAATTTACTGAAGCTGGGATTTTCACTTTAACAACTGTGGTACATTCAATCTCGCGCGAAACCCTTCGTGAGTCATCTCAATATGCTGTTCGCAATGGATATATATTTGGAGTGCGTGAAAATGATTCCATCCCATGTGTTGAAGAAAATGATCGCTTCTATTTTGGTGTTCGTCAACGTGATACATTACTCGGTATCAATTCAAAAAATATTCTTCGCAAAATTGACGCGATGAATTACATCCTGAATTTTTCTGAAAATGGAACTTACACTCCTTGTTTAATCACATTCGAAGGTAAAATACTCAAACTTCGCTACTTCAATTATGATGACAAGTCAAAACCATTTGAGAAATTCAAATCAAAAACCTTGAATGAATCTGATGGCATTCAATACATCACTCTAAACCCAACACTTAAAGAATGGGAAAAGATTGGCATCAAGGATTACTTGGGTGCAGAAATAACTTATACGCGTTAGACAACAAGGTTATCTTCTACTGTCACCATCTAATAAATTTCCTAAGCCACCCAAAATACTACCCTCTTCCTTACGTGCACCTGTACCGTAAGATAAAATACGTGAAGCCAAGCGAGAAATCGGTAATGTTTGCAACCAAACTTCTCCTGGACCTTTCAAGGTTGCGAAGAACAAGCCTTCACCTCCAAAAATGGTGTTTTTAATTCCTCCTACAAATTGAATATCGTAATCGATTGTTTGCGTGTATGCAACAATACATCCTGTATCTACGCGTAATACTTCACCTGGCTTCAAGGTACGTTTCATGATATGACCGCCAGCATGACAGAAAGCCAATCCATCTCCTTCTAGTTTTTGCATGATGAAACCTTCACCTCCAAAAAGGCCAGTACCTAATTTTCGCTGAAATTCAATTCCAACCGATACACCCTTAGCGGCGCATAAAAACGAATCTTTTTGGCAAATCAACTTACCGTTGTATTCACTCAAATCGATAGGAATAATTTTTCCAGGATAAGGTGACGCAAATGCTACTCGCGCTTTTCCTACTCCTTGATGCGTAAATGCTGTCATAAACAAACTTTCACCTGTTAGCAAACGTTTACCTGCTCCCCACAATTTACTCATGAATCCACCTGAATTCGATTGTTCACTTCCATCACCAAAAATCGTTTCCATTTGGATTCCTTCATCCATATACATGAATGAACCTGATTCAGCAATCGCAGTTTCTTGAGGATCTAATTCTATTTCAACCATTTGCATTTCTTCCCCGTGGATGAAATAGTCTATTTCGTGATTTGTTTTCATTGTTTCAGTTTTGATGTTTTAAATTTAACAAGGAGTGATATTCGTCCGACAAATGCACCCATTATTTAACATTAATTAATCAACGCAGAGTAGAAGCTTGAAACAACTTTAATTCATCCCAACTCACTGCATCACCTAGGCGTTCTTTCAGTGGTGTAAGCGATGCTTCTTGATAATTATCAAACAAATCGGCCAATTCATTGATGCGCTCTTGTTCCATCACGTCTTCCAATTCGATTTTTTCAGCTTTAATCAGGTGAACAAAATGTCCACTTATCGTTTGCTGAGATAACTGTCGAATAGCCGCAATTTCTTCTAGCGTCTTGCCCTCATGTAACAACTCAAGCGTAATTTCATGGGTATGTTTCTTTTCCTTTTTCTCTTTTACAGTTTTCTTTGCCTTCAAAACCGGCAAGAAGTCTTCCTCATCATCTTCCATATCCAATAACGATGGATTTTGACGCATTTCTTGCTTTATAGCAGCCAATTTGGCAATCTTGTAATTCTTTAATTCATCGTTATACAACAAATCTTTGGTGATTTCCCTCCCCGACAATAAGGCTTCCATTAAGAGGCGAGCTTTCTTCAATTTTAGAATGGTCTCTGTCAATAGTTCATCCAGCTCTCCAAGTTCTTCAGCGTATTGCTTTGTTTTCCGCACGCGACTTAATTCTCCCATCATTTTAAGATTCGATGTGAGTACTAAATCCAAGGTTTTATAAAAATAGTTGTAGGCTGCCTGAACGCGTTCGTGAATAAATTCTAAATCCGTTTGACCGCTTCGGAAAATATTCTCTAACTGATTTCTGAACTTTTTAGCTGGCTCCATCGTCGCTTGAATAGCTTGTGTTTGATGGGCCACCCAAGTTTTGTTTTTACCTTTTTCACTTTTCGAACCTGCCATTTTGTAGCTCGCTTCGTGCGTATTCCATTTAGAATTCAATTCATACCAATCAAAGGCTGCAGTTAGTGAATCCAATAAATATTTCTTCGTTCCGTATTCTAAATGGGTCGATAATACATTTTCACTCGCTTTGTTCTCAGCATATGCGACAACATTGTGATCATTGGAAAGTCCATTCATCCGCATTGGTTTCAATAGGACTAAACCGTCCAAAGAACGCAAACGCGACAGCGCAACGTATGCTTGTCCCGGTGCAAACACATCTGAAACATCTAAAACTGCTTTATCAAAGGTTAATCCTTGACTTTTATGCACTGTTATAGCCCATGCAAGCTTTAAAGGATAATGAACAAATGTTCCCATTACCTCTTCCTTAATTTCACCTGTCGCAGCGTTTAAGGAATATTTGATATTGTTCCATTCGTACTTCTCTACCACTATTTTCTTCTTTTCCTCCGGGAAATAGACCGTAATTTCATCTGGACCCAAATATTCAATTCGACCCATTTTTCCGTTGTAGAAGTTTTTATCGAAGGAAATATCATTTTTGATAAACATCACCTGCGCACCTACCTTTAATTCCATTTCTGGATCAATGGGATATAAATGCTGAGGGAATTCGCCATTGATTTCTGCCTTGTAAAAGAGGGATTTATTTTTCAACGATTTGAGTGCTTTCGCATTTATCTCATCCGCTTTAGCGTTGTGTGTTGTTAAGGTAATATATCCTTCTTCTTTCAGCGAATCAAAATCTGGTTTAACGAATTTGTTTAGCACCAATACATCTTCTTCTGAAATGCGATTATCGCGCAAATGATTCAATACTTGGATGAATTCGGCATCTTGTTGACGGTAAATTGTCGACAATTCAATGTAAAGCGGTTGCTGTTCCTGAACAACTTTAGCGTTGAAGAAAAACATTCCTTGGTAGTAGTTGCGCAGAACCGACCATTCTTCATTTTTCACAACTGGCGGCAATTGCAGTAAATCGCCAATGTACAAGACTTGTACTCCTCCAAATGGTTGATTCTCTCTTCTTACATTTCGCAAGGTCCAATCCATTGCGTCCAACAAATCAGCGCGCAACATACTCACCTCATCAATAATAAGTAGTTCCAGGTTGCGCATCATATTTTGACGCTGCTTATTCATCGTAAAATGACGCATCAAACTGTCTTTTGTTTCTAGCTTAACAGCATTCGAAAACTGCGGTGCGACACCAAATTCTGGTACAAAGCCACCGAAAGGCAATTGAAAAAAAGAGTGAATTGTAACTCCTCCAGCATTCAAGGCGGCAATTCCTGTCGGTGCTACAATGACGGCATTTTTATAAGTGGAAGCGATGATTTTTTTTAAAAGCGTTGTTTTTCCCGTTCCAGCCTTTCCAGTTAAAAATATGGATTGATTTGTTTGATTGATGAAGCGTTCGGTAAATAAAGCTGGATCGTTAATTTCTGTTGACATATATTGAAGATAATAATAATAAATTAAAAATGAACCACTGAGACACAAAGTTCACAGAGGAAACTTATTTTTCCTCTAATTCTGAAAAATGGTTATTTACTAAAGATTTAATGCCATCTGGATTCAGATTAGCACAATTAAAATTGAAGATAATTCCTTTGGGGATTTCTAATAATCTCATATAACTCAGCAGCTGCGCATTGTGAATTGGAATTATTTTTTCAACTGCTTTTAATTCAACAATGATTCTATTCTCTATCAATAAATCACAACGTAAATTTGTTTGCATAGATATTCCTTTATAATAAACAGGTATTGTAACTTCCGATTCAAAAGAAATATTTCGATTCTGCAGTTCAAACTTCATACAAGTATGATAAACATTTTCAAGTAATCCAGGTCCAAGTTCCTTATGAACGGAAATAGCGGATCCAATTATTTCGTATGACAAATCATACATTTCAGCTTTTGAGTAGTGCATTTTTTAAGATTAGGTTACTTGAATTTAAGG
>Ga0075012_10005003_pt1 | contig 12224 bp, 8 predicted proteins | sample All_14_2_FD_71474 | JGI IMG/M metagenome (GOLD analysis project Ga0075012, IMG submission 71474) | Freshwater microbial communities in response to fracking from Pennsylvania, USA - Allegheny Zone_MetaG_DW_15 | ecosystem: Environmental > Aquatic > Deep subsurface > Groundwater > Drilled...
ATTTGCCTCATAAACAGACCGTTTTAGGGCAAAAACAGGCCTGTAAATCCCCGTTTTTTCCAGTCAGTAAAATCCTGTGCTGAAGGGGGGATCCTGGCTGGGGTCTGCAGGTGTTTTTTAAAACTACGATTGGTGAAGCAGTCTCATCTAAGGGCAATACCAAAATGCCTGGCAGCTTGGTATTGCCCATGAACGCCCGGCGCTTAGGTTGCTTTTTGGCGACCAAGTGGAACTAGCGGTTGAAGTTCAAAACCACAATACAACTCTAAAACAGGCTCATTTGAGCTGATTTGTGCCGCTCGTGAAGGTCAAGGTTGAGTGCCGGCATCCTTCGGTCTTTGAAGTATTTTTCCTTGGCGACCCGAAACTGTGCATGAATGATCTCGGCGATGTTCCCTTCGCCGCGCATCCGCTTTCCAAATCTTTTTTCTTCCAGACTGCCTCCGTGGGTATCCCTGATCCGGTTTAAGACCCGGTCGGCACGATCAGGCATGGTTTTTCGGATCCAGTCCTCAAAAATAGCGGCCACATCGCCATTGAGCCGGACCAGGGAGTGGCCAACTCCAAGGGCGCCGCAATCGGCCACTGTTTTGACGAGGGGTAGTATTTCATGATCGTTCAAGCCTGGGATGACGGGCGCCATCATGACCATGGTGGGAATTCCGGCCCGGTGTAGGGTTTCGACGGTTTTAAGACGCTGGGAAACCGTGGCGGTGCGTGGTTCGAGGTATTGCCGGAGTTCTTCCTGCAGGGTCGTGATGCTGATGACCACGTGACAAAGATTTTCGGAGGCAAGCTTTTCCAAGAGGTCGAGGTCGCGGAGGATGAGGCTGTTTTTGGTAATGAGACCCACCGGATGGCGGTATTTCCAAAATACTTCGAGGCATTCCCGGGTGATGTTGAACTGCCGCTCGGCAGGCTGATAGATGTCCGTATTGCCGGCAAACATGATCGGCGCGGCTTTCCAGTTTTTCTTTTTTAATTCATGTTCAAGGAGTTGTGCGGCATTTCGTTTCACCAGGATCTTGCGCTCAAAATCGAGTCCCGCGCTGTAGCCCCAATACGGATGGGTATTTCGGGCATAACAGTAAATACAACCGTGTTCACAGCCCTGGTAGGGGTTCATGCTCCATTCAAGGGGGATATCGGTGCTTTCCACCATGTTCAGGATGGTCTTGGGATGGGTTTCCAGGTACTGGGTTTTGAGTGCAGCATCCTCCCATTCCTCCTCCACCAGTGCCCAGTCAAGGGGCTCCTGGCTGCGCACGATCTTCTCATACTGGGAAGCAGGGTTGATCTGTGCTCCCCGGCCTTTGAGAAACCGTTGTCCGTTATTACGAAATGCTTTGCTTTTTGACACCAGGCAGGATTTTGGGCAAATTTAAAACAAATAAAGTTATTTATGTTTATTTTAAAACAAAACAGAGTATTGCCTTACTCGTGAAGGAAAGGACTTAAATATGGCTTCTTTGGTCTGTTTTTTGCGCCCCCGCCAACCTATGGCAGGAAAATTGCGTATAAATAAAGCAGCAGATAGAAACCAGATTTCATCTATACTGTTTTCTATACGACCTTTGTAATGTTCTGACTATTTCCGGCAAGATGTATTTCCTCCCTGCTGAACGGCTGCGGCTCTACCGCAATTTTAAGTCCATCGAAGTCAATGACTACCATGGGCTGATCCGTTTTTATGAGCAACATGAAGATGCTATCCGGGCGCTGGAGTTTGAGGAATATTTAGATTGTACCCTCAGCTACGCCTTAGCTCTTTTTGAGGCGGGTGATCATGGCAAGCATCTGGTAATGTGCGATCATTTGCTGGAGTTGGTCATTATACAAAATGTGGATCAATGGGGGGGCGAGGACTTATACCATCGGTTACTTTTTAAAAAATCTGCCTCCTGGTATAAGCTCCAGGAATATGCGAAATCGGAGCGCATTCTTCGGGAGATCATCCGGATCTATCCACAGGATCGACTGGCTGCTATATTTCTGAACAAAGCGATGCTGCGTCAGAAACCTCGCTGGCTTTCCTACTCCAAGGCAGCAACGGTTGGCTTCGCATTGCTGGCCGTGCTGGTCATTGCCCTCGAAATCCTTGCTTTGCCTGCTCTATTTCCGGGTCTTTTAAAGCCATTCCAGGTGGCGCATAATTTGTTGATTGGCTTGAGTCTGGCCTCCCTTTCTTTGGGCGAAGCTTCCCATACGGTACGTTGCTGGCTAAGAACCAGACGATTTGTGGGGCAGGCGTTAAAGAAGAAGGCGGGAATGCAATAGCTTCTGGCAGGGATACCGGATGTAATGTATGCTCCGTAATTTCAGTGGCGCGGCTTCCATTTTTTTGAAGGTCCATCTTTCTGCCAATTTTCTAAATACCGCTTGTGTCCGCTCCAACTTTCGGTATCTCTAACTGCCAACTGCTTTTGGTACTTTTGCGCCTTCAAACAAACAATTCTTAAAGCATGAAAAATCTGCTCCTATTCCTTCCTGTATTTATTTGGTTGCAAGCCTGCTCTCAGGCGCCGGGTTCTGAGGGTTCTACCGCCAAATCCACCGATGCTATGCCTGATGCTGCTTCGATCCTGGGCGATTCGCCGGATCATGCCTATCGGCTTTTTAAGAGTGTACGTACCGTAAACGGACAGTCTGTAACCGATCTTAAGGTGCTTCGCCTTCAGGATCTGCAACAAACCCTGGTGTCAACTATGCCCAGCGATGCAAAATATTTCGTGTCCGCCGATTCCAGGTACCTGATCGCAGAGAATAGTGTGCCTGACAGCTCCTTTAAGCGCGAATTGGTCGTGTTTGACTTGCCGGCGTTCAGCGCAGCCTACCGGAAACCCGGCAATTTGCTTGGGTTTGATTTGAATAATAAAATGGTGTTTTTCCATCGGGCAGAGCCGACCCAACAGTTCATCTACTTTTTCCACCTGGATACACCTGGGATCGAAAACCAGCGCGCAATCAGTGCTCCTCCGGTGGATAAATTGCCGTCCATCATCCTTACCCCGAAGGACAGACGGGTCAAAGTGAAAATTTATACCACGGATAATGTGCCGGTGAACGTTGCCTTTAACTATTGAATCTCCTTTTCTGAATTCTATGCAGGCCGATCTACTCAGGTTCCAGTCCGCCATTCGCTCCGGAATCCCCAACCAACTTCCTCCCACTCGCCCACTTGACCCCGAAGTGAGCCATGCACCACGTCGGGTGGTGGAAGGCGTATTGTCGGAAAATGAAAAAGTACTGGCAGTGCAAAATGCCTTGCGCTATTTCCCCACTGCCTGGCACCGGGAGCTGGCGGCAGAATTTGCGGATGAACTGCATCGCTACGGACGGATTTATATGCATCGCTTCCGTCCAGATTATGCCATGCATTCCAGGCCTGTTTCAGAATATCCTGCAGTTTCTGCCCAGGCGGCGGCCATTATGCTGATGATCCAAAATAACCTGGATCCTAAAGTGGCCAAGCACCCTCATGAACTGATCACTTACGGTGGAAATGGGGCCGTATTCCAAAACTGGGCACAATACCTGCTTACCATGCGTTACCTCTCGGAAATGACCGATCATCAGACGCTGGTGCTGTATTCCGGACACCCGATGGGACTGTTCCCCAGTCACCCGGATGCACCGCGGGTGGTGGTAACCAACGGTATGATGATCCCGAATTATTCTAAAAAAGAGGACTGGAATAAATACAACGCCCTTGGGGTCACTCAGTACGGCCAAATGACCGCCGGTTCTTTCATGTACATTGGTCCTCAAGGTATTGTACACGGAACCACCATTACTTTGCTCAATGCCGGGCGGCGCATGGGACTCGGAGAATCGCTGGCCGGCAGGGTGTTTGTCACCTCTGGTTTGGGGGGTATGAGTGGTGCGCAGGCCATAGCAGCTGTTATCACGGGCTCTATCGGGATCATCGCTGAAGTGGATGGCGATATGGTGCAGCAACGCTTGACGGATGGTTACATAAAAAAAGAAAATGTGTTTACCAGTCTGGATACCCTTTTGGTCAGGCTGGAGGAATGCCGTCGGGATAAAACGGCCATTACGCTGGTATATCACGGCAACATCGTGGATCTCTGGGAGCGTTTTGCCAAAGACCATATTACGGTTGAACTGGGCTCTGACCAGACCAGCTGCCACAATATCAACGATATGGGCTACTGCCCTGCAGGTTATACCTTCGAGGAGGCTAAATCCTTATTGATCAAAGATAAAGAGAAGTTTTTACAGGAAGTACAGCAGACGCTTCGCCGGCATGTGGCCGCCATCAACCGGATGACCGCCCGAGGAATGTACTTCTGGGACTACGGCAATGCTTTCCTCAAGGAAGCAGGCGAAGCGGGTGCGGAAGTATTTGCCAGGGAGGCAGACGGTCAGCAGAAGGAGGATCATTCTTTCCGGTATCCCTCCTACGTGGAGGATATCATGGGGCCGCTTTGTTTTGACTATGGTTTTGGACCGTTCCGCTGGGTCTGTTGTTCGGGCGATATAGCCGATTTGGAAAAAACAGATCTGATTGCAGGAGATGTACTGGCCGAAATGTTGGAGGAAGCCCCGGAAGAGATTAAGGGTCAGATCCGGGACAACCTGAACTGGATCCGCGACGCGAAGATCAATTTGCCGGTGGTCGGCTCTTTGTCGCGCATTTTGTATGCAGATTCAGAAGGTCGGATGCGGATTTCGAAGGCCTTCAACGATGCCATTGCTAGTGGCCATTTGTCCGGTCCGGTGGTGCTGGGGCGTGATCACCACGATGTAAGCGGCACGGATTCGCCGTTCCGCGAGACGGCCAATATTTATGACGGCTCTCGTTTTACGGCCGATATGGCTGTGCAAAACGTTATTGGCGACTCGTTCCGGGGGGCTACCTGGGTAAGTTTGCACAATGGCGGTGGCGTTGGTTGGGGAGAGGTGATCAATGGCGGCTTTGGCATGGTGCTGGATGGTTCCGCAGAAGCAGAACGACGCCTGAGCTCCATGCTTTTCTGGGATGTAAACAATGGCATCAGTCGCCGGGCCTGGGCACGCAACCCACATGCGATCAGCACTTTAGAACGCACCATGGAGGCGTATCCAACCCTGAAGGTAACCGTACCGTATCTGGCAGAAGAATCACTGGTTCGGGCGGCGGTGACGGCAAATGCTGCCTCAGCTTAGGTTAAGATCGCAGCGCATGCAAGCCTGAACTACATCGTGGGCGGGTTGAAATCGTCTTCGTCAAAAAATACATTGACCTGCTGAACACCAGGGGTTTGGCGCAGCGTACGCACCATTTCTTCCGTTTTTTTCGCGTTTCTGAGCGTAATATGGTAGTTACTCTCCGTGAGGTCTTCTATCCCTATGTTTTTTAAACTGACCAGTTTCAAGGTGTTACAATATCGGGAAAGCGGTTTGGTCACATCATTTTGCTCGGTCGAATGGTGAATGATCTGGAGCAGAAAATGTCGTTTGCGGGGAGCACCGAAATTGGTAAAGGTGAGCGCGATGACCACCAGACCGGCCAACAAGGAGCCCGTAACAGCCACAATATTCAGTCCAACCCCGCAAGCCATCCCCAATGCAAGCGAGAGAAAAATAAAGACCAGATCCATCGTGTCCCGGATAGCGGTCCGGAACCGAATAATACTCATGGCGCCCACAAGTCCGAAGGCCCGCGCAATATTATTTCCGATCACCATAATAACGATCGCCGCAATAATGCTCAGCAAAACCAGGGAATTGACGAAGGTGACCGAATAGGAAGGCCCCCGGTAGGTAAGGCGATAAACGATGCTCATCATCAGGCCACAGAGGAAGGCTACAATCAGGTTGGCAAGCACATCTGCGGTAGCCGTTGGGAAAACAGCCAGGTTTTGATAATCCAGGAAAGCCAGGTTTTCGAAATCAGTTGACACGTCGAAAGAAGGTTTGGTAGCCAATGCCGAAGCAGTGGATCTGTGAACGAGTGTTTTTTAGGGCGATTTGCACTTTATTGCCGGACATAATCGGTAGCGGCCGGACTACTTTTGGCAAAGGCATCACTATGGCGAAAAGGCTTGATGAATGGATTTGAAAGGATGGTACCCACGTATTTGGAGGCTGGTTCTTTGCGCAGTTGAAAATCCTCCAGAATCGGTTTTATCCAGTCGGGGCAATATTGATTGAATTTCACTTCCAGGATAAAGTAGCCGGGAAAGGCGAAAACAGCCCCGGTCTCGTCAAAAAGTTTATCAATAGAAGGATAACTGACACTCCGCAAATGCAGGTCGAAGGTGAGTCGAAAGTCGTTTTCCAGGTTGGTGTTTTTGCCCAGGTAGGGTTCCCGTTCATAGATCACGTTGACCACCGGACGTAGGTTTCGACTCAGGATCTGATAAAAAAACCGGCGGGCGTTGTCCGGATTTTTGATCTGATCGACATAGTCCTCAAACGAAGTTCCGGTTTTGAATAATTCGCAAACTACCCCATAGGTCGTATCCGAGCGGTTTTTCAGGATCGGTCCCTCATATTTTCGCTTAATTTCCATAAAAACCTGGCTATTTTCATCTCCCAGGTTGTAGCTCCGAAGTCGCACTTTCATGCGGTGAGCGACCCCGTCCACCTTGGTATGGAACATTTCAAAATTTGGGGTGTCGAAATAAATACTACGCACCGTGTACATGCCATTGGGCTGCTGCGCTGCAAAACCATCGGCCTTCAAAAACGGTAGCAGTGCAGCGCGCAGTGCTGTATATTGTTCTGAAGGGACGAGGTATTTATATTCGTAACGCATTTATTGACCCTGGATTTTGGACTATTGGACTTGCCTGGGTATAGGTTTATCGGGTTGCCGGAAAATTCGATTCTTTCCAGGACGCCTTGTCCTTAAATTTGAAAATTTAATACCCGACGCAGGAATTCCCGTTGGGTCACGTTTCCAAAATCAATCTTGCACCTGGTGGAGACCCCGGTACTGAGCCGTTTTCCACTGCTGTCCGGCACCACAAATGCGGTAAGCAACGAAACCTGCCGGCTATCCAGTACTTCTACCTTTGAACCGATGGTTCCATATTTTCCTGAAAAAACATGCCCCGTCTGGACATCGGTAATATGGATAGCTACCCGGGGATTCAAATAGGGCAGCTGTTCTACCCGGACCGGAATTTGGACTACATATTCATCGGCGCGCTGGACGGTAAGCAGCTCTTCCGGGAGTGCCGACGACACGACCCAGCCGGAAAAAGGGGCGCGGATAACAAAGGCCAGGCCTTTCTGCCTGAGGATGTTGAGCTGATTTTGAAGGCCACGCAATTGGGCTTCGGTAATGCCTACACCTTCTGTCTTGATACCGGTGCCTACGTTTTCCAGGTATTTTCGGGCGATCTCTACCTGAATTTTTGCGAGATTCCAGTCGTTTTCTGCCAGTTGGAATTCCGTAAATGCAATGAGGCCGTCGTCTTTGAGCTTTTTTTTGAGGTGGTAAAAATTTTCTTTCAGGCTCAGGTCCTGCTCAGCAAAATGGAGCTTGTTCTCTGCCTCCTGTACAATGGGCGGCTTATCGCCCGTTATGTCGGATCGCAATTGCGCCTTGTACAAGGCCAGCTGAGCTTCAATTTGCTGGATTTCCTCGCGTTGTCGAATAGAATACATACGAACTACCGTATCGCCCATGGCCACAAATGAGCCTGCCGGGAGATCGATCTTGATGCCCGAAAAATCACCTTGTTCAAACTGAAAAGCATCAATCTGCTGCGCAGCACCCAATTTGTGGTCGCGTACCACGGACGTGAGACGCCCCGTCTGATCCTGTACCAGGCGCCACTCTTGTGCCGGTAAAACCCGGCCTATACTTTCTGCTGCATAGGGTATTTTGATTGGCACATAGAGTGCAGCACCCAACACAGCAAGGATGATCAATCCTCCCAAAAGTCGTTTCAGATCGTGTCGCAAGGTTGTAGTCTAAAGGTTAGGATTTTATCTAGTTCACTCTGCGCGCACTAACTTCATCGTTTTTTCAAAGCCATCTGCCGAGCATTTCAGGAAATAAACCCCGGCTGCCAGACCACGCTCATTCAACTCAAGTTTTACAGTGCCCTTGCCCGTCATTTCCCCTACGAGATATTCAGCAACCTGGTTGCCTAACAAGTCAAAAAGCCGAAGGCTAAGGTTCGAATTTTCCGGAAGGAAAAAATCTACCAATACTTCTTCCCGGAATACCGTTGGGAAGGCTGTAATACTTGGTTTCAATCCGTTTCCAGGCTCAAAGATCGGGCTGCTTGGTTTGCTGAAATGCGCAATGATCGTATCTGCACTGTTCAGGGCCAAAAAGCCAAAGGTTGAATCCGGGTCGGCAAATGTATGATTTGAAGCGGACCAATGGTCAAATTTATATCCGGCTGCCTCATCTGCAAAAGCGCGGAGACTTAAGCCTGCGTCGGCGCCACCAAAATAGGGCTGCGACCATGGGAACTGGCTGGCTGTGAAGTTCATGGTGTTGATCTGCAAAGTGCCTGAGAGCGGCGGGTCAACCACAACCACCGTCTGGAAAGGCCCCGTGACCTCATAACAGTCGTCCATCAGGGAAGGCAGGATCTCGCAACGATTGGAAATAAAATCGCGGAGCTCGTCCAGATTGTTTTTCCATTCCGCATAGGTACCGTCCCAGCGCAAGGCGTGGCGGGCCATTTCGGGATCTATCAGCGCTTCGATGGTGTCGAGGTAATTCAGCATATTCTCACAACCAAAAACCGTGTACATCAGATCGGCCATGCGGGTCACATAGTACCGGTTAATATCCGGGTTGGTGCGGAGATTGTTCAGGATCTGAATATGTTTTTCAGGGTCGGAGAAGGTTTCAAGCCCCTCCGGATTGCAAGGTTCGGCATCATATTGGGTAGAAGGCAGCCCGGTATAGTTGATATAATGGTCGAAGGTCGCATCGTTGTCCCAAAGAATATACCCCCATTTTTGGTGCGTTCCCTCCGGATTCAGTCCGCGCCAGATGCCAGTATTGTAATTCAGCCAGTCGGTACACACCGTGAAAGAGTTGACGATCACATAGTCGATCAGGCTTTTATAATCATACAGGTCTGTCACCGTTTTTAGTTTATCCGGGTGGTTCATATCATTGTCCAGGATATACGATTTCATAGAATTCCAGTCGATGAGGGCTTGGGTTCCGCCATATTCAGCCCAGGTGGAACCCCAGGTAAGCACATACTGGATCTCGTATTTCCCCTGACCGTAGTAAAAATCGGTGTAGTCATGGTCGTCCGGAATTTCACGCATATCATACACACCCCAGTACTTTCCGTTGAGGTAAACGATACATTTTTCCGCTGTTCGGACGTCCAGGTTGAGTCCCCCCCGTTTGGCCAGATTGTGGATATAGGCATCTCTTACGTGCGCTGAGCCCTCATTTTGCGGATGGTGGGCAGCGGGGTAATTGTCGTCGCCGGAAGCGCGAAGGATAATCCGCTGAAATTCGTCGCGCTGGGTGAGTGGAAAAAGTTGCTCCTCCAAGGCTGCGTTATAGCCCATTTCATCCCGGCTTACCCAGTCGAGGCTGCGTTGATCATTGGCCCATGAATCCTGCCCATGGCTGTTCAATTCACCGTAGGTGCGTGTTTTTCGCTGCTTGTTACGGTCAAAATACTCAATACTGCCCCAGGGGCGTAAACTTTGGTTTCCGTTGGCCAGACTCAGCACCCCATCTGAGCCGACAGAGATGACTGGCAGGCTGTGAATTTCGTTTACAAAGTAGGTGTTGTATTGTACAAAACTCTTGTAAATCAATGGGTTATTACTAAATGTTGTCGCTTTTAGTACGGTAGTTTTGGTGAACACCAAGGGCTGGGTATAGACGGGGGAAGTAGCGCCGGGCTCCCTGCCGTCGAGGGTGTACCGGATTACTGCATCGGGTTCTGTGGTGCTGATGGCTACGGTCACAGTGTCTGTATAAAACCCGGCTGCCTGACTGAAGCTGGGCCTTGCAGCATATGCAATGGCTGTGTTAGCAACATTGTTGGTACTTCCCGGGGATGGATCAAGCGAAATGCGCCAGTCATTGGAGCCGTCCGGGAAACGCGCCCGCGACTGGTGGGTCTGCGTTTTTAAAACTTCTATATCCTCCAGAATCACACCACCCGGGTTGGCAAATACCACGTGGTCGGCATTACTCTTGGTCTGCGACATTTTGAAATTTGTGTGCAGTCTGCCTTCCTGGTCTGTCAGATCGCGGCCGGAACACCAGACGTACAGGAATTCATTGGCGCCGATGATTGTATTGGCTGGAAATGCCCATTTGGTAGGCTTGTTCTCATTGTCGCTCAGGTGGTAGCCGGATAAATCTACCGGCAAAGCAGAAGTGTTATAGAGTTCGATCCAGTCTTCAGTGCCCTGGAAAGCATCCAGAAATTGTTTCCAGTTCGCGCAGGAATATTCGTTGACCACCACCTGGGCCCGTAGGCCGTGGCTGAGGAGGATGGCGGCCACTAAAAGAATCAGTCTTGGTGTTTTTGAATGCATAGGATCTTGAATGCTTGGAGTGTTGGAAATGCTGCAGGGTGAATAGCCCGATCTTATACTACCGTTTTACAACCCTGACCACTGCTTTTTCGGTTTGAATAAAATACAGACCGGCAGGTAAGTTTTCGAGTTGGAGCGTGGTGTTCAATGCCTTTTCAAAGTTTTCGGAATAAACAGGTTGCCCCAATGCGTTCAATACCCGCAAACTTCCTATTGGCTCCTCCGACTGCACCTGGAACCAACCGGTGGAGGGGTTAGGGAATATCCGGAGGATACTTTCCTTAGATGGCTCGTTGGTTTTGATCGTCAGGGAGTTTGTGGCATTGAAGGTGGGTGGCATGAACGTGAAGTTGCCAGTTCCGTTCGGATAACGGCCATAGGTCACATCCGGCAGCTGCTGACCAAAACTGATCTCGTCGAGTACGGTGGAAGTGCCGTTGGACAAGAGGATGGTTTCGCCGCCTGCAGCCAGCTTGAAATTTGCGTGGAGCGGGCCCTGCAGATCATCATTGTCCAGCCAAATGATCAGAAAATCATTGGCAGGGATACTCAGATTTGCCGGGAAACCCCATTTGTTGCGATTGGCCGGGTCGTCAGACAGATACAATCCGAACAGGCTGACCGGGGCACTGGTGTTATTGTACAATTCAAGCCAGTCCTCGATCTCACCGGCCTCATCCACTTCACCATTTTCATTGTCTGCCATAAACTCATTGATAACGACGTCGCCGGCATTGGGAAGGTTGGGGGTGGCCAGGTAAAATTCATATTCCGCCCGGGCAGGGCTAAAGGTGCCAGCCTGTGCGTTTTCAGCATAAATGTAATACTGCATCGTGGGGTCGATCATTTGGAAAGAGGCCCCAAAAACTCCATCACCGGCTGTGCCATCCTGGTGAAGGCCATCGTCGAACATGGTTATTTTTTGAAAAACATCCGAGCTGTCTGCGCGCCAGCCCAGGGTGACCGTAGTGGCATTTTGAATCTGTGCAGTAACGGAATAGGTGCTGATGCCACCGCCGGTGATATTGGTGATGCTTGGAGCAGTGGGCGTTAGGTTAGCATTACTGATCAGATAGCTGTAGCGTGCATTCATCAGATCGGCAATACCAGGCACCGTTCCAAAGGGACCACCCCCTCCGGTGTTGACGGTGCTGGTCACGTTGGCCTGGAAGTTGGCATACGTATAAAATTTCTTGGTATCGCTTTGCACCGCGGCGTCAATCAGAGCCTGTAATTCAAGCGCTCTGTCTTTGTAATCGGATTCTGAGGCGAAGTTTTCCAGCAAAATGGTTTTCAGGTGCGCCAGATACATGCGTTTCCAGCTTGGATTGGCCAACAATTGTTTGATGAGGGGGCGGTTGGAGTTGGTAGACTGAATGAGCGGGTCCATCTGTTTCATCTGGGTGAGTGTAAGCACCTGGTTGGTGTTGAGTAGCGGGAATGCGCCATAACTCATGTTCAAATCCCAGACCGTACTCAACCAGCGATCATTTTTATCGTGGTAGAGGTAATAATTTTGAGCAAAAGCCCCCGTGTAAGAGTCCAGATTGACCAACACATTGTTGAATGCCAGCATCCAGAGCGCCCGATCTACATCCAGAATATTTTCGGCAGTATTGGGGTTGTTTTTGAGCGTCTCCATGAGTTGAAGCAGCTCCGTCCAGCCATAATCCGATTGAATGTCGTATTTGTTGTAATAAAATGCACTATCTGCACTGGTATATACG
>Ga0075012_10005004_pt1 | contig 12223 bp, 11 predicted proteins | sample All_14_2_FD_71474 | JGI IMG/M metagenome (GOLD analysis project Ga0075012, IMG submission 71474) | Freshwater microbial communities in response to fracking from Pennsylvania, USA - Allegheny Zone_MetaG_DW_15 | ecosystem: Environmental > Aquatic > Deep subsurface > Groundwater > Drilled...
TGCGCTGCGCAACCTGGGGCCCGTTCGTGTTCTGGTGCATGGACGATGACGTTGCGCCCCTGCACGAATGGCTATCACCCTTCCCCGAACGTCTGGCAGGCTACAAGCTGGATAACTGGGTGCGCGTGTTCAACGTTTCGGCCGATTGCGAATTCAACTGGAAGATCATCCGCGACAATTTCAACGAAAGCTATCACCTCCCCACGATCCACCCGGAACTGGCGACGTTCATCAACGATGGCCTGCCCACCACCGTGTTCGAAATGTACGAAAGCGGCCACAACGCGATGTGGATGATCGGCCATCAGGCCACCAGCCGCAAGGATTACGTCAGCGGCGATGTGCCGCCCGGCCTCTATGAAGCCGCCGAGGCCTGGGGCATTGATCCCACCCAATACCGTGGCCGCACCGCCGATATCCGTGCCGCCGTGATCGTGGCCAAGCGCGAACGCGGCGCGGATGCGGGCTATGATTACAGCGCGATGACCGACCAGCAACTGGTCGATTATTTTCACTGCACGCTGTTCCCCAATCTGACGATCACGATGTCGCCCGAACAGTGCCAGATCCTGCGCACCGAACCGCACCCGACCGACCCGGAAAAGTGCGTGTTTCAACACTGGTGCCTCTATCCGCCAAACGCGAAAATGGCCGAAGTGCTGACGCCCGTTGGCCCCGCCCCGCTCCGCCACGATGCGATTGCGCGCCACTCGACGTATGGCGATGGCATATCGGTCGGCTATGTTGCCGATCAGGACTTGTCCATCGGCACCACCCAGCAACAGGGCCTCAATTCACGCGGCTTCAAAGGCTGCATCCTGCCGGGACAGGAAAAGCGCGTGCAGCGCTTCCACGAAAGGCTCAATGACTTCGTCAAAGGCGGCTGAGATAAGCGTGGAACGCTTTGGACGGCTACGGCGAGGGCCGTTTCGCGATGTTTTGCGCCAAAAGCTGCTGTTCAGGATACGACGCCATTGCGGACGTCAAGCGATGTGATATTCGATCATATGCGGATTTGAATGGCAGCAATTTCAGTCGCAGTTGCTGGGTGTTCCAATCACCCCACTCACGCGGAAAAGGCACTTATCGCCTTCGTCGAACAGCACGTTATGCTCGCCAAAGGAAGTCCGGGCCCGCAATGCTATAAGCGATATTACCGGCTTGTGGAGGGCGACGAACTTGGTGCGCTGCTACCGGGTCTCGCTAAGCAACTGCGCGGGTTCCTGCACTGGAGGCTTTCGTACGCGAGCGCCCGAAACATGGGATAATCGTGGGAGCGAGTCGACCTGAAGCACCGTGGTTGTAGTGGCAGGTGACTGCTCCCCGATAGGATGAAGATACGGGCTCACGATGGCGACCGGGCCCAAGCATCCATGGAGGAACAGTCATGGCAGAGTATATCGGACTCGACGTGTCGATGAAAGACACTGCAGTCTCGATCCGTTGCGACGGCAAGCGAATATGGCGCGGCAAATGCACCTCCGATCCCAAGATCATTGCCCAGCTCGTGCGCAAGCGTGCGCCCGGAGTCGAACGGATCGTCTTCGAAACTGGTCCGCTCTCCGTATGATTCTGGCATGCGCTACATGCGGCCAAGGCGCTCGATATGGCACCTAATAAGACCGACGCGAATGACGCGGATGGATTGGCCCAGCTTGCCGAGATCGGCTATTTCAAGCAGGTACGGGTCAAGACCTTCGACGGCATGCTGACACGCGCGCTGATGGCCGCGCGCACGCGTTTAGTGCAGATCATGGTTGAATTATCCAATCAGATCCGTGGCGTCATGAAGACCTTTGGTCTCGTTGTTCCGGCTGGCCGAGGAAGCGTCTTCGAGAAGAACGTCAGGGATTTGTTGGTGGACGAAGCATCTCTGGCCCGGATCGTTTTGCCTCTTCTGGAAAGCTGGCGCAGTCTGCGTCAGCGCGCGGCTGAACTGAGCCGCAAACTGATAAGTGAGGCCCGTTCGGTGGGTGCGTGGCTGGGGTTGACGACGCGACGTTATCAGTCGGGCGCGATCGACTGCGGCGGCCGTATCTCCCGACGCGGCGACAAGCGCCTGCGCGGCTTACTTTACGAGGCGGCGGTGTCTATCCTTACCCGCAGCCAAGCCGATAGCGGTCTGCGAGAATGGGGTCTTAAGCTCAGGGAGCGGATCGGCTTCATGCGCGCTACGGTCGCCGTTGGACGCAAGCTGGCCGTCCTTATACATACTATGCTCAAATCGGGCGAACTCTTCGATCCAAAAATAGGTGCAACGGCATGACTGCCCGCGGTCTGATCATTTCTCCTTGATGTTCATAATCTGAACGCCGGCGTCATTTCCCTGCCGGGGACGTGGGCCGAGCCATTCCGTTCGAAGGGTTGCACAGCTGATTGAGCAAAGTGCGTCCGAAACATTGGAAGGCTCTTCCCGAGAAACCCATCATGCGGCGGCTCATGCCGACCGCGAAGACGACCCTGCTCCCGGCATACACCGATGGCGCCACAACGCTGAACATCACCGAAGCACAAAAAGGACTTGCTCTATGACCCGCGATTAGACGACTAGCACCAAGGCACCTTCAACATTACCGCTCCGGAGTCTGTCCAGAGCTGCGTTCGCCTCGGCAAGCGGCATTGCGGTTACGATGGTTTGGATTGGCGCGCGCGCAGCAAGGTCAAAGAACTCGACCCCGTCGCTGCGGGTGAGATTGGCGACTGACACAATCGAGCGTTCCTCCCACAAGTCTGCATAAGGAAATCCGGGAATCTGCGACATATGGATGCCTGCGCAGACTACTCGGCCACCTTTGCGCACCGCACGCAGCGCCAGCGGCACTAGGGCGCCATCCGGAGCGAAGATAATCGCGGCGTCCAATGGTTCAGGCGGCATCTCGCCAGAAGACCCCGCCCAGCCGCAACCCAGCCGGCGCGCCAGCTCCTGCGTCTGCATATCGCCCTCCCGAGTGAAGGCGAAGACCTTGCGCCCCTGCCAGATGGCGATTTGGGCAAGGATGTGCGCAGCTGCGCCGAATCCATAGAGGCCCAGCACCGGTGTCTCACCTGCCATGCGATAGGCACGGTAGCCGATCAGACCGGCGCAAAGCAGCGGTGCAGCATGCATGTCGTCAAAGACTTCGGGGATCGCGAAGCAGTAGCACGCGTCGGCGATGCAATGCGTGGCGAATCCCCCGTCACGGGTGAACCCGGTGAAAAGCGGGGCGTCGCAAAGATTTTCGCGTTCGCTTGCGCAGTAATGGCAATTTCCACAGGTGTGCGCCAACCATGGGACGCCAACCCGGTCGCCGGTTTTGAAACCGAAAACCCCTGAGCCTGCCGCCTCGATCCGTCCGACGATCTCATGGCCGGGGATGATAGGCAAATCTCCGCAGATATCGCCGTCCGAGACATGGAGGTCCGTGCGGCAAACGCCGCAACAGATGATGGCAATGCGGACCTGACCCGCCTGCGGCACTGGAAGCGGCCGTTCGACCATGTGGAGCTTTGCACCTGGCATATCGACCTGCATGGCGCGCATCATTGCCGGCATCTCACGGGCCTCCTTTGCTTCAAAGGTGCAAGCGCCTCGCACATGCCGCATAAGTCATTCCACAATCTATTCGATGCAGTGCAGAGTGCCAATAGTTGCCGACCCGCGTCAAGCAGCGTTGCATTCAGTGAGGGTCGCCGACGCGGACAAGGCTGGTGCATTGCCGCTCAACTGCGCGGCAATGCCGGAGTCGAGGCGATAAGTATCGCTCAGGTATCGGATCGCACCGTTCGCATCGGCAACGACAGTTTGATAAATGACGTAAACTGGCAAAGGTCGATCGAGTGGCAACCTTCGGGTACTGCGTCCTTCGAGCATCTGATTGAGCGCAGGACGATTGATGCCCGTGGCGGAGAGTAGCATCGTAGCCAAATCAGCCGGCCGATCGACCCTCATACAGCCGTGACTGAAGGTTCGCTGCTCCTTGTCGAACAAGGCCTTGCTGGGCGTGTCATGAAGATAGACCGTGTAGGGGTTGGGCATGTCCAACTTAATTTGACCGAGCGAGTTTCTTGGACCAGGCCTTTGCGTGACATGCAGTCGCCCGCCCGCATATGTCCAGGCATACCCTTGCGCGCGAGCAGCGCCGGGATTCGTTCGGATTAGCTTGCCGATGCTTTCATGGATGATCGACTGCGGAACTACCCAAGGCGGATTGACGATCACCCCGATGACCTGAGCCGAAAACCGCGGTGTGGGTGTGGAAGGTTTACCGACAATCACTCGGAAACTCGCTGCTTCGCGTCCATCGCGAAACAAGTGGAGCGTGTATTCGGGAATGTTGACGACGAGGCGATCAGCGCCGAGTTCGCGGGGCAGCCAGCGTTGTCGTTCGAGATTGACGCGAAGCGCCTGTCGTTCAGGCGTGTTGCCGGACGGCAATCGGGCGAGAGCGGTTACCATTGCGCGGTACTGAGGATTCTGCGGGACAAGGCTGTCGAGCGTTGCTTCAATCGTGTGCTTTGCTAGGGCAACGTCGATCAGATCGGCGACCGCCTTGGGCTCGAGCGGGTCGGATGCAATGTAATACCGGCCCCGGCGACCGGGCGGGATGCGTCCCTGAGCCAGATCCCGGGCTAGCGTGGCGAAACTGTAAGTGGCGGCAGCTTCGATCCTGATGGCGTCACGGCTGCTCAGTGCAAGTTGCAAGCGGTCTGGCGCATAGTCCAATGCCACAAGACCTTGTCGGTCGATTTGGCCAATGTAGGCGAGCAATTGGGCGCTCGATTCCGCATCCCAGCGCTGCGTGGCGACTTGTGGCTGTGCTGACGAGCTTGCAACCGAGGCGGCCAATGCGAGCGCGGACCACAGGCCGAGTCTTGGCAATCGTCCACTCTCTCGTCTGTCTGTAATCTTGATCAAGTTCGCCTCCACCGCAAAGGCCTTCTCGGCCTCAAATCAGGGCAGGACAAGTCTGTTAGTGTCAGGTCCTTTTTACCCAGGCCTTGTATCTGAACGGGCAGAGATGATCCAACATCCGCTAATCTGTCGCGCGTGCAAGTATCTCGGATGGGCACAGCGCTCAGAGTTTCGGGTTTCAGTAATTGCGGCATTAAAACAATTTTCTACTGCGTAGTCACAGCACAAGAGGCTCTGAAACTTATAATTCCTGGCGCTACCACTACTTTCCCTCGCGCTGCCTCGTGTAGCTGTCGAGCACCTGGCGCATTTCGTCGATCGCTTTTTGCCGGTCCCTGGAATCGCGAATATTGCCAAGTCTGCGTTTGAGGCTGGTCGCCAGATCAGCATAGTTATTCTGCCAGTCGCGCCCGATGGCCTGTTGCAGCTCGGGGCGACCGGTCTCGACCCGCTTAGCAGCTTTTCCGGCATTGAGTTCATATGTCTCACCAATTTCAGGGACCAGAATTGACGGTGCACGAGATTGAGATTCAGCGAGTCTTCGTAGCTCTTCGATCGCGCCGCTCTCGCCATGATCAAGCAACAGGCTGCCAGCAATCGGGCCGCGTTCCTTGAGCCACGCCAGCAATTCGGTCTGGTCGGCATGGGCCGAATAGCTTTCGATGCGGCGGATCTGGGCGCGAACCATCACGTCGCGCCCTGAAATCCTGACTCGCTGGGCCCCGTCGAGGATGACCCGGCCAAGCGAACCTTCTGCCTGAAACCCAACGAACAGGATTGTCGAATCCCGGCGCGGCAGGTTGTAGAACAAATGATGCCTGATGCGCCCGGCCTCGCACATTCCCGATGCGGCAAGGATGATCGCTCCCGACATCGAATTGAGCAGCATTGATCCTGCCACATCGTTCACGTACCGGATGGAAGGATGACTGAAGACGTCGCTGCCGCCGGTATCCTCCAGCTGGTCGGCATATTTGCGAAACACGGTCGTTGCCCGGTTGGCCAGTGGGGAATCGACGAAGACCATAGCATTGCCGATCCGCTGGGCGCTGGAAAGTGTCGCGAAATCCAGCAGGAGTTCCTGCGTCCGTTCCAGCGCAAAGGTGGGGACGACAAGATTGCCGCCTCGCGCCCGGGCACCGAGGATCTCCGCTTCGAGCAATTTCCGCCTTTCCTTGATCGAAACCTGTTCGCGGTGACGGTCGCCATAGGTGGATTCGCAGATCACATAGTCGAAACCAGCCGGAGACGAGGGATCAGAGTGGAAGGCCTTGTTGTCTGGTCCGACATCGCCCGAATAAAGCAGGCGCACGCCCTCGGCTTCCAATTCGATCGAGGCCGAGCCAAGGATATGCCCCGCATTCCAAAGCCTGATGCGAAAGCCCGGAGCCGGTTCGAACCAGTTTCCCAGCGGGACCGGTCGGGTCAAACGCCAGGCCGCCAGCGCGTCTTCTTCGGTATAAATCGGCGCGAAAGCATCTTCGCCAACACGATCGCGACGGCGATTGCGGCGTTCCGCCTCGTATTCCTGGATCCTGCCTGCATCGGCGAGCATGAACTCCAGCAGGTCTGATGTTTCGACCGTGCACCAGATTGCGCCGGTGTAGCCTTCGGCTACCAACCTGGGCAGCAGGCCACTGTGGTCGATATGAGCGTGGCTGAGAATGACCGCGTCGATGGCCTTCGGATCGAAAGGCAGGGCTTCGTAATTGAGCGCTTCGAGCGAGCGCGAACCCTGAAAGAGTCCGCAGTCGAGCAATATCCGGGACTTGCCTGAGCGAAGCTCAAGACATGAGCCGGTCACTGTCTTGGCCGCGCCATGGACTGAAAGGGAAAGCGTCATGATATGGATCCAATTCGCCGACTGAGATTTCTTGTCATCGCACCTTGACCCTTTGCCTGTCAGCCAGCGCATTGCCGGGATTGACGATAACGACTTGGCTTTCAGCAAGTCCGTCCAGCACTTCTGCGTATTCGTCGTTGATGTGACCGATCTTCACGACGCGTTCGCGGGCCCGGCTGCCATTGACTACGAAGGCTCGCCACCCGCCATCTGCCCCGCGAAACAGCGCGCCGATCGGGACACGCACCGCGTCCGGCCTGGCCCAGAGGATAATCGTTGCGTCGATCTGATAGCCGTGGCCGAGCTGTGCGGCCCGCGATACGCTGCCGGCGTCGAAAGCGACTATCACGTTTACACGCTGTTCTTCGATGCCGAGCGCAGAAATCTTCAACCGCCCGAACGGTTCGATCCGTTCGACGTGGCCAGTCAACAGCGCGTCACCGCCCCATTGAGTGATCCGTACCAGGTCGCCTGGCTTCACCCGTACCGCCTCACGCGAGAGCAGATCGACCACAGCCTCGATCTGGACCGGATCGCCGATCGTCATTAGCGGTGTTCCTTCGAGGATGACGCCAGCACTCTCGTTGATCACCGAAAGTACCAATCCGCTGGCCGGCGCACGCACAGCCACCGGCGACCTGGCGGGAGCGCCGGTCGGCGCGCCCAATTGCGCCACGATGCGGGCGATATCGGCGCGGCCTTGCGAGGCCGTCGCCGTGCCGGTCGAAACCCGGGTTCGCGCCGCTTCGAGCTGGGCCCGTGGCAGAAAGCCGCGCCGGGCCAACTCTTCGGCGCGCGCCAGATCGCGGCGCGACTGCTCAAGCGCAGCACTGGCCCCACTCTCGCCCGCCCGCGCGGCCGCGAGCGCGGCGCGCAATTCCTGCTGACTGCGTGGATCGAGCGGAGAGGAAGGCCGCCCGGTCATCTGCGTAATCAATGCGCCTCGCGATACCGGGTCGCCGGCCTCCAGTTCGATGCGCGTGAGATAGCCGGTGACGGGCGCGGACACGATGTAGAGGTCCCTGGACCGGGTAACGCCATCATCGGTCACGCCGAGCGCCATCGGACCGCGCGTAACCTTGCCGGTATCGACAAGAGTTGCCTCCGGCCAGAAGGCGAAGGCCAATCCTGCGACCAGCAGCGCCGCGATCAGCAGCGCCCAGCGCCAGCGTCTGAGCAGATCGACCATCAGTCGCGCGCCTTGAGTACGCGGACCATGTCGAGACGTTGCACCCGCCGCGCGACGATGAGCGCGGTCACCATTGCTGCAAGCAGAACGATTACCACCGACCAGCCATAGCTTGCGCGCGACGGCGCAAAGGGCAGGCGAAACAGATCTGAGCTGAACATGTCGGTCATGAGGAGCGCCATGCCGTAGCCGATCAGGCAGCCGAACGGCACTGATACCACGATCAACAGTGCCAGTTCACCGAGCAGCACCAGCCCCACCTCGCTCCGGAAATAGCCCAGCACCCTGAGCGTTGCCAGTTCATGCGCCCGCTCCGAATAGAGGATGCGCGCGCTGTTGTAGACCACCCCCACCGCGATGGCCGAGGCAAATGCAATATAGAACGAGATCATGGTCAGCATGTTCTGATTGATCATCTCCTCGAACTTCTCCAGAGCAGCAGTCTTTTCGGTTATTCCGAGAATAAGCGGCATGTCCTTGAGCCTGGTCATAATTCGGTCGCGCGCAGCGGGATCGATCCGCACCAGCGCAGCCCCGACAGGTAAAGCATCGCGCGTGAGAAGGTCCAGCGTAGCTTCGGCTGCATAAGCGCGTTCGCCGACGAACTCATCGACCACGCTGACAACCGGCAGCGATAGTTGTGTTCTTCGTCCGCCCAACAATACGACCTGTACCCTTTGTCCCGCACGCACAGCCAGCTTTTCGGCGAGCTGACGACTGAGCATTAGCCCGGCTGCGGGAAGGGCAATGGTGCTGCCGTCACTGTCGATCCGTACGCTGAGCTGCGAACCCGCGCGGGCACTCTCGATCGCGGTGCGCTCGCTCCGGTTATCGCGGCTGATCGTGATCGGCACACTGCGGGTCGGCTCCACTCGTAGCACGCCGGGGATCTGGGCTAGTGCAAACAGTACCTGATCGTTGCGGGGCTCAGTAAAAGTGATTGTCAGATCTTGCCGTTGCGCGCGAAAGAAAAAGGAATCGAGCATCGTCCGGCTTGAATCGATAAATTGCGTGGTGGCGAACAGCAGCCCGCCCGACAGCGCCACCCCTAGCACCGTGATCGCCGAGCGGCCCGGCCAGCGCGCGATATGGCGCACAATCATGTGACCGATCGCGGAAAAACCGGCCGCCCGCCCCAATCGCTCGATCACTCCCGCACGATAGGCAGGGGGTGGTGGCGGTGTCATCGCCACTGCCGGGGTCAACTTCACCGCAGAGTGGATCCCGCCGAGCGCGCCTAGCGCCGCCGCCGCAAATGACATGCCCGTCGCGGCCAGAATGACCGGCGGTGAAATCCGGTAGTAGAGGAAGGGAAAGCGGTAGTACTGGGCATAGAGCCGTGTCATCGCGCTACCCAACCAGATCCCCGCGACCGCGCCGAGTAATGCTGCCAATAGCGCCACGGCGAGCGCGAACTTGAGATAATGGCCTGCGATTGCCCAGTTGCCGTAGCCAAATGCTTTGATCAGCCCGATTTGGGTTCGCTCGGTTTGGATCATTCGTCCCAGCACGATATAGACGAGGAAGACCGCCACAAGCAGGAACACCGGCGGGATCACCTGGGTAATCGCATTGAGCTGCACCAGCTCGTTATCCAGGAACGCATGGCTGAGGTGGTCCTTGCGGCCATAAGCACCGGTTCCGCCATAGGGCGCGAGCAAAGTATCGACCGCGCGGATTACGTCCGCCTCGGACGCGCCACGTTCGAGCGTCAGAGATAATGTGTTGAAAGCCTCAGTCCGGTTGGTGACGGCTTCAAGCGCTTTCCGGCCGATCCAGAACACGCCGAAACGCCTATCATCGGGTATGATGTCTCCCGGTGCCAGAGCATAGATGAAGTTGGGAGCCAATCCTATCCCGACAATCCGCAATGTCTGCTTGCGGCCATAAATCAGTGCGTCCACCCGGCTGCCGATAGCAAGTCCGTTGGACTTGACGAACGCCTCGTCCGCCACAACCTCGCCGGGATTGACCGGCTCTGGCAGGCGGCCCAGTCGGAGGGTAAGCTGGTTTAGCTGGCCCATCCCTGTCTCATCGACCGAGTTGAGCAGTGCCCGCACCGGAACGACACGCCCAGGGAAATCCAACGTGGCATATTGCTGGATCGAGCCTTCGGCTCGCCGGACGCCCGGGATTGTAGCGATGCGCGCAATCACGCTGCGCGGCGCGCGGGTCATACCAGCAAAGACATCGGCAAAATGGTTGTGGGCATAGTAGGCATCGCGCGTTGCGGTGAGCGAACTGTGCACGCCCAGTGACATCACGAATGTCGCGGTCGCAGCCGCCAGCACCAGTGCAATCGCCAAGACCTGCCCGCGCATGTGCCACAGATCCCGCAGCAGCTTGAGATCGAGCGCTTTCACCAACTCAGTTCCATCGGGTCGACCTGATGGGCATTGACTTCGATCCGGGCAATCTGACCATCGCGGAAATGCAGCACCCGGTGCGCCATGGCGGCAATGCCCGCATTGTGGGTGATGATCACCACAGTCGTGCCCAGTTCCCGATTTGCCTGGGCCAGCGTTTCAAGCACCCGCACGCCGGTCGCGCTGTCGAGCGCGCCGGTCGGCTCGTCGCAAAGCAGCACGCTGGGCCGCTTGGCAATCGCACGAGCGACGGCGACACGCTGCTGTTCGCCGCCCGAAAGCTGCGCGGGATAATGATCGCAGCGCTCGGCAAGGCCAACCAACGCCAGCGCCTCGGCCGGTTCCATCGGATCCGCAGCGATGTCGGTCACAAGCCTGACGTTTTCTTCGGCGGTCAGGCTGGGAATGAGATTGTAGAACTGGAAGATAAAACCAACGTTTGTTCGGCGAAAACGAGTGAGATCGCCGTCGTCGAGCTGGGTTAGTTCGGTGCCGCCAAACTGCAAGGATCCCGATGTCGCGCGGTCGAGGCCGCCGATAATATTGAGCAAGGTTGATTTACCGCTGCCCGAAGGCCCGAGCAACACCAGGAGCTCCCCCGCTGGAATGACAAGATCGGCACCGCGAAGCGCATGAACCTGGGTCTCGCCAGTCTGGTAGACCTTGCACAGGCCCTGTGCGGAAAAGGCGATGTCTCGCATGCCGTATTCACTTCTCTCGCGGTCCGTGTCCATTTGCAGTGCATCCTTGCCTGCGGTGGATGGCCATTTCCTACAGGACATCCGTCTCACGCTCATTGTCCTGAGCGCTTCGGGATGATCCGGCATTGCGCCAGAACAAACAAGCCATTCGTCAAATCGGTTATGGTGGGTAAAAAGTATCACCCTACAGCAACCGTGTCGGGAACAGCAGTATGGCGACTGCCGTCCAACCAAGCGCATGCTCGCCATGCCTCGATCGGAGTGGAGCCGTTCGATGCCTATATACTCAGCGCGCGAGCTCTATGAGACCTTGCAGGGCGTCTTTCAGGGCCTGCCCAATGCCAAGGCTCGGTTGACACAGATCCTGTCCTGCCATTGCGATGATTACCAGCGCTGCCTCTACTATGCGCTGGCAGGGCGCGGGGTTGTCCAGATGCTCGACGATCTCGAATGGCTCTTCGAGCTCCTTGGGCCGCGGTGCCAGATGTCGGGGCACATTCTGCGCTCGGGCCAGCACCCTGCGCCGATGCTCAACCCTTACGTCTCGTCAGAGCCTGATGGCCCTGTTCCTGCTCGCAATGCCGACTTTACCGAAGGCCCATCGTGGTATCTCGATCCCGGTCTCGGAGGGATGATCGAGGAATAAACGGCCATCAGTTATTGCGAAGGCCAAGCCGGTCGTCGTCATCAACAAGCCTGATGCGCCCGTCCCAGTCCCACAGGGCCAGATTGAGCGCATCCGCGGGGGCACCGCGGGCGTAGCTCGGGACAACGATGCCGGCATGGCCTTGCGCAATCGCGGCCTCGGCCAGATCCTGCGTCGGGACCGGCTTGCCTGAGAGCATCCGATCACGCCACGCCGGGTCGGCGAGCTGCGCCGGTGTGATGCCGAAGGGCTGCAATGCAGCCGCATCGCGGCCATCGAGCAGCGGTCCGATGTCGGCCTGATAGGCGACCAGTGTGGTGGGCTGCAGCGTGCCAACCTGATTTGCTTCGCGCAGCGCAGTCTCAGGGGCGAGGGAAGTATAGAGCGCTATGCGCCCGATGCGATTGAACCGTCCGCCAAACCGGGCCACCCCCTCCCCTGAGAGGGGTTCGCGGGACCAGACCGGATTGTGGGCGCGATAGAGCAGCCCGGTAAAATGCACTGGACTAGGCGTGGACACCGGCGTCGACCGCGTCGATATAGGTCAACACGTCATCGGCCCGGTTGCTCTGCACCAGCTGCATGGC
>Ga0075012_10005005_pt1 | contig 12222 bp, 8 predicted proteins | sample All_14_2_FD_71474 | JGI IMG/M metagenome (GOLD analysis project Ga0075012, IMG submission 71474) | Freshwater microbial communities in response to fracking from Pennsylvania, USA - Allegheny Zone_MetaG_DW_15 | ecosystem: Environmental > Aquatic > Deep subsurface > Groundwater > Drilled...
TGTCTATGCGTTCCGCAGCCCTGAGCGGCCACAGAACATCGTGCTGATTGCAACCTACGTGCCTATGCAGTTGCCCCACGGTGGCCCGAATTATTATCAATTTGGCGAAAACATCCGCTACGAAATCCACGTGGACAACGACGCCTCTAAGCCGGGCGATGAAATCATCTACCGCTTTACCTTCAAAATCAAGAACCAAGACCCCACCACTTTCTTTAACATCCGCTTGGGCAAGCAGAACCTGCGCACCACTTACACCGTGGAGAAAAGCACCAACGGCGGCAATAGCTGGGTGCATATCCTCGACAACGTGCCTGTTCCGCCAACGAACATTGGCGCCCGGAGCATCTCCTCGCCCGTCGGACTGAACACCACGTATGAAACCTTGATGAACAATTCCATCCGCTATGCCTACACGGGTGAAAGGCTTTTCGCCGGCCCAGTGGACGACCCTTTCTTTGTTGACCTTGGCGGTGTCTTTGACCTCGGCGACCTGCCACGCCAAAGCGGCAACCCCAGCGATGGCCTTGCTTGCATGAACACCAGTGCCATTGCTATTGAAGTGCCCATCTCCTTCCTGCGCAAAGCTGGCGCACCATTAAGCCCAGCCAATATTCTCGATGACCGTTTTGTCATTGGCGTATGGGCAAGTGCCAGCCGCCAGCAAATCCGTACGCTCAATCCCGGCGGCCAAAGTTTCTCTGGCAACTGGGTACAGGTGAGCCGCCTCGGTATGCCGCTGACGAACGAAGCCGTCATCCCCATCGGTTACAAGGACTACTGGAACTCCCTCACACCTTACCAAGAGCTTGCCGATACCCAGCTCGATGGTTTCTTCTACAACCCAGAACTCGCCCTGTACATGGACGATTCACAGTTCGGTGGCGCAGTGCCTGGCTTTGCACCGCTGCGCATCCAGAGCAATTCGCTGGGTAGCTTCGACTTCCGCAACGGCCACGACGGCCTGTATTCCCTGAAAGGAAGCGCCGCAGTGGCGGGCACGGCATTGGATGATGCCATCTTCGGTACGTTATTGCTGCCTGGCCCTGGAAAACCCCGTTCTGTTGACCTGTGGCCGATTTTTCACACAGGCGTACCGAATATGAGGCCCTACCAACTCGCCACGGGCAAAAACGGAAACCCATTGGCCGCAGGCAAACCTTTTATCAACAACTTCATGCCGAACGGTGGCGATATGTTGCGCCTAAACATGGCCGTGCCGCCCACACCGAGGAACGATCCGAAGTTTAGTTCATTGGGCATTATTCAGGCTGCAGTGTTGGGACTCACCGACCCCGCCTACAATACCAATGCGAGCTTGCAGTTTATCCCCAACATGGATGGCTTCCCCAACGGTCGCAGGCTAGAGGATGACGTGACCCGCATTGAATTGCAGGCAGTATCTGGCGTAGCGCTGGCAGCCATTGGCCTCTGGTACGATGATTATGTGGCTGGCGGCAGCCCCGTTACGGCGGATTTGGTGAGCGTGCTCGGCTACAATACTGGCGTTGACACGAACGATGCTGCATTCACAAAGAAGTTCCCGTTCCTTGCCAAACCTTGGGCGGGCGATAGCGATTGTGGTGGCAAATTGGCTGGGCCTGCCCAAATGGCCATGTTGCCTAGCTCTGGCCTTGGCATCACCACGCCAGAAGTAGCCGGAACCCAAATCATGATGGCCAATTATCCCAATCCATTTACCGCACAAACCACCGTGCAGTACGAGGTTACGGATGCAGGCCAGCTAACGATTCAGGTAATTGACATGGGCGGCAAAGTCGTCAGCACGCTGGTGAATGCGCCTATGGAAAAAGGCCAATACATCGCCGAATTCAATGCTACCAACCTGCCGGACGGTATCTATTTCGCCAAAGCTTACAACGCAAATGGCAAATTGATGCAGGTCTTGAAAATGGTTAAACATTAAATTTTAGAAGTGATTGGTGATTAGTGATTAGTGACTAGGGCAACCCAGTCGCTAATCACTAATCACCAGTCACAAATTACTAATCACTTATCACAACAAATCCCGTTTATGAAAAAGCTAATCATCGGCCTATTGGCCATCCTAAGCATCGGCATTTATGCCTGCGTAAATGACGGCAACAGCCAAACAGGCAATGCCACTAACGCCAACATGGCAGTATTGGATAAAATACCTGCATTAAAGGACAGGAACGAACAATTGCAGTATGGCAAAGAATGGGAAAACGTGCAGAATGCCTACGGCAAGCAGCGCAAAGCCCTGATGGACAACCCAAATGCCAAAGAACCGTGGCTCAACCTCGCCGAAGTATTTGTAGGCGAGGCACGAGTGACGGGCGAGCATCCGTACTACTACCCTGCCGCCCTCGAATGCTTGAACATCCTGCTGGAACAGGATTTCAACATGGCCGACCCCAAAGACGCCGACCTAAGATTTCGGGCACTGACTGCCAAGGCAGGCGTGGAAATGAGCTTCCACGAATTTGCAAAAGCCCGCCAAACCGCTGAAGAAGCCGTAAAATTGAATCCCTTCAATTCGGGCATTTATGGCGTGCTGACGGACGCTAACGTAGAACTCGGCAACTACACCAAAGCTGTGGAAATGGCGGATAAAATGGTGTCTATCAAGCCCGACCTCCGCAGCTACAGCCGTGTGAGCTACCTGCGGGAGATTCACGGTGACGTGCCCGGCGCTATAGAGGCCATGACCATGGCCGCAAAAGCCGGATACCCCGGCTACGACAACACATCTTGGTCAATGGTCACATTGGGCAATCTCTACCTTCACTATGGTGAATTGAATGAAGCAGCGCAGGTCTTTGAAGCCACCCTCGAAGAGCGCCCCAATTACCCCTTCGCTATGGCGGCCCTAGCGCAGGTAAAGATGGAACAGAAAGACTATGCTGCCGCCGAAAAATTGCTGAAAGACGCCGCCGCCATCGTACCGGAAGTCTCATTTTACGAGGACTTAGCCACGGTGTATAAAGCGACAGGCCGCACTGACGAATACCACAAAACCGTGCAGGATGTCATCGCAATGATGGAAGATGATGCCGCCCACGGACACAATATGGACTTGGAGTTTGCCCATGTTTACGCTACGTTTTTGAACGACCCATCCAAGGCACTGACCTATGCACAAAAGGAATATAATGTCCGCCCTGAGAATATTGATGTGAATGGTGCATTGGCGAATATCTACGCCATGATGGGCAATACGGAAAAAGCCCGCTTCCACAGGGAAAAAGCCTTGCGTACGGGTTCCAAAAAACCGGAGCTATTGGCACTCAAAGATTAAGTGATTAAACGGGTGTAGGTGAAAGGGGCAACGCTATGCGTTGTCCCTTCGCTTTTTTCTGTAAATACGGCTAAGTTAGAAATCCATCCGGCAACTATGGAAATTAGCCGTGCCGGTGACGAACATAATCGTGTCGCTAACGAATGTGGTCGTGTCGGTGACGAACATGGTCGTGTCGGTGACGAACATAATCGTGTCGCTAACGAACATAATCGTGTCGCTAACGAACATGGTCGTGTCGGTGGCGAGCATGGTCGTGTCGATGGCGAACACAATCGTGTCGGTGACGAACATGGTCGTGTCGCTGGCGAGCATGGTCCTGTCGCTAACGAATATGGTCGTGTCGATGGCGAACACGTTCCTAAATAAACCTTAATCAAAACTAAGCTTAACGACTGTGTTCGCCCAATATACTGGGCAGATGCTGGACAAATAGCCAAGTCTTTTAATGAACTAATATGAATAGCAGCAAGCTCAATAATTTGGACGGTCAAAAACCCTGATGGCAAAAAAATTCCCGACTCAAAGCAAGATTGAACCGGGAACGAATAAGAAGTGATGATTTGATTTCAAAAAAATCAGCAATCACCAACTTATTTCCGAAAAAAGGGTTCGATGCCTAAAAAATAAAACCTAATCCGATGGCATCAACCATAATACGAACAGTAAACGTTAATCCTTATGCTGCGGTCATTACGACCTCCAACGTATTTTCTTCGCTTTTGATGACTTCGACATTTTCAATGGTATAATTCAAATACCCAGGCGCAGCTACCGTCACACTCCAAATCCCATTGAGCATTTTATCCCATTCAACCATGCCGGACACATCGGTCTTTAGTATTCTGACCACCTCCTTTTTAGTGGCCGTGACCGTGGCATTTTTAATCGGTACACCGCTAGCGTTTTTCACCGTAACGGTGAACTTCGTGTGCTTCGTGGGCGGGTCAATAATCGTGCGGGCCGTTTTCCAACCACTCACCAACATTGGGTTCGAAGTCTGCCAGTTCTCAATCATACGGTCGAGTTGCTTCTTCAGTATATCCAAGCACGTGCCCATCTTCAGCTTGATTTCTTTGCTGGCCGAGCTTTTTTCCCCATGCGACAGGCGGGGCTTGTCCATATAGGCGGTATAGTCAGCGATGGCATCAAAAAGTGCCGTAAGGTCGCCTTCTGTCAGGCCAAAATTAGCGGCTGGCACTTTCACCACCTTGGCCTTGTCATATATTTCGGTGCAGACGGCAGTGATATTGACTTTTTTGTCTTTTTTTAGCGCATACGCCCGCACTTTCATGGTATTTTCCAAGACCATATCCCCGATGGAATTGGCATAAGCCCCAGTCAGGCTGGCCACTTTTCCAGCAATTTTCGACAATATGGTTTTCTTTTGAAGCGCAACCTTTGCGTCAATGGTAGCATCGGATGAAGCCTCCTGTTTTAGCACCACGATTTCGTCGTAGTTCGTCTGCACCGAGGCAATACTGGTCGTAAAAGCAGGTACGGTGTCCAGTTCCGTCTTGTTGTCGTTGTAGAATTGCAGCGTCGTGCGGGTCATGTCAATCTGAGCGTCCAATCTTGCTTTCATATTATTATATACGTTTAAAAGGTGAAAAAATACTATTTAATGCCTCCCTAAGAGGGCCGTGTAACCAATATCCTTAGCTACTACCTACATTCCCACCGATAAAAATGTTACGAGTCAAAGGTAAAACACGTTCTTCGCATTTCCCATAGCAAGGTGAAATTTTATAGAAAAAAATTTTCATGCGGCAACGCAAGCTTGGCTTTTTGTCATGGCCGCAGGCCACTTCTGCACTCGTACTCGCCGCTTTGTCATGGCCGAAGGCCACCTCTGAATCTTACGGGCTGCCATACGTGACGCAGGGTTTGCCTACGGCAATGACAAAGCGGCGCATAGCAGGGCAGACACATTACATTGCCACGGCACTCGTCGCTTTGTCATGGCCGCAGGCCACCTCTGAATCCTACGGGCCGCCATACGTGATGCAGGGTTTGCCTACGGCAATGACAAAGCGGCGCATAGCATGGCGGACACAAAATTTGCCATGGCCGAAGGCCATCTCTGCATCCTGCGGGCCGCCATACGTGACGCAGCGTTTGCCTGCGGCAATGACAAAGCGGTACATAGCTGGTAAGGTTTTCTACTCTTTTTTAGTTGCCAGCCACTGTCCACCATTGACATTCCCCCCAATTAGCCCCCCGAATCCTTTGCCCAGCCCCGAAGAAAACCTATATTTGGCCGATTCTAACAGGAAAACACCGATGAATAGACGACTACCCTTTCTCACGATGGCACTGCTACTGGCTTTGAACTTGGCAAATGCCACGCTTCCCCACTCCACCGTAGCAACGTTGGTCTGCGACTTCAGTATCAGCGGCTTCATCACGCCGTGCACCGCCACGCCACCCAATGGGGCCGTTGACCTCACCGTAACGCCTACTTCCACCTATACTTTCGCCTGGTCAAATGGCGCATTCACCGAGGACATCACCGACTTGCCCGCTGGCACCTACACGGTGACGGTCACGGATACCGATGGTTGTACCGCCACCGCCTCATACGATGTGCCCGCCCTGAATCCGGGGCCGCTCTTCGTCACGGGCACGGCCTATGCCGACACCTGCGGCATGGGTTTGGGCAGCATTGACCTCGTCGTTTGGGCGGGCAATCCGCCATTCGTGTTTAACTGGAGCAACGGTTCACAATCCATTGACCTCACTGGCCTGACGGGGCCTAACGGCTTCACGGTCACGGTCACCGACGCCTTGGGAGCGGTTCAAATCCTCGATTTTTTTGTCGCCAATTACACGGGGTATTTCAACAACCCCATCAGCAATTATTACACCTTGGACGCCGACGACAATACCAACTGCATCAGCCCTCCCAATGGCGGCATCGCTTACACGCCGCTCACGTCCGTTCCTTTCATTTGGGCGTGGAGCAACGGCGTCAATTCGCCCAACAATCCCAACCTCGATGCGGGCATTTACACGGCCACGGTCACGCTCGGCAATTGCACCCAGAACTGGACGCCCAGCGTCACCATCCTAGACACCCCGTACAATCCCGTGCTGGCTATGGCGCCCATCAATCCCCTTTGCGGGGAGCCGAACGGCAGCATCGGGCTAACCGTGACCACCGGGGCGGCACCTTTTACCTATAGCTGGGACAATGGCGCCAGTACCGAAGACCTCGCCAACCTCCCCGCTGGCGACTACGCCGTCACCGTAACGGGCACGAACGGCTGCACGGCCACCGCCAACACCAACCTCGACAATTTGGACATTAGTATAAATGTGACAGGCACAGCCACGGCCAATACCTCCTGCAACTCGCCCAATGGCAGTGTTTCCACTAGCGTGTCGCCCACACCGCCGCCAGCAGGGCTGAGCTACAGCTACGACTGGTCGAACGGCCCGCACACGCCCAATATCAGCGGCTTGATTTCAGACAATTACACGGTGACGGTGACGCTCGGCAGCACCTGCACTTCCGTCAAGGTTTTTTTCGTGGAAAACAACACGCAGGCCCCGACGCTCTCGGTGAGCACCACGAACCAGAGCTGCCAAGCGCTAGGCAGCGTGGATTTGAGCGTTTCCGGCGGCACTGGGCCATTCGGCTATGCGTGGAGCAATGGTGCCACCACCGAGGATTTGCCATCCGTGCCTGCGGGCAATTACACCGTCACGGTATCGGCGGCGGGCGGCTGCTCGGCCTCCATCTCCACCACGGTACAGAACACGAGCGGCCCCGTGGACACTACTTTTATCAACGGAACCACTTGCGATACCGCCGACGTGGGCACTACCACCGTAGTGCTGACGGGTTCGAATGGCTGCGACAGCACCGTCATCACCACCCTGACCTTAGCGCCTACGGATACCACTTTGCTGACCAGTATTACTTGCGATGCAAGCCAAGCGGGCGTTTTTGAGCAAAGCCTCACGAATCAGTTTGGTTGCGATAGCCTTATCTTCACCACGGTAAATTATGTGGGTTCCGACACGACGCATTTGACAGGCACTTCGTGCAATGCCAGCGAGGCAGGGGTTTTTGAGCAAAACCTCACGAACCAGTTTGGCTGCGACAGCATCGTCATCACCACCGTCACGCTGCTTGCCTCCGATACATTATATATATATGGTAACACCTGCGACGGCAGCCAAGCCGGGGTTTTCGAGGAGACACTAACCAATTCGAACGGTTGCGACAGCCTCATCATTACCACCATCAGCTACCAAGCGCCTGACACGACCACGGTGTTTGATACGAGTTGTGATTTGGGGCAAACAGGCGTGTTTCAACAGCATATCGCTGGCGCAAACGGTTGTGACAGTCTGGTAATCATCACCACCATTACCTATTCGGCGGCGGATACCACGGCGCTTTTTGCGACCACCTGCGAGCAAGGCAATGCGGGCGTGTTTGAGCAGTTTTTGACCAACGCCAACGGCTGCGATAGCGTGGTCATCACGACGGTCAGTTACGTTGGGGTGGATACCACCTTTTTATTCGATACTTCCTGCAACCCCGGCAATGTGGGCGTTTTTACGGAAACGCTTACAAGCCAAGGGGGCTGCGATAGCATCGTGGTCTTGACTGTCGCCTATTCCGCCAGCGATACGACGCTCTTGGCCAGCACCACTTGCGACCCTTCGCAGGTTGGCACCATCGTCGAAACCCTCACCAGCACCGACGGCTGCGACAGCGTCATCGTCAGCACTGTTTCTTTTATGCCGCTGCCAGTTACAGCCATCAAAACCACCACTTGTAACATTGCTGAAATGGGCGTTTTCATACAAACGTTCAGCTCTTGGCAGGGCTGCGACAGCAGCGTTATACACACGGTTGTGCTGTTGCCATCATCGAGCAGTTCGGTCAGTGCCACCACCTGCGATGCAAGTCAGGCGGGCGTTTTTACGCAAGTGCTCACCAACTGGCTAGGTTGCGATAGCACCGTGACCACTACGGTGGCCTACTCGCCCATCCTTTCCACCAACTTGACAAGCACCACTTGCGACCCCACACAGGCCGGGGTTTTCACGCAAACCCTGTCGAGTTGGTTGGGCTGCGACAGCATCGTCACGACGACTGTGACGCTGCTGCCTTCAAGTACAACGAGCCTGACAGCGACTACCTGTAATGCATCTGAGGCAGGCGTTTTTACGGAAACATTTACAGGGTGGCAGGGCTGCGACAGCGTGGTGACGACGACGGTGACGTATATTGATCCACCCAACATAACGGCAGCATTTTCAGATTTTTCGGGCTATAATATCAGTTGCGCAGGCGCAACAGACGGCTGGATAGCGGTCACTGCAACAGGCGGGGCTGGGCCTTTCAATTATGTATGGGACAATGGCACTACCACGCCAATCATCGGCGACCTAGCGGCAGGTTTTTATTTCCTCACGGTGACGGATGCAAATGGCTGCGAGCACAATGCGGGCTTCTTCACGCTCATTCAGCCCGACGCATTGGACTTGACCTTGGACGCCAACGACCCCAACTGCGCCGACCCGCTGAGCGGGAATATCGAAGTTTCAATTGAAGGTGGCGTTTCGCCCTATCTATTTGCGATAGACGGCAATTGGCAAGGCTCGAACCTGTTTGAGGGTTTGGTTCCCGATACCTACGAGGTCACTGCGACGGATGCAAATGGCTGCTTCGTTACGCAATCAGCCGTCATTGACCCGCAAGTGCCCCTCACGGTGGATTTGGGTGGCAATTTCAATATCACGGAAGGCGAAAGCACGGTTCTGGAGGCGGTGGTCAACGTCCCCATCGGCACTTTGGTGGATGTGGATTGGTCGGACAATATTGTCAATGCAACCTGTCCCGAATGCCTTGAGCAAGCGGTTTCGCCAACGGAATCAACGTTTTACACGGTTACAGTGGAGAATATCTACGGCTGCACGGCGACGGACGAAATCAAGGTGGGCGTGATTGAAAATGGGGAACAAAACAACGTTTATGTGCCGAGTGCCTTCTCCCCCAACCGGGACGGTATCAACGATTACCTGACTGTCTTTGCAAATCCGGCAAAGGTGAATAGAATCAACCGATTCGTTGTTTTGGACAACTGGGGCGACGTGATGTTTGAATACTACAATTTCCCACCCAACGAGGCGGCGTTCAGTTGGGACGGTATGCACCGGGGCGATTTGATGCGGCCTGCCGTATTCAAGTGGTTCGTGGAAGTGGAATTTTCAAACGGCGAAACAAAGCGGTATGACGGCACGACCGCTTTGGTAAAGTGAACAAAAAGGAGGGAAACAAAAAAGGCGGCCTTGCGGGCCGCCTTTTTTGTTAGTTAAAAAGATTGTCGTAGGATGCGCCGTCGCCTCGTCCCTGTTTCTCCGGCCTTGCGACGGGTGTATTCAGGTCGAGCGAGTCGCTCGTGGAAGTGCCCTTTGGGTTCAGGAGCATCAGCGTGCTCTTCTGCTCCCATTCTTCGAGCATCTTGAGGCCCTCCTCTTGGAAGACACCCTGTTGCAAGTCAATGGAATCCATGAAGCTGGCGCTCATTTCCATGAAACGCTCCATTTCGCCCACCTTCGAAGCCACGTCGTCGGCAATATTCTCAATCGCCGCATCGAACATGGCCCGCTTGTCTGGGTCACCAGAGATAACGCTCATCGCCGATTTCATCGCAGAATGCGATGCCCGGATGGCCTTGCGCTCCTGCTCTTTCAGCTTCACCTGGTCCTTCGTATCTTCCAGTAGTATCTCCGAGTTCTTGTACATCTTGTCAAGGATGCGGTAGAGGATTTCCATCTTGGCATGCAGCTCGGCGTACTTCTGGTTCGTCTCCTGCAAGCGGGCTGCCTTGCGGGTTGCCAGCACTACCTGCGACTCGTTGTTTTGTTGCTTCGCAACGCTGGCGAGTTTCAGGCTTTGCTGAATTTCCCGGTTGTTCTCCTCCATGAGGGTGCTCATCTTGCGGATTTGCCCTTTCAGGTTGCCGATTTGAGTACTCATCTTGCCGAGGTTGTCCTGCAAGTCCTCCACATAGCTTTTCAGGATACCGATGGGGTCCAATTGCACGAAAATGCCCGTAATCGAGCGCATCACGCTCTTGTACATGTACCAGACGAGGTTGCGCATCTTTGGGTCGAGAATCATATAAATCAGGGCCGCCAGTACCATCAGGATAACGACGACGCCAAGCGTCTGGCCCAGAAAGCCAAGTATGGCTCCCATGTTGGTATAAAGCAGATAGCCTGCGCCACCTAGGATTGCAGTGAGGAAAAGGGCCCCAGTCACGCCTTCAGGTCGTTTCCAGAAGGATTTCTTTTCGTAAGTTGGAGGTGCGATATCGGACATGGTTTGAATTTTTGAAACGTTTGATTGTTAAAATGTTGGACAAAGTAAAGCGGTATTGACAGATTTCAGGGAAAAATTGTTGGTGGATGTCGTGATTTCTTGGACGAACATCGCCACACGGACGAGCATCACGCCAATTCAGCAATTTTTTCGCATCAACAAATCGTGCTGTAGGTCATTGCCCATCCAGAAGTCATGCTTCCCGAAAACCGTGTAGCCCTGTTTCTCATAAAATCGGATGGCACGGGCGTTTTCCTCCCACACGCCCAACCAAATGAAAGCAAACTGGTGGGCTTGCGCAATGTCCATCGCCTTGGCCATCAGCACCTCGCCGATTCCCTTGCCAAAATGCGTCGAAGTGGTGTAAATCCGCTCGATTTCAAGGCAATCATCGCCGAACGAATCGGTCTGTGCGCCGGGGAAATTGACCTTCAAGTACCCGACGATTTCGTTGCCCGATTTTGCGAAGTAAAAAGCAGAGGCAGGGTTTTCCAGTTCGCTCCGCAAATTTGCCGTGTCAAAAGCCTTGGCGACGTAGGCAGCGAAATCATCAGGATTGTTGTAAGCTTCGAATGCTTCCTTGAAGGCAACCAATGCAAATTCCCGCAAGGCAAGGGTATCCTCCACGCTGCATTTCACGATTCCCAGGCGGCTGTTTTCAACCATAGATTTCCTTCCGGCTCGCCTTTAAAGTGTTCATTATCAAGGACATGACGGTCATTGGCCCCACGCCACCAGGCACGGGCGTGATGAAACTGCTCTTCGGAGCCACGGCGTCGTAGTCCACATCCCCGACAAGGCGGCTGCCCTTCGGATGTGTCGGGTCGTCAATGCGGTTGATGCCCACATCTATGACGACGGCGCCGTCCTTCACCATGTCGGCAGTCACGAAATGTGGGCGGCCAATGGCCGCAACGATGATATCAGCCCTTTTCACGTGCGCTGCGAGGTCTTTTGTGCGGCTGTGAACCATCGTGACCGTGCAGTCGCCAGGATTGCCCTTGCGGCTTAAAAGCAGCGACATGGGCGTTCCCACGATATTGCTGCGGCCTATCACCACCGCATCCTTGCCGTAAGTGTCTATGCCATAGCGTTCCAGCATGGTCATGATGCCGAAGGGCGTGGCGGGCAGGTAGGTCGGGAGGCCCAGGGTCATGCGTCCGATGTTCACCGGATGGAAGCCGTCCACGTCCTTTTTGGGGTCAATGGCCAGCGTGACCCGCTCTTCATTGATATGCTTCGGCAAAGGAAGCTGCACGATGAAGCCGTCCACATCGTCGTCGTTGTTGAGGTGGTTCACGACCTCCAAGATTTCCTCCTCGGTAGCATCGGCTGGCCTGCGGATGAGGGTGGACGTGAAACCGACGTCCTCACAGGACTTGACTTTATTCCTCACATAGACTTGGCTGGCGGGGTCATCGCCCACGAGCACAGCTGCGAGGTGTGGGATTTTGCCGCCAGCAGCCTTGATTTCTGCGACTTGCGCAGCGATTTCCGTTTTGAGTGTTTCGGCTAATTTTTTTCCGTCAATGATGGTCATAACTCGTTTTGAATTTGGCAGGAAGTGTTTAGAATGAGACTCGGCAAGGCG
>Ga0075012_10005006_pt1 | contig 12222 bp, 13 predicted proteins | sample All_14_2_FD_71474 | JGI IMG/M metagenome (GOLD analysis project Ga0075012, IMG submission 71474) | Freshwater microbial communities in response to fracking from Pennsylvania, USA - Allegheny Zone_MetaG_DW_15 | ecosystem: Environmental > Aquatic > Deep subsurface > Groundwater > Drilled...
AATCAAGACTTTCTATGGTAAAAAATAAAGTAAGAACCATCACAACACCAGGTGAAACTGTTGATGTTTTGGTTACTGAAAGAGGGATTGCTATTAATCCAAGAAGACAAGACCTCATTCATTTATTAAAGAATAGTTCTCTACCCATTGTTACCATCGAAGACCTTCTCCAAAAAGCCCATCAAATAACAGGTATTCCTAAAGAAATGCCTTCTATTGGTAAAGTCGTTGGAGTTGTTCGCTATCGTGATGGATCCATTATCGACAGCATTTACGAAGTCAAGGGAGTATAGTATGGCTTATCATTTCGTTGTTGTAAAAACCGAATCCGAAAAAGAAAAAACGCGACTTCTTTTAGAGTCGCTTCATCTTTCGATGGACAATCATGTGTCATCAACCTATAACTTATATGATGACCATGAGATGATCGGGACTATTTCAACACACGAAAATGTGATCAAAATGATTGGTGTTGTTCCTAACAGACAAGGAGAACAATTAACCTCTATACTGTTACAACACGTCATTCGCCACTTTGAAGAATTACAGATCAATAAATATTTCTTGTTTACAAAGCCTGAGAATAAACATCTTTTTATGGGTTATCCATTCTCGCTTGTTTATGAGACAGATCAACTCGTTTTATTTGAAAATAAACTCTATCCTATTAGTGATCATCTTCTCTCATTAAAACTCACATTAAAACCTAAGCATGGTGAAAGAGCAGCTATTGTGATGAACTGTAATCCCATTACCAATGGACATCTTTACCTCATTGAGACATGTGCTAAAGAAATGAATGATGTGATTATCTTTTTAGTTGAGGAAAACAAATCAGTATTTCCCTTTGAAATACGCTATCAATTAGACAAAAAAGCAACTAGACATTTAAAAAATGTGCACGTTGTAAAATCTACCCCTTATATCATTAGTACTGCAACGTTTCCAACCTATTTTTTGAAAGAACTAAGTGATATTTCTAAAGCTTATATGACACTTGATATTTCGATTTTTAAACATTACTTCTTTCCAATGTTTGAGTTAAGTTACCGCTATGTAGGTACTGAACCAAAAGATTTGACGACTGAAGCATATAATGAGGTTATGAAAAAAATACTAGGTGAGAAACTTAAAATCATCCCACGTAAATCCCATCATGAAGAGATCATTTCTGCTTCAATCGTCAGACAATTGATGCAAGAAAAAAAATATAAAGACATTAAACCACTCGTTCCTAAAGCAACATATCATTTTTTAATGTCTAAGGAAGGTAAGGCACTTTTTCATGCATGATACCATTTTAGCAGCAAGAGAACAACGTGCAAAAACAATCGAATTATGGCTTCATCAAGGCCATGAATTGGTTCTTTCCATTCGTGCGAATATGCCAACTGAATTAAGAGAATCTCATGAAGCGTATGTCGTCGTACGCTTTTTTGAATCACTCATTAAAAAAACGTATACTTATACCCGTATCATGCGTTTTGATTCATCAGACGGTCCGTATACACTTTTATCATTTCATCATCTTGAAGCTCGTACGCTTAAGGCTGATTTGATTCATCTTGAAGAAAGCATTCCTCTTGGTAGACTTGTAGATTTAGACTTATGGCAATCACCAGATCACTTATGGTCTAGAACATCATTAGGACATGCACCTAGAAAGTGCTATCTTTGTGATGATGCAGCACACAACTGTGTTCGTTCAAAAAAACATGATGTTAAAGAGATTATCGCATTTATTAAAGAGATCATTTACAAACATCTCAACGATGAAATGAAGCATATAGCCGAACATGCCATCATTAAAGAACTCAATTTAGATCATAAATTTGGTTTAGTAACACCAACAAGTATGGGTTCACATCATGATATGGATTACCAATTAATGTTAGATTCACATTCACTCATTTTGCCCTATTTTGTTAAACTGTTTACGCTTGGTTACACACATGATGAACTTTATCAATTACTCGATCTTGCAAGACCCATTGGCATAAAAACAGAAAAAGAAATGCTTGATTATACACATGGTGTAAACACCTATAAGGGACTGATCTTCATTTTAGGTTTAGTGACACTCTCATTAGGATATACACTTAAACATAAGCAAGATTTCAACCACATTTTTCAAAATATTCATTATTTATCTCAAAACATTTTAAGTGATTTTGAAAAGAAGCCTAAAACATTTGGTGAGAAAGCCTATCATGAACACCAAATATTGGGAGCTCGTGGTGAAGCATACCTAGGACTTCCATCTGTTCATCACGCACTTAATCTAATCGGTGATAAACCTTTAACTGATGAACTCTTAAGAGAAGTTTTACAACAACTCATCAGATCCACTGATGATACCGTCTTACTCAAACGTTCAGGTAGTTTTGAAAAGTACATGATGATTAAAAAAAGGGTTGCCTCAATTGATGTTAGAAATTTAGATGAAGTTAAAACATTTACAGCTTATGCCATTGAAAATCATTTATCATTTGGTGGTGCTGCTGATTTACTGATTGCAACGATCTTCTTATACGAGATCAAACATACATACTTCTAAAAATGAAAAAGTACAAGAGTCCATCTTGTACTTTGTTTTTTTAGAATGTTTCTGAAACTGTTTTACCTTGCATATGTAAGATAAGATAATCAGGACCGCCTGCTTTAGAATCTGTACCACTCATGTTGAAACCACCAAAAGGTTGATAGCCAACAATCGCACCTGTACACTTACGGTTTAAGTAAAGATTTCCAACATGGAATTCTCTTCTAGCTTGTTCTAAATGCATGCGATTTCTTGAAATCACTGCACCTGTTAAACCGTATTCGGTATTGTTTGCAACTTCAATTGCTTCATCAAATGATTTCACTTTACAAACAGCTAAGATAGGTCCAAAGATTTCTTCTTGCATTAAGGTAGATTTTGGATCTAAATCTTTAAAGATCGTGGGATGAATGAAATATCCTTCTTTACCATCTGCAATACCGCCAATCACTTTCTTACCTTCTTTTTCACCAATTGCAAAATATGAAGATATTTTTTCAAATGCTTTAATGTCATTGACAGGTCCCATGAATGTATCTTTATCAGAGGGATCACCGACTTTAATCATTTCTACAAGTTTCGTCATTTTTGAAACGACTTCGTCATAAACTTTTTCATGAATAATCGCTCTTGAACATGCAGAACACTTTTGTCCTGAAAAGCCGAATGCAGATTTAACGATCGAATCAGCTGCTAAATCGAGATCTGCATCATCATCAACGATGATCGCATCTTTTCCACCCATTTCAGCGATAACTCTCTTCAACCAAATTTGACCTTTTTGAACTTTAGCAGCTTTTTCATAGATCGACATACCAACATCTTTAGATCCGGTAAATGAAATAAATCTCATCTTTGGATGATTAACAAGATAATCGCCGATAACCGCACCACTGCCTGGTAAAAATGCAACGACACCATTCGGTAATCCAGCTTCTTCCAAGACTTCTACAAACTTATAAGCAATCACTTGTGTGGTTGATGCTGGTTTAATTAATACGGTATTCCCTGATACAATCGCAGCTGAAGTCATCCCAGTTAAAATAGCAAGTGGGAAATTCCATGGTGAAATAATCGCACCAACACCAAGTGGAATATAGGTATATTCATTTCGTTCAAGATCTCTTCTTGATAAGACGACATCATCAATACGTGTGAGTGTTAGCATTTGACGTCCGTAATATTCTAAGAAATCAATCGCTTCTGCAACATCAGCATCTGCTTCTGCCCAAGGTTTACCCGCTTCTTTTGTCATCAGTGCAGCAAATTCAAATTTTCTTTTTCGAATAATCCCTGCAGCTTTAAATAAGACATCGGCTCTAACTTTAGCATCGACATACTTCCACGTTTCAAATGTTTTCAAAGCGACTTGCATCGCTTCTTCAGCTTCTTTTAAGCCCGCTTGATAAATGGTACCAACGACTTCCTTATGTTTTGATGGATTCAAAGAAACCATCGTTTTTTCTGATTTAACGCGTTTGCCATTGATGATGAGTTCATAGGTTTTACCGAGATACCCCTCTACAACCTTTAATCCTTGTTCATATTTTTTAATGTTTTCCTCTTTTGTAAAATCTACAAGTGGTTCTGTTTGATAATGATAGATTGCCATCATAATCTCCTTTCTATTTATACTACTGATTTTTCTTGATCGATTTGATCTTGATTTTTAAAGCGGTTGATGTGGAGTGTTTCCATATCAATCGAAGGTTTTTCTCCTAAAATAACCTCTGATAGTAATAAACCTGTCATGGGGGCTAACATGAAACCATGTCCACTAAAGCCGCATGCCATGTAAAATCCTTTAAGTTCTTCAGTATCTCCTAAAATAGGTTGACGGTCAGGAGACATATTATATGACCCACCCCATTGACGAACAACTCTGAGTTCTGCAACTTTAGGCATGATATCAACAAGTGTCTTAGACATATGATCTAAAAATTCCCATGTTGATTCAACATTGTGGTTATGCAGAACACCTTTATGCGATCTTCCCATTAAAAATGCGCCATGAGGAACTTGTTGACAATAAATGTTTTTCGAAAATGACATGACCATCGGTCCTTGCATTTTCTCAACGGGTTCTGTTGCAAGTATTTCATGATTTTCTGCATATACGGGAATGTTAATACCTGCCATCATTCCTATTTCATGTGAGTATCCACCCGCAGCATTGACTACACGTTCTGTTTCATAGACTTCTTTGTTGGTATGCACGCGTTTGATTTGATGGTCTAAAACATCGATTGACTTGACTTCTTCATGAAATGAAAAAGTTACACCTAATTTCTTTGCTGCTAAATAATAAGCTTCCGTCATTTTAAATGGATTTAAATGTCCATCAGTTTGACAAAATGTCGCACTATAAAATGAATCTGGATTTAAATGGGGAACGATCTTTAAAGCTTCTTCTTTATTCACTTGTTTAGATGGAATGCCTAAACTGTTTTGGAGTTTTACATTCTTAGTGAACTGATCATGCTCTTCTTTTGAAGTTGCTAGAATTAAGTAACCTTCCTGTTTAAACTCTAGATTTCCTTCATATTCTAAAATCTCTTTCGCATGTTCGAAAAATTCTATACTTCTTTTTGCAAGTATGCAATTCATCTCGGTTGCCCATTGTTGACGAATCCCAGCACCACATCGTCCGGTTGCGCCGTTTGTAAAATAACCTTTATCGACAACATGAATACCTGTCATACCCTTTTTTGCAAGGTTATACGCAATGGAAACACCACTGATACCAGCACCAATGATCAAACAATTAACTTTCATGTTTTTCACCATCTGCTTCTGCAATCTTTTTTAATGGAACTCCCATCACTAAGGGGCGTACTTTATGAACAGGAACTTCTTCGACGGATGTATGCGTAAATTTTGCAATCTCACGTTGAATTAAGTGACCACACGTATTAGCTTGACAAGGTCCCATGCCAACACGAAGTAATCTCTTTAAATCTTCAAATGATGTATATCCTTTTTCCAAATAATCATGAATTTGTTTTAATGTCACATCTTCACAACGACAAATGATAATGTCTTCTTTTCTCATTGTTTAACCCTCACTGTCACAAATTCATGTAAAAACTCTAAAGGAACTTTTGCAGTTACAATTGCTGTATGATCATTTTTATTAGAAACTAAAACATGCTCAATGACTGCATCACAAATCACTTCACCGCTGCGATTAACGCCATCCCAAACCTCACCTTTCTCTGGGTGGGGTAAAAATTCATAGGGAATCTTAAAGACAGCATGCTCATCTTTAATTTGTGCAATGACAATCGCAAGTCCTGGACAACTAGGTACACATAAACCACAACCCGTACATAAATCAGGATTAAGTTTAGGTTGTTTATTGATGTTTTCACCAATATCGATCGCATTAAATGGGCATGATGTCGAACATGGATTACAAGGAATATCTTCATAACACTCTAAAATAGCTTTAGGACGAATGAGTGCGATGTTATCAGGAAAACGTGAAAGCACTAAATCTTTAGTTGGAATACCTGTTTTATTCAGCATGGATTTCACCCTTTTTTAACTTTTCTAAACCAATCTTCGTCTTAATTCCAAATGGTCCATTACGTAGCATATCTAATTCAAACTCATATTTTTCTGTTAAAGCTTTTTGTTCTGGATGATGTTTGTGCATCTTATCACACACATATAGACCGGTTAAATAACCTTCCATCATCGCTGAACTAGCTTCTTCAATACCAACCGCGTCACCACAAGCGAAAATGTTAGCAACTGAAGTTTGATGATGATCATCAATCACAGGGACAAAACCACCAAGTTCAGAAATGAATTTGGTTTTTGCATTAACCATCGATAGCAGTTGATGCATCGGTGATAAACCAACTGATATGCAAAGTGCATCTACTTTTTCTATTTTTTCGCTACCAGCAATGGGTTGCCACTTTTCATCAAGTGAAACAAGTTCTACGGCTTCTAAATGTTCTTTACCGATTGCCCGTTGAACCGTTGTTTGCGTTAAAATAGGTACACCCAAACGTCTCATCTTTGATGCATGAACTTTATAACCACCAATCGTTGGGGCAGCTTCAATAATCGCTTTGACTTTCACACCTGCTTGTAATAATTGATATGAAACGATTAAACCAATATTACCGCTTCCTACCATGATAATCTCTTGTCCTGGCAAAACGCCATAAAGATTCATTAAGGTTTGAACTGCACCTGCGCCATAAATACCTGGTAAATCATTATTTTCAAAACCGAGGAATTTTTCACTTGCACCGGTCGCAACAATCACAGCATCTGCTTGATATTTAATGTATTGATCTTGATAGTGCACAGTAACAACTTTATCATCATATAAACCGACAACAGTTGCTTGGTTTAAAATCTCGATTAAAGGATGATCTTTAACCTGATTGATTAAAATTTGTGCAATATCATAACCTCTTGTTTTCGCATATTGCGCTTTAGATCCGAAAAACTTATGTGTTTGCTTAATCAACTGTCCACCAAGTTTTGGACTACGATCAATTAAAAGAACGGAAATGCCAGCTTCAACTGCCATTTTAGCTGCACATAATCCAGATGGTCCACCACCAATAATAATCAGTTCCTTCTTAATCATTTGATGACCCCCTTATTGGTTTGTCTTTCAACAACCATATTGGGTTCCAATTCAGTAATACATGTTCTCACATTCGGCTTTCCGTTAACAACCATGTTACATGAAGCACAATTACCGATGGCACAATAAAAACCGCGTGGGCGGTGTTCTTTAATCGAATAACTGAGTGTTTTAACGCCTAAAGCATGAAGTGCTGATGCAATCGTATCACCTTTAAATCCTAAAACCTCTTTCCCCTCAAAAATGAACGTGATTGGTTCACGTTCAGGAAAGTTTAAAATCGGATGTTTTTCAATGCGCATAGAACCTACCTGTCTTTTCTCATTGTCATTACTTTTATTCTATCACATATATATGTGATATGAAAGATGTTTTTAAAAACGCTTACATTTTCACATAAAGAAAAAAGAGGACAAGTCCTCTTATAAGATATTTTTAAGTTCGATAATGTCATGGATGGTGTAATCAGCATCTTTGAATTCAGATGGACTTCCATATCCATATAAACAACCAATTGATTTTATATGATTAAAGCGTGCTGTATCAATATCCATATCACGATCACCAATCATCACCATTTCTTTTTCTAAATTGTGTATGATTTCTTTTAAAATCATTTTTTTAGGGATAAAATTATACATTTCAGATGTTAAGAATAAATCAAAGAATCTCTCTAATTGAAATGATTGACGCATCGCTTCCATATAATAATTTTTAGAGTTTGATAAATAGACCAATACATACCCTTTTTCTTTGAGATAAGTTAATATCTCAATCACATTGGGATAAAGCTTAGCTTCATTTCTCTGTATAGATAAAAGCATTTCCTTTGAAATCATTTGGCTTGCTTCTTGTATGTATGTTTTATCTAGAGTCGGACAAAGTGTTTGCCACATGTCCATTGGGTTTTTACCTAAAAATGATGAGATCTCTATTGAAGTGAAAACTCTATGTTCAACGTAACCTTGATCAATTAAGTGCTGATACCCTTTAAGAAACGCTTTTTCATAAATAAACATGCTTTCATGAAGGGTACCATCCCAATCGAAAATAACGGTTTTAATATCTTTAAGCATTATTCGTTTTTAAACTTCAACATGTGACCCATTTTTTCTTTTTTTGTCTTCATGTAAAGTTCATTACGTTCATTGTGGTTAAGTTGGATTTGTTCTCTTGAAGTGATTTCAATACCATGACCCGTTAAACCTTTTAGTTTTAAAGGATTATTTGTCATCAGTTTGACTTTTGTTGCACCTAAATCCGCTAAAATTTGTGCACCAATACCATAATCTCTTGCATCTTCATCAAAACCTAATGCCAGATTAGCTTCAACGGTATCCATACCTTCATCTTGTAAGCCGTATGCTTTAATCTTATTGATTAAACCAATACCCCTACCTTCTTGACGCATGTATAAAAGGATACCTTTACCCTCTTTTTCAATACGATCAAGTGCTGCATTTAATTGTTCACCACAATCACATTTTAACGAACCAAACGCATCACCTGTTAAACACTCTGAGTGGACTCTTACTAAGACTTCATCACCTGGTTTAATATCCCCTTTGACTAACGCAACATGGTGTTCCCCATTTAATGCGTTTTCAAAGCCTACCATACGGAAATCTCCATGGGATGTTGGAAGGTTCGCTTCTGCTGCTCGTTTAATGAGCGATGCATCTTTTCTGCGATACTCAATGAGTGATGCGATACTGATCATTGGCCATTGTCTTTCATCTGCAAGTTTTCTCAGATCTTCATTGGTGTAAAGATAACCATTATCTTTAACCATTTCAACCGTAATTCCTGCCGGATATAACTTCGTATACTCAAGTAAATCCATGAGTGCTTCAGGATGACCAGCACGCTTTAAAACGCCACCTTGTCTTGAGATTACAGGAAATAATTCGCCTGAAGCAGCGAAATCTGCAGGTTTAGCTTTTTCATCTGTCATTTTTAAAATGGTTTTAGCCCACTTATTAAAACCTTCAGTTTCAGATCCTGCAAGACTAAATGTCACTCTTTGTAGGGAGTCACTAATTAAATAACGTTCAAAGTTTGCTTGAATATCGAGTTCATTGAAACGATCTTTCGTTGAAACAACTGAAAATGCACCTTTTGTAAGTGATTTAAATGTTTCTAATAATTGAGGTGTGATCAGTGATGCTGGATAGACGATTTCACCAATATTGTCATCGTCGTCATCATCCACCACGATAACCGGAATACCTAATTTAAGTGCCTTAATGGCTTCATTTACTGTTTGAAATTTCATTTTTTATTCTCCTTGTTTATTTAAAGTAGCCTTCAATCATGAGATCATCATCAAATGATTTAAATGATATGTTTTTAAGTTCTTTTGCATCTTTCATAAGTTCAAAACCTTCTGCACCAACTGGTGTAAGTGCTTGATGTCCACCAACCATTTTAGGTGCGATAAAGACATATGCTTTATCAACGACATCTGATAAGAGTGCAGTACCGTGAAGGTGTGAACCACCTTCAATTAAAATACCATCGATCTTCATGTGACCAAGTGTCATCATGAGATCATCTAAATCGAGTGGTTTTGTTGGCTTTTTAATGAATGTAACGCCACATGCTTGATATGGAATAAGTCTTTCTTCGTTGATATTTTCATCAATGACTAAAATTGTTTGTTGTTCATGTGCAGTTTGAATAATTTTCTTTTCGAGAGGTATATTAAGTTCAGGATCAATCACGATACGAATTGGATTTCTTGATTTGAGACCATCTCTTCTTGTGTTCAGCATCGGATCATCAAGTAAAACGGTATTTGCACCAACCATGATACCCATGTACTGATTTCTTAATTCATGGACGAAACGTCTTGATTTATCATTCGTTATCCATTTTGAATCTCTTGAAACTGTTGCCATTTTACCATCTAATGTCATCGCATATTTCATCGCGACAAAAGGTTTCTTTTCTTGGATATATTTTAAGAAGATTTCGTTTTGTATCTTAGTTTCATCTTCAAGAATACCTGATTCAACATGAATACCAGCATCTTCTAATAACTTAATACCTTTTCCAGCAACTAATGGATTTGGATCTCTTTGACTTACATAAACGTTCCTAATTTTCTTTTCAATTATTTTTAAAGCACATGGTGGTGTTTTCCCGTAATGTGAACAAGGTTCAAGAGTTACATACATATCAGCACCTTCAACATCTTCAGTCGCATGCAAAAAAGCATTCACTTCAGCGTGTGCTTGTCCAAAACATTCATGATAACCTTCACCAATGATTTTTCCATCTTTGACGATGACTGCACCCACTAAAGGATTAGGATTGACAAATCCTTTACCTTGCTCTGCAAGTTCAATTGCGCGCTTCATGTAGAATTCATGTTTAGGATTATTCATGATCTTCACCCTCAGTTAATCGTGACTCATTGAATTTTGTTAAAACTTCATAAAGTTTTTGTAAATCTTCATCAGGTACATCCATCATTTCATACATATTTATCGGAACTGATTTTGCTTTTTCAGCTAAATCTTTTCCTTGTTCAGTGAGATCGATCCAAACTTTACGTTCATCTTCTTGATCTCTTGTTCTTCTAATTCTTCCATCTAATTCTAACTTCTTTAAAAGTGGTGTGAGTGTTCCTGAATCAAGTGCTAATTTTTTACCAAGATCAGAAACAGTTAAGTGATCTTCTTCCCATAAGGCAATCATCGTAACATATTGCGTATAAGTTAAACCGAGTGGGTCTAAAAGATCTTTATATTTTTTGATCACTTCACGTGAAGATGAGTAGAGAAGGAAGCATAATTGATCGCTAAGCTTCCAATCCATGATTAAAGCACCTCTTCAATGAAAGTTCCAATCTTATCAGGTGTAAAACCAGGACCAAAACGGTGAACGACGTTACCTTGTCTATCAACTAAGAACTTAGTGAAATTCCACTTAATTGATGTATTAGGAATTAAACGTGAAAGTAATCCTGTTTTACCGTTATCACCTAAATCTTTTTTCTTTTGACTACGTAAGTACTTATAAAGTTCATGGGTATTTTTTCCATTGACTTCAATTTTTGCAAACGTCTTAAAGGTAGTTCCATATGTGAGTTCACAAAATGATTTTAATTCTTGATCCGTTCCAGGTGCTTGATTCATAAACTGGTTACATGGAAAATCAAGAATCTCGAAACCTTGATCTTTATAGGTCTTATAAAGCTTTTCTAACCCTTCATATTGTGGGGTTAAACCGCATTTGGTTGCTGAATTGATAATAAGTAAGACTTTACCCTCATATTCTTTTAAACTCACTTCTTTTTGATTAACATCTTTAACTTGATATGCATAAACGCTCATAATAATAGTCCTTCTTTCATTTATATTGAATACAACTTAATTTTATCAAATATAGTTTAGATGTTCAAAACATTTGCTTGATTAAAAAAAAACGTAAACCCAATATAGGCTTACGTAAGTTTAGAAATCAAATCATCAGCAATGAGGGCAGATTGATAAATGGTAGGTAGTCCACTACCTGGATGTGTTCCACCACCGACAAGATAAATGCCCTTTACGTCTTCAAATTGATTATGCGGTCTTAAAAATAACATTTGATCCAAACCGTGTGCAAGATTAAAAACAGCACCTTGATAGACATGTTCATGTATCATCCAATCATTGGGTGTATATACCTTTTCTACTTCAATCATGGATCTAAGATCTAGATTATGTTTTTCTTTAATCCGATTAAAGACGAACTCTCTTAAATCAGGTGATTCTTTATCCCAGTCATAGCCATGCTTAAGATTAGGAACTGGCATTAAAATATAAACTGAAGATTTACCTTTGGGAGCGAGTGTTTCATCAATGACACTCGGATTATGGATATAAATGGATAAATCTTTGGACATTTTTCCATTCATCAAATCTTTTAAGTATTGATTGTAGTCGTCTGAAAAAATGATCTCATGGTGAGGTAAATCAAGTTTTTGATTAATGCCTAAGTACATCATCCATGTTGACACTGAATATTTCTTCTTCTCAACCTTATTTTTTTTATATTTTTTTAAATCTTTTTGATCAAA
>Ga0075012_10005008_pt1 | contig 12221 bp, 15 predicted proteins | sample All_14_2_FD_71474 | JGI IMG/M metagenome (GOLD analysis project Ga0075012, IMG submission 71474) | Freshwater microbial communities in response to fracking from Pennsylvania, USA - Allegheny Zone_MetaG_DW_15 | ecosystem: Environmental > Aquatic > Deep subsurface > Groundwater > Drilled...
CAGACATTCCTTTTGGCTACTCAGCGTTTTTCCCGGGCCGTGCGTCGCGGGTAGCCTAAATTCGTTACGCACGGTCCACCTTTGGAGAAACACCATGACCAAGAAAATCGCTTCCCTGATCGCCCGTGCAACTGCCATGCAAGCTCGTGCCGCCGACCTCCTGAGCCAAGCCGGTGCCCTGGCTTCCAGCGAGACCCCTGCTGAAAAGCCTGCCCGTGCCGCCAAGGCTGCCCCCGCCGCTGCTCCCGCTCGCGGTCGTGCTGCCAAGGCTGCTCCTGTGAAGGAAGCTCGTGCTGCCAAGAAAGTTCCTGCAGAGAAGGCAGCCAAACCTGTCAAAGCAGCGAAGAAAACGGCTGCTGTGGAGAAAGCTCCAGTCAAGAAAGCCAAGGTCGCCGCCAAGCCTGTCAAGATGGCCAAGGCCGGCAAAAAGCAGACCGCTGACAAAGACTTCCCCGGTCTGGACAGCTGATCAGCTCTGACTCTTTCATCAAGTAGTCCAACAGAGACCTCCACCCCTATAGACGGGCTGGGGGTCTTTCTGCGAGTAGGACTGATTTTCATCCGCACTTTTAGGTCTTTTAGGAAACAACCATGGCAATTGTTCGACCCATGCTTCGTGCTGAATCCTCAGCTGTCAACGTTGAGGCAGTTCAAGAACTCCTCAAAGATTTGGAGTTTGCCCTGGGCAAACTTCAGATCGAGACCGCGAAGGCCACCCTGCGTGCCATCCTTACACAGATTCCAGGAATAAAGTCAAAGAACGCAGCGTTTCTGAACGCAATCACTTCCATTCAGGAAGGCGTTGCTTCTGACGACATCAGCATGCGCGAACAGCAACGCATGTTGAAAGACGAGTTCAAGGGTTACGAGCTCCATCTGAACAACATGCTTGAAGAAGTGCGCACTCCTTCTCAGAAGGAAGAGATGCTCTCGATCAGCGATCTGCTGGAACACTCCAAGCACGCGCTGACTTCCTTCGAACAGAACCGCGATTCACTAGAGCGTGCCATAGCAGAACGAGGTATCGTTACTGCGTACGCACCTGTGCTCGCTCTTACAACACCAATGCTCGAAGTCAGCAAGTGTAAGGCCAACGCCTTCAACGCTACTTCTTTTGAAGGCTATCCTATTCTGCACAAACAGATGGTGGCGGGAATTTCTACCGAGAAAATCCTGGACATGGTGAACGAAGGTAAGGGTTCTTCGGTGCCTGGCAAGCCCAAGAAGAGCTCCGGCCGTCTTCCAGGTAGCACCCACGAGCAGCGCCAAGAAGTGCTGGATCAGTTCGTGGACTCAGTCATCTCCAAATACCCAAAATTGAAATTGATCTCTGTTGGCGCCCCCTACCATTGGTACGAGACGACATGGTTCTGGATGTTGCCTCAAGCTCACTTCAATCTGCTCAAGCGTTGCACGTTGTCCCCGACGACAGTGCAGTCCCTTAGCATCAAGAAATGGTCGTTCCCTTTCGCTTCGAGGTAATCATGGAAAACTTTATGTATGGGACTTCTCACCAATTCGTGGTTGGTGTTGCTACTCCCGAGACCATAGAGGTCTTGCGAGAACGTACTGAAGCTGCTCCGCTGGAGATCATACACCAACCTCTTGTGTACTTCTCTGGTCCAATGGACGATGCTACTCGATTCGCGTCCCTGTCTGACGAGCCTATCGAGATGGAGATAACAGGTTTTGACTTCCGCTACAACCTGAAAATACAGATAACAGAGTTCGTTATCTACCTGAAGCCGGTGTTCTCCACGTTCATGTCAGATATGCGTTTGGACAATACCCCCTATGCTCGATTGGCCTTGGACCCAATGCGATCCAAGAAAGTTCGATTCTGGTGCAACTCTCTTGGAAACAACCTCATCGGCCAGCGTCTGAGATTCTATGTATCCGTCGCTGATGATGAAGTGCTTCTTCAGAACTACAACATAGAAGCCGATCCTGATCAGGGGAAGACTTACAGCGGATGGTGAACAACCCGTTGCTTACCCTAGAGGGTTCGCCAAAACAGGCTTTTCCGGTGCCTTCAAAAGCCGGTAACTTGATAACCTTAGTTGACAGATGCTGGGTGTGTGATAGATTGTTCATGGATTACGGTGGAAACGATTCTACTCTGGTTCAAGAATTCCACCACCCAGTACCTCAGTCCTTCGGTGGCTCCTCGGGCCCAACAATTTCCATTTGCAGCGGACATCATACAGCTGTCCATAACATCTCTCTAAGACTCAAATCAGGAAAGGAATACAAAGACCTTTTGGACAAAACTTCAAGCTACCTCATAAACCCAAGACTCGTCCACCTGGCTAACATAATCGTCAGAACGATGTCTGAGTTTGGTAAAGACCCAAACAGAAGAGTACCAATACCCTTCTCTCTACCTTATCATGTAAATGATAAGCTCAAGCTATTGGCGAGATCAAGACGTTTGAACGTTCACGATCTACTCACATCAATAGTTATGAACGAACTCGCAAGAGAATTCCCGACTCGACGCTCTTCAAAGTAAACCCAAGAAAGACCACCATGTCTCTACTGAAGCAGAATACACTCGAAACCGGAAAGGCTGCATCTGAGAACGTTGTTCTCAAGTGCGGGGACTGCCTGCACTTCACCGGAAGCCCCCACCCTAGCATTGGTCAAGCCTGCTCGCTGATCGGAGTGAAAAAGTTTGCTACTGCTCCGAATTGTTATACGGCGAATGTTCATGTGTTCCGAAAAGTCTCCCCTCAGACTCTGACACTGCTATCTTCGATCATCTCTTCGTTCTCGCCTTCTCAATCAAAGGTTCTTATGGGTTTGCTGAAGCAGCAGGCTTCCCTGCAGACCCGTTACAACATCAGTTTCTTGGAGCGAGTGTTCTTCAAGATTGGAGATGATTATCTGGACAACTACTTTGCGGGGTTCGCCTTAGGTCTTGGACCTCAGAAGGAAATTCTGATTGTTGGCAGTGATTTCATGAAGAACTCGCAAACTTCGGTTGTGGCATCTCTGATGCGGGAGAGTGTACTTACTCTATCCGAGTTCAAGAAAGAGAGACAACAACTGATAGATTCAGGTCGATTATACGCTCCACGTGGTAAGGGCAAAGTGGATATCCCCGAAGTTTTGGATGACTACGAACCACCAACTATTGAAACAAGTGTTGATCTGCTTGAGAAGCGTGCTCAGCCGAAAGTGAAAAGATCATCCGTCCTTCAGATTCGCGACAACACCTGATCCCCTATAACCATGACTGAAACTCAATCTGGATTAAGAGGCTCAGTAGAACCTCTGCTAGGTAGCAAAATTGACAGAGAACAAGCAGTCGCTCTCTACGAGTCTCTGTTGCTCTATACTTTTCGTGGTTGCACTCAGGCTGACATACGAAGAGTACTTGACAGGAAGGGGATCGAGTTCGACTTCCTGTCTTGGCGCCTTGCCCTGCGTTCTAACGGTTTGTTGATGAAGAACTGCAAGGTGTTTGCTTATCAGTTCTACTGCGGAAACGCTCCGTCTGCTAAAACTGCTGGTATCCCCATGAAAGACAGGAATACTATTGGTGGTGTCGTGGAAGAATCTCGAGCTCTGCGAAAGCACTTCAAGTACCTGGTCGACTATGGGGCTCAGCCTCTGTCTATACCGGAACTCGATCGACAGCTCACAGAAGCGGTGTACTCGAAGGACGTTACAGCCTACATGAACCATATTGTTCGCACAAAGCTGGGTTTCTTGACTGCTTCATACGGTCACGTAGCGAGTGACTTCGTAGATGATCTACGGATTGGTGCCTTATACACTCTGTTGCGATCTTATCCAAGGTATGAAGACCTTGGTCACATGAAAGCGATATGTAAGTCTCAGGCTCATAATCAAGCGATAAACATAATCAAGACCAACACAGCTTCATCTCGCCAACGCCTTCGTCAGAATCACGACGGTACCTACTCCAGTCTCATGGTTCCTCTGGCTTCGTTTGGTGCTGATCAGACGGTAACCGATGAGGGTTCTGGTACAGATTCGGTTGTATCTTCGTATCTGGTCACGGGTATTGATGGTACAACACAGTCTAGCTGGGAGCAGAAATTTGCGTTGTCGGAGCTGAGCTCCAGTCCTCAGTTGAGTATCAAACAGCGCACTTTCTTGAGCTTGATGTCTGGCAATCCTAACGCGGAATTCTCTGCCTTCCTTGGAATGGATAACACCGAGGCAGTGGAGACTTTAAAGTACACTGCTTACATGAAGAAGGTGTGCGTTTTCCTAGGGGTGCCTATACGCAAAGCTCAAGCATTCTTGCATAGCTTACAACGAGTACTCTGATCCAGCAAAAGAAAAGCCCCGGTTAGACATGATCTAACCGGGGCTTTTTCGTTTTCAAGAAGAAGATTTCACAGACCAAGTTTCTTGGACAGGCTCTTCACGATTTTGGGGTGCTTGGAATTCTCCACAAGATACAATGCCTCTTCCTGTTCCATGGAACCTCGCACTCGGATTTCCACAATAGCCTTATCGTAAGGCAAGGCGTTGATCTTGTTCACCCATCCCACAAAGCTGGCACTTACCGTCGGTTCGTCGCCAGCTTCGTCGTCATCATTCAGACTGACGACAGAGACGTTTTTGGAGTTGATCTTGAGAGGTTGCTGCGCTTCCTCTTCCTCCCCGTTGCTACCTGTGACGGTAACGTTCTTACCAATCCCCTTCGCAACTCCTTCGGCCTTCGCTGCATCCTCTCGTGCTTTCAGTCGGGCAACTTCCTCTGCGTAGCCACGCATCTTCATGATTGCAGCAGCATCCTCCCGTGGGATAGCCGTAATCAATCCTTTGTCCAAAGCCTCCATGAAGTGGACGCTCTCGAGAATGTTCTTCCGGGGAAGAGTTCGAGTCACTTCCATCGGAATCCACGTCTTGGGGACCTTGAACGGACGAGCACTGTTCCCGATGTTGATGGTGATGAATACGTCTCCTGCGCGCGTGACGCGGTCGCTGGTATTCAGAACGAAGATAGGACCACCAGAGGTGTCGTCAAGCATTTCTTGGATAGAGAGAGATTTCATGGGTAACCTTTCAAAGTTTGGAAACGATTTCATCTAGGATGTTGAGTACTCTTTCAAAGCTTGGAGTCTTCTTCTTCTTTCTCCATGCATAGTACCTTGATTCAGTCAGTCGGAATTCGACAAGATCTTTTTGCTTGCAGTCGAGGATGGGTTTCTGAAACAGATATTCAAAGTAAGCGTTTACCAGAGCTGCTAGGGTTATTTTCTCGAGAGACAACTGCAAATCACTCTCACTAATCCGGTACAGCTCGCATACAGCATTACGCCTTTCTTCTCTGTTTTCAATCGATGAAGCCGTAGCTCCTGACAAATATTCACATCTTCCACCAAGATTGTACATGCAATCATGCTGTTTACAATCAAGAGAAAATTGAGCTCTGCCTATAGGACACACTGGGTTTGGATTGCGGTCATCTGACACTTTTCCGCCTTCTTTTCTTTGGTACCTTACGAACTAATTCCCCAATATCGGTGAGACCAACACTGAGAATAGGGCCAACTACATCAGCTTCTCTGATACCATCAAAGGCCACTTCGTTCATAACCACCGATTTCCCGTACAGGCCAATCATGACGGCGTCTATAGTGTGTGGTGTTATTCGATTCTCCTTTCCAGATTGATACATGTCTTCAAGTAGAAATTCGTTCCTTCTTCCAGCTTCGTTTTTCCACTGAGAAGACGGTATGACTTTAAGGAAGACTCTCAACTGATCACATACTGCCATGGTTATACCAAGCATTGCGTTAACACACTCAATGGTGGTACCACCCATCCTTCTGCTCATGTATCGTTCTGCGATTACATGCGTAATGAAGTGGTCTCGCACTAAGGATCGTATCACCCCTGCGTAACCAGAGGACTGATCTCTCATGCCGGAATTCATCACTTTCAGCGTGGTGTGTATTCTCCCGGATTTCAGCAGGGACCAGTCTCCATCCTCGTACACCTCTATGATTGAATACCCATAGTTGTATGTACCTGGGTCTAGGGATAGAATCCTAAGGTTCTTCTTTGTCATAAAACTCCTTGACGTAAACATTTTTATTACGTCGCATTGGTTGAAAACTAAGATTCACCCAACCTTTCACAGTTTTTGGAGCAAAAAATGTCTGTAGTGCATCGCTCTAACAATCGGGTTTTACCCTCCAATGCGAGAGCAGTAGACGTTGCTTCGAGTTCTCTGGACAGAATCGCACCTGTTCAAGCTAGAAAATACGATGCCGCTTTTCGCGTTGCTGGATACTCCGGTATTCTATACAACAGGTTAACTTCTGGTGTTCGGTGCGCTTGCACAGATCATTCCAAGTTGGCCTCATCTCGTCTTGGTCTGGACGGTAAAGCAGACTCTGGTCTCATATCCTCCTTGCTTACTGGCGGAGAGTTCGGTGTTCGTGAGTACGGTACGGCGCCTGCTCGCACTGCTCAAGAGAGCAGAGATACTCTGGAGATACAGCCTCTCAGCTACCTCATGGCTGGGATAGCGTATCCAGACGAGACCAACAAACCACCTTCTCTGTTCGATGTGGACGCTCCGATGGGTACTGGGTACATGCCTGCTACTATGTCTGATCACTATTCCACTGATCCAAATTCACCTACCGCAAGAACGATTGTTTCCTCAGGCACCGGTCCAAACGGCCCTGTTGCTGACTCTGATCTGGTGGAGGAAATAATTGATCTGGGTCTGCACAATCCCGGTGGTATGGGAAACACAGACGCCAGCTGTCCAGTATGCTTTGGGTCTGGCTTTGTAGGTGGATTCTCTGTGTACAGAGGATGGAGAAGGGTTTTGCTTCCATACGCGCCGGAAGCTACGCTGCCTCCGTATGCTGTTGTTGAGCTTCTGGATAAACCTGCTCGGGCCATGACAGACTGGTGCGATTTCACCGTTTCGCTACCTAGCGGAGTTGTGTCTGTGGATTCTGTCCGAGTCTACATGGATGATCAGATGGTGGATGGTGCTCGTGTGTTGGTCGACTCAGTTGAGATAACTTCAGACCAGGACATAGTTAGATTCTGTGACGGCAAACCTCACATCGTACGAGTTAGTCTCCCAGATGATACCTGCACCTTCTCACATCTTGAGTTGCAGTTCAATCAATCAACTGAATCCGCCTACTTCGAATTCCCAAAGCAAACTAAGTCTTCGGACATGTCTCTGCTTGAGAGAACAGAACCTTTCCAGATAACCTTCAGTCCTCTCGTTCCTATGGTGAAAACCCAGGATATAGTGGTTGAATCTGTCACCGGAAAAGTTCTGCAAGTGAAGTCTACCACTGGTTGGAACGATCATCGCTCGCGCATCCTTGGCTGGGAGTCTGACGTTAGACCAGTTCAGCCTCATGAGCTCTACACTCTGCTGCCTAGACGTAGACCTACTTATTTACCCAAAGTCGTCACCCATGTACGTGATAATTCAACCGGAAAGCTGAGAACATGAATTCCTTAAAACTCAAGAATGCCCTGAAAAGGGTAGAGTCTGCTCTCGCAGAAGACTCTATTGATTTGAAGATCAAAAACACCAACGCGAGAGCAGCTCTCAAAAAGAGTTTGTCTCGCAATCCCTGGCTGGTTAACGCCATCGGTAAGATGACTCTCACCAGCAACGGTAACTTGGACATTGTTTCTTTGACCATTCAGCCAAACGTCAAGTCCCTAACAGACAAGCGGAAGGCTATAAATCACCTTCGGTTTTCTGGTGTTTCCTCCCTCGTAACCAATCTGGCTTCCGCCTCCGGTATTGAAGGTGTAAACTTTTCCTCCTCCAACGATGTCTTCGTCGTTGAATTCGCTTATCCTCCTCTGAAAGACTGATCATGAAAATCCAAATCAAATCCTCCGCTCAATCCGTTACCGCTGCTTCGACTAGCCAGCTCAGCAAAGTCCTTGAAAAGCTGAAAGAAGGTTTTGACGACTTGCATATCAAATTCAAGAGTCTGTCTGGAGGAACTGAAAGCAACGTTCACTACCTCGCCTATGACTGGGATGAGGTTGAGACAAACGACGTTCACCATATCCTGACCATGGCCTGTGATGACAACAGCGTTCGCCGTGCAAAGAACCCTCTTGACAACACGGAAGAAGTCTTCAGTGGCCGTATCGACGACACCTACATCACTGTGGACACTCGCATGTCAGTCTTCTGCGTAGTGCTCTGATCATGAAAATATCGCCGTCTGAACTTCAAGCCAAGGAGATGTTGAAAGACATCCCCAAAATAGTTCCAGGTTGTGCAGTCAATCTGAAGTCTGTTGATACGGGGGCGGCGATCTTCCTTCTCCGTTTCAAAGAAAACGCATTTGCGAAGTTGTCTTTCCGTTCACTGAAGGACAACTTGGCAAGCAAGCTAGCAGGAAGATATTTCAAGATATCTGTTTATCACGCAGAAGCGGACAACACCGTAGAAATACGGATTGATACTGTACCCATGACTGAAGAACCCATCAACATTCTTTCCGTAGTAAAAGATGAGGGTGTATACACTCATTTCAAGTTGAAATCCTCCAAGCTGACAATAGACCGTCGGGGGAAACCTGTAACCTTCAAGAGAGGCGATCCGCTTGGCTGGAGGTTCTCTGCTTCTGGAACTCATCTGCGTCTTATCTCTCCACTGTACGGTAAGACTATCGTCTTCTCCATAAAGATAGACGACAAGGTTCTCCGCTGGTTGGATGAACAAGACCCCAAGGCAAAAGCCAAAGTTGGTCAGAGAAAATCTGACAAACCTGAAGATTCGCTGAACAAGCTCGAAGGTTACGTCATTACGGATGGCAAAGCCTTTTACAAGCTGACGCCAAAGCCAGTGATGGTCAAGGGTTACCCAACGAAAGCAGTTCTCTACGCGAAGGAGCAGAATGCTCAGCGAGATGCTGCCCCGTTCAAGGTCGCCAAGAAGCTCAAAGTGATACCGGTATACACAAAGGATCTTTTGACATGAAGATTGATCTTGTAGCCAAGTTCTTCTCTGTGTTGTCCAAAGTTGTCCTTCCTAAGGACCACGTGGTCTTTTATCTCTCGAAAAAGTTTGGTGTACCTGAAAACGAGGCTAGAGAGAAATGGTTCTTCGCAAAGAAGAAAGCTACTAAGCCGGGGAAACCAACAAACTACTATGAAGCCATAGAGTTGTTTGAGAAAGTCGCTAAGGACAAATCTGACAACAAGGGTAAGTCAGCTTTGCACATACCAAAGCGTGATCTATCCCCTAGCAACCACTCTCAACCAATCTCTGTACCTCGTAATATCCGTGGTAGTCTCATCCGTGAGATAGCCAAAATAAATGTTTTTCGGCGTCCTCACCATCGTCACCTGAAGATGGACAGAGAACACCTTCTGCAGAGGCTGAGAAGGAAGTTTCATAAACCAACTCGCTTAGAGAAACTCAGACGTCTTCACGCAAGACGATTGTGGAAGGCTAGAAATGCATCTGCTTTGCGTCGTCGTCAGAGTTTCCTAAAACACTTTCGTAAACACCATGGACACAATTGACCTACAAGAAGAACGTGAAGCTAGGCATCAAGAGTTTCTGATAGACCGGGCTAGGTCTAATTCGTTGGAATTGAAGCCTACTGGTTGCTGCTTGAGTTGCGGAGAGGAAATCCTCCCTGAGTCCGCCAATCAAAGATTCTGTGACGTCTCCTGTCGAAATGATTACGACGCAAAACTGAAAAAGACATTCCTTCAAGGATAAGTATGAAAAAGCATCAGGTATTGTCCGCTGACAAAAACCTCTCTCCGGAAGAGATCCTTCGGGAACTCCGGAAAATGTCGACCCGAGTGAAAGAAGTTCTGCGGCTCCATCAGATAACCAGAGATCAGCTCTCTGTAGTGGCCTCCAGTATGTTCTTGGAGATTCGTGATCGCACTCAGACCAAGGACAGCCCATCTATACAGGTGCGAGATGCAGACTTTGTACGTATCAAGTCTATAGACAAGCTGCGTAAGAACTACGTGGTCCTTCGTGAGCTCTTTGAAACGAAGACAGAACTGGAGTCCATGCAGGCAAAGCTGCGTGTTGGTTTCTCTCGTAACAAGAGTGTCACCGCAGACAAAGCCATTAAGGAGATCGAGACTCTCAAGAAGGACGTTCTTGCGGGTATCTCCGAGGCATTCTCCTTCATAGGCGGGCTGGCCAAAGATCACATGCCTGAAAAGCTCCGTTTGTTCGTTCAGGGCATCTGTTCCTCGGTTGAAAAATCTATCATATACGAGTCGAGCACTATATACTCGTACGTGTTTGAGGTGGAAGGTGACATTTGTTTCACCACCTATCTGCATCTCAAGAATCTGGAGGATGAAACGGGGAAAATATTCCCCGAGATGTTCTTGACCATGACCTTCCGTACAGGTAACTCCTCCGGAATGTTCGTAGGCATTCAGCATCACTTCACTCCCCCCAGCGAAGACTTGTTGATGAAGAAAGTCAAGTCCATAAAGGACGCTCTGACTGCATACAGCATGCTGTTGGAGTTGGACGACTTTTCCAACACGGTCGGTTCTCTGCCGTTGAACGTGCTACTTTCTCCAAAGTCCCTGGTGAAAGAGATGTTCTCTTACGGAATTCACGTGAAGTCTCTAGAGGTAGACGATCACACCGTGACCTTCAATCTGAAGTCGTCTGGTGTGGCAATTCTTCCGGAGATAACAGCGCAGTTGTATCGCGAGCTGAACTCTATTCAGCGGCGTACGAACGCAAAGCTGCGTATGTCTTCACGCAAAGCAAAGAATTCTGCCTCAGTATCTTTTCGGTTCGTCACCGACAAAGGTTCCCCACCGATTGACTCCACAGACCTTCAGTTCATGAAGGATCGCTTCAATCTGGAAGACGCGGCTATTCTGAAAATTGTCCGTGTCATCAACACAGGCGTTGCCTAAACCAACGGAGATTACATGTCTTACTTTTCCGTACAAAACATAACCAACAAACCTGTGTTTGTTGAATCGGGTGAGATACCTGCTCAGACAACGATTCGTGTGTCAAACATAACTCAGTACATGTCCACCGCTGAGGCGAATGGCTGGCTGATCATCACTCCAATCTCGTTGGCGAACATCGGTCCAATGGGTCCTGCCGGCCCAGTCGGTCCAACGGGACCAGAAGGTCCAACTGGTCCTGTGGGACCAGTTGGACCAGCGGTTGTAGTCGATGCAGTACCTACTGATGGAAGTCCGAATGCTGTGTCTTCGGACGGTGTGTTTGATGCTCTGGCTGGAAAGGCATCCCTGAACGGAGCAGAGACTCTTACGAATAAGAGAGTTGTATCCCGATCGGTGGTGGGAGTGAGTTCAGCCACACCAGCTATCAACACAGACACGACGGATTTCTTTAAGATAACCAATCAAGCCGTGAACATCACGTCTATGAGTTCTGGATTGACTGGTACTCCGACGGATGGTCAAGCTATGTTGATTGAGATCACCGCAACCAGTACCTTGAGTATCAACTGGGGTGCTTCTTTTGAGTCCTCTCTATCTCTGCTTCCTAGCACCATTGGTACTGAAGCTATCGTGGTGGGGCTTCTGTTCAGATCAACCACTGGAAAATGGCGTTGTATGGGGGTAGCATGATACTTCGAACTCTCGTGGCGATGATGCAGAAAGCCTATGACCTGCGTCATCTTTTTCTCAACGGCGAACAGGGCGTCTGGTACGACGTAGATGACTTTCGCAGGTATATGCAGACCGGGCCGGAGTTGGTTGCGAACGGGAGGTTTGATTCAGGCATTGAGGGGTGGACGGAACGAAGAAGTGCTGTTTTAGCGCACTCAAGTAACCGCCTTCGTGTCACGAATGGCGGAGCGACTGTATCGGGGGGTGCTGATACACCGATAACCTGCCAAGTTGGTAAGAGGTATCTTGTCACGATAACGATTGCCGCAACTTCCGTTGGTCGAGTCGCTTTTGTCCGAGTTGCGGACAAGACGATGAACTTAGCAACTGTCGACGACTTTAGGGTCAGTCAGCAAGCAAACCCTGTAGGTACGTACTCAGCAGTGTTTGTTGCCACGCAGACCACGCACTACGTATTTGCACAGATTGACGGTGGGGTGGCGGGCGATTGGGTCGAATTCGACAACATCTCCGTCAAAGAGTTGACTGCTTTGGATACATGTACCCTATTCCAAGACAGCGCAGGCACAACGCCTGTGACTGCTGTTGAACAGCCTGTTGGGTTGATGCTGGATAAG
>Ga0075012_10005009_pt1 | contig 12221 bp, 14 predicted proteins | sample All_14_2_FD_71474 | JGI IMG/M metagenome (GOLD analysis project Ga0075012, IMG submission 71474) | Freshwater microbial communities in response to fracking from Pennsylvania, USA - Allegheny Zone_MetaG_DW_15 | ecosystem: Environmental > Aquatic > Deep subsurface > Groundwater > Drilled...
TCCGATGCGAGCGGTCGTGGCGGAATTGGTAGACGCGCAGCGTTGAGGTCGCTGTGGGGCAACCCGTGGAAGTTCGAGTCTTCTCGACCGCACCATTGGCATTCCGAAGGTATTGAAATCTAAGCATTCCCCTCAATGGGGATCAACGCCGTCCACCTTACGGTCCACCTTTTCCTTCGCGTAGCTATGACGTGCTATGTTCGCCGTCCCGGGACCAACCGGGCGTCGCGACGCTCTCGCAAGGGAGTACCGCGATGAAGCTGTTATCGAAGAGGCAGGTGCGAGAGAAGGTCATCTACAGCCCTGCACACATTGCCCGCCTGGAGGCAGCCGGTCAGTTCCCCAAAAGGGTACGGCTTGGCACCGGAAGGGTCGGCTGGGTTGAGCAGGAGATAGATGCCTGGATCACCACGCGCATTGCCGAGCGCGATGCGGACACCGGCTCCTAACGGAGCCACTGAGCCCCCGGCCCCGGCCGGGGGCTTCTTTGTAACCGCCCCTGTGGGTGCGCATACGTCCGGGGCATAGCCCCTCATACTCTGTATGCCGGGGTGAAAACCCCTGAGAAGACGGTTCCGCACCGTTTCGTCGAGCGCTCTGCGCCACGACCCCACGCCCTTGCGCCCCTTATTTAAAGTGGCCCACCTGAGTCCTGACGGACATCAGGACCGATCGTGGGGTCGTGGCTGTAGCCAACGACGAAACGGGCGGTCCGGTACATGTCCTCAGACGCCACTGTGTCAGACGAAAACCTGCCCGCCCGCCCTGTCCTGAAGGACGCCCTGACTGTTGCCGGACGGCAGGACGTCGGCGCGATGCGGGCATGCGGGAGCGGGACACCGTCGAACACGCGGCAGCGCGCCGCGGGGTATGGTCACGCTCGCGCCGGCGGCGCTTGTAGAGGGGACGGGTTCCGCAAGGGGCCCTGACGGTTTCCTTGCATTATCAGTAACATACATGTAAGATGAAAGGGTCGGCGACTTAGCACCCGACGCCAATCATCTTCATCTATGGACAAGGAAAACCTCGCCGCCGCGCGCCATCTCATCACGTTCGCCCGCGACATTGAGTACAACGACACGCGCTACGCCCCGAGCGGCGTCAACGAGGCGGCGGCCACGCTTGAAGCCTACATCGAAAGTGCGACCATCTTGCCGATGGACGCTCTCACGATCGTCATCGAGGCCGTCTCGGAAGGTGGCTACCAGTACGACATCTACACGGGAGCACCGGGCGAGATTGAGAGCGGCTACGCGGTGAGCCTGGACGGCGGCCTCTGCACCACCACCCTTGAAAACGCGCTCGGGATGGCGACGAGCCAAGCGGCCGAGATTATCAAAAATACGAACGCCTAGCCTATGGATTATTTCGCCTGGGGCATGAGCGAGCTCGTTGAAGAGCTCGAGCGACGGGACGCAGAAATCGGCGCGTGCAAACAATGCGGCGAACCCCTGAACGGCCTTGTCCGCGTGCATCATCACACAGAACACGGGGTCGACATGACCGGCCGCTAGCCTTTCCGCCCTGCGCCTCTCACGGGGGACGTAGGAGCGGGCATAAAAGCCCGGCTAACCAACAACCCCTATGAACTTTGACCAGATGCAATCCTTCCGCGACCTCGTCGATTTCGCCCATGCTCGGAACGTGTTTGAAGAGGCGGAAGATCGCGGACACGGGGCCATCAACGGAGACGCCATTCTCGACGCGGCCAATATTGCGCTCACCTACCTCGACGGGGACCAGAATGAGGTGGAAGACGAAGCCCTACCTGCCTAGCCTATGGACATTTCATTCCGTACGGCGGCGGGTTGGAGCGAACGCGAAAAACACGCCGCGCGCTTACTGACGAAGAATGCGAACGACCACTACAAATGCCCTAAATGCGGGGCTGGTCTGATGGTGGCCCCACACGGCGGCATCTACTGCAACGCCGTCCACGACACTAACAGTCCCAAAAGGCCGGGCGCCCATGCCCCCGGCTTTGGACTTCCTAACCAACCGTCATGACCAAGAGATCCGAGATCAGTCTCAGCTCGCACATGCGCCGCGCGGTAAAGGCTCGCTGGGCGAAGACGACAGCCGAAGAACGCAGCGCCCACGCACGCAAGATGGTCGCGGCGCGTGAAACCAAACGACAGGCTGCCAGGGATGCAGCCCTGCCTCCTGCGTAGCGGGCTCTTTTGGGCATCGGCGCGGCGGGGAACATATCATGAACGCCGTCGCGGTATACTGTAGACGGAGTTCCTTGTTTCGTGGCCGGCGTGGGCACCCTACACGAGACGAGGCTCTACCCACCCCGGCCCATGAACACCCTCATCCTCGGCTCTGCGAAGAGACCGATTTTGGATCACCTCCCCGACACGTTTCTCCTCATCGACGACGGCTCGATCATCGATGCCTTGCAGCTGCCCGAGCGCAAGGCCGTGACCGTGTTCGACCCGGCCCATCATGCCTTCAATCCGCTGAAGGACATGACCTACCTGCGCGCCAGGGCGTTCGTCGATCTCATCAACGCGGCCTTTCCAGAGGGTGAGAGCACCCTCACGCGGCGCATATCCAGTTTTCATATTCTCACGGCACTGCTGTCAGGCGCGCAAAGGCTGGACACCCTCATCCGGGACACCAAGGACACCCGCGACGCGTATCAGAAGATCCAGACGATCCTCCTCTCCCCGGTCCTTACCCAGGTCATCACCCGCCCCACCAACCTGTCGTTCAAGGGGACGATCCTGGCGCGACTGAACCGGGCCGAGCTCGGGGATTTTGACTGCTTCTTCCTGGCGAACCTGCTGATCCAGCAATACCCCGGTCCCGTGGTCATCCCAGACTTCGGCTTCTATTCATGCCCGTTTCACGTGGACCTGATCCGGCAGGACCGGCTCGTCGTCAGCGTCACCGCCCTCGACGAGGTTCCACGGTTCCGGAACGCGCTCGTCCAGTTCGAGAGGAAAATCGGTAGCCGCTGCACGCCGAACGACGCCGAACTGTTGGCGCTCTATGCCGGGCTCACTCCGCACACCATCGCCTACAACGACTTCATCCAGCGGCAAATCCGGCCCGCTTGACTCCCTTCCAGTAGCGGCGTTCTCCTCACACTATCGGGAGGTACCTATGCAACTGAAGCTCAACCGGTCGTCCTTCGAGAAGAAGGGCATGTTCGGCTCGAAGACGATTTATAAGCTAGAGGCCCTTGTTGATCCGACCGACGCGGAGCGGTCTCTCATGCTCAAAAACTTCAATCTCCAATACCTCGCATTGGGAATGGCTCTTCACCGAGGGAGGAGCGACGACTTTTCGGCCGACCTGGCCGAGCGTCGTGCGATGGACTACGCGATTATCGGCGACCACGGCACCGAGAATTTCGTTAAGCGCGGCCTCACCCTCGAGTCGGCAGACGCTGCCGTGATCCAAGAGGCAGAGGCCGGCATCACGGCGGCTTGCAAGGCGATCAAGGTCCAGTGTCAAGCTGATGAGAGCTTTGCGAGCGGCACCGAGCGAATAATCGACCTCTGATGGGCTTGTTCGGCACACCTCAGCCGGACATCCGAGAGCGGCAGGCGCGAGAGCTTGTCGAACTCTATGACCGTGTGTCGCGACAGGATGACTTTGAAGTCGAAAGCGCCATCCGCTTCATCGGCGCGATCATTGAGGTGGTCGACGCTCGTCTCAAAGAGCCCATGCTCGTCGCAGCTCGAGGGCTTGTAGCGGACGAGTATCTCATTGGACGACGGCCCGACTTTCCTACCCTTGATTTCCGCCAGCAAAGCGCACTTCGGAGCAAGCTGAAACGCCTTGAACTGAAACTTGAGGACGGCGGAGATCGTGTCCGCACCCTCCTGCAAAACATCTTTGCGAGCCTGATGGTCTCACTGCCAAAGACCCAAACGCCGTCGCCCTTCACGATCTCACTAATGCATACAGTCGAGCGACCCGGCGAGTGGATTTCTCGCCTCTACAAGGAGCTCTTCGACGAGCAGCACATCGACCGAGACATCCTCGTGTCAATGCGGGAGCAGATGTATCTGAACCTCTGCTTTCACTCTGACATCCCGCCTTACTCCGACACCAAGAGGGCGTTCAAACACGCCGTCTCGAGCGACTTGCGGCCGGAGAAGCTGAACGACGTCTACTTGTCCAAGACGCCGCTCCACGCGCTCTTCAAAACCTCGGTGCCTCTGAAGTTCACGCATGAAGATCGGTTCAGCCACACCCATGTCGTCGGCGGTTCCGGAGCAGGCAAGACATCGCTCATTGAGCGATTGATCCTGTACGACCTCCAGTCCGACGACCCGCCCACGATCGTCGTCATCGACCCACACTCCGACCTGATCCGCCGGCTCCTGCACGCAGACCTCGGCATCGAGGATCGGATCATCCTCGTCGACCCGCGCGACATCAACCATCCCCCGGCGCTGAACATATTCGCGCTCAACAAGGACCGGCTTGACAGCTATGACCCGGCGGCCCGCGAGCAGGTGACGGCCGGGGTCATCCAGACCTTCGACTATCTGTTTTCCGGCCTCATCGGCGCAGACCTGACCGCCAAACAGGGCGTGTTCTTTCGCTATGTCGCCCGGCTCATGCTGGCCCTGCCGGAGACGATGGGGCGCAATGCCACCATCCTCGACATGCTCAAACTCATGAGCGACCCGGCGCCCTATGCCGAAGCCATCGCCAGCCTTCCCGACATTCCGCGGGAGTTCTTCCTCAACGACTTTCAGAGCAAGACCTTCCAGCAAACCAAGGAGCAGATCCGCTACCGGCTCCAGGCCATCCTCGAGAACCCGACGATGGCCCGCCTGTTCACCTCCCCGGAAACAAAGGTGGACCTGTTCACGGAGATGAACCGGGGCGCGATCATCCTGGTGGACACCGCCAAGGACTACCTCAAGGGAGCCTCGGACAATTTCGGCCGCATCTTCATTTCTCTCGTGCTGCAAGCCGTGTTGGAGCGTTCGGTGATCCGGGCTGAGGACCGCAAGCCCACCTTCGTCTACATCGACGAGGCCGCCTCCTATTTCGACAGCAACATCGATGATCTCCTCACCGAAGCCCGCAAATACAAATGCGGCATGGTGCTGGCTCACCAGTACCTCGACCAGGCCTCATCCGGCCTGAAGGCCTCTCTGGCCGCCAACACCGGCATCAAGCTCGCCTCCGGCCTCTCGGCCGGGGACGCGCGGTCCATGGCCCCGGAAATGCGCACCACGGCCGATTTCATTCTCGATCAGCCCAGGCTGCAGTTCGCGGCGCATATCCGCAACGTCACCCCCCATGCGGTCTCAATCCCGATCGTCCCCGGCGCGCTCGAGGGGCAGCCGAAGCTCTCGGAGGAGGCCTTCGAAGAGCTCATGGCGACGAACCGACGCCGGGTCTCCCTGCCTCGCCTCGACACGTCCCGACCGGTTCCGTCAGGCACCGAAGAGGGTCCGCCCCCAGCCCAGCGGCCGGACGAAGATGTCAGCCGGGAGTGGTAGAATTTTCAGGTGCCCATGGCAGTGCATACGGCTCCGCCGCCTGACATGCCTGCCCATGCTGAACGGTTACGACCGGTCAGCCCAGGTCTATCCACCCATGTATGAAAACCGACGCCCTCAACCGACGCCTGCGGTTCGCCCCGCCTAACCCGCAGGTCTCGCGGCTCGTTCTGACCGATCTCGACTATCTGGTCTTCGAGGCGATCAACCGGCACGGTCCGCTGCCGACCCACTATCTGTTCGAGTTCGTGAAGGACCAGCGCCGGGACTACGCCCGCTTTCAGAACCGGCTCACCGAGTTCTACAACGGCGACAGCGCCGGCGCGTACTTGACTCGGCCGCCGCAGCAGTTCGCCGGCTTCGAGGCGCGTTACCAGCATCTCGTCTACGACCTGACGGCGCGCGCGAAATCTGTTCTCGCCGAGCGCGGGACCCTCGCGCGGTATTCTCCGCGGCGAGCCGACCCGTTCCTGCACCAGCTCATGCAGGCCTGCGTCGGTGCATCACTGGAGCTGGCCGCAAAGGCGGACGGTCTTCGCTACATCAGCCGCGAGGAGATCCTCACCAATCCCAAATGCCCCGCCGCGACGCGAGACCTCGCCAATCCGCTCGCTCTTCCGGTGCATCTGGTCGGCGCTCAGAAAGCCATCACGCCGGACGACATCTTCGGCCTGCAGGGCTTCGATGACAAAGGCGACTGGTTCCGGTTTTTCGCTCTGGAGATCGATCGAAACACCGAGAGCATCGAACGGCGGGACCCCACCCAGAACGCCTTTGGTCGTAAGATCGTGGGCTATCTCGACATCCTGAACCGTCAGACGTTCCGGGAGCATTTTGGTGTTCCGAACCTGAGCGTTCTCACGGTGACGACCAATGCGGTGCACGCGGCGAACATCATCGAATTCCTGGCGAAGCAGCATCCCGGGCGTCACGCCGGCCGGTTCCTGTTTGCGTGTGAGCCGGCGTTCGGCAGCAACTGGCGCGTGCCGAAGACGGTGCTCTCGCCGCTGATCACGGAGCCTTGGACGGGTGTGAACGGCCGGCGGCTGATCTCGGAGCCGTGAGGCGATAGTTGCGCCACGCTATGGTGGTGTTTTTTTAGAACCACTGAGCGACGGCTTTGCGCCATGAGCGGACATTGGCATGCCGCCGGACTCCGGACATTCAGCTGAGCCTGTCGATGTCAGATACTGAGATCGCCTCGTAGCCCAACAACCGAGACCGCACAGCCCTCAGCACAACTTCAGCTCGGATTGGCCGCTCTGCAGATTTTATGAACTACCTTGACCGGACAGCGCCGCACTGCAGGGGTATTAAGCAGCCCCGGCGCTTGCGCTTCCACATACTTGGCCAATCAGCACCTGCATCGAGAAGAGAGCAGCCAGGCAACTGGCCAGCCGCGTCTCAGTCCCGGACCTCACCGCTTTGGTCGGTAAGCTTGTACGCCAGAACCTGTGCGTCTTCGATCTTCGGGAGGCCGTCGAGCAGTTCCGGTGTCTTGGCGACGAGTGCACGGCCAACCTTTCCTGCCAGATGAGCCAGCCTCCCCGCGTCTCCCGGAAAGGTGTCGAAGATGGCGAAGTCGTCGTGACCGAAGCGGAGCGCATACCATGTCGTCGTGTCCGGCTCCTCCATCACGGCAGCCAGTCCGTCGCGCAGGAAGGCCTCGACATCAGCCTCCTTGCCGGGCTTTGCGCGCAGTCGCACGAACAGGGCCTTATTCACGGGTGAGCGGGATTCAGCATTGGCCATCACGGTCTCCTTTCGAGTCCAGGGCGACATGCAAACGCTCCACCGCAGTATTGGCTGCGCCTGAACTGCACAGCGTCTGCGTCGCACAGTGGGGGACGACTACCCGTCCGACACGTCTCTCAAGCTCGGCTCCTCGCCCGGATGGTAACGAGGCCTCGGCTGGGGCAGGAAGAAGAAGGCGACCGCGAGGAGGGTGACGGCCACGCCGATCCGCGGCGAGAAGGCTGAAATCGGAACCGCGACGATCTGGGTGCTTGCGGCAAGCCCGTAGCGACGCGTCATCTGCTGGATGAAATCCGCCGCGAGCCGCTCGTCCATCGTCCGTCGGCCCACCACGCCGTAGAACCATTTGGCCATCCAGGCGCAGGCGATAAGGGCGACGCCAGTTGTGAATACCACTGACGCGACGGGCTCGAACGCTGTTCCGAGATCGAAGACCCAGATGCGGATCGGGTACGGGACGACGACGATCGCCAGCAGGAACAGAAGGTTGATCGCGCCGAACCAGTGATCGCTCCGGGCGTAGATCCGCCCCGAGTAATGGTGCTGCAGCCAGTAGGCGCCGATGACGATATAGCAGAGCACGAGCGCCAGATGCTCGCGCCACTGCTCCGCCATGGCATGGACCAGATCGGTGTAGCCCTGCGGCCCCTGGGGCGACCCCGGCACCTTGATCTCGACGATCAGCAGGGTCAGGGCGATCGCGAAGACCGCATCGCTGAACCCTTCGAAGCGCGTAAGGCCGCGCTCCGCGCCATGGGTCTTCGCATGAGGGCGTGGCGTCCTCAGTGAGGATCCCGTTCCATGTGTGAAAGCCCCTTTGCGGCTGGCCCTCCCCGTAGAGCACGATCGAGATACAATGCCGTTCGGCTCTCCGCGGACGCAGCCACGACAGCCGGCGGGCCGCTCGCGACGATCCGCCCGCCCTCGTCGCCGGCGCCGGGGCCGATATCGATCACCCAGTCGCTCGCCGCCGCCACCTTCATGTCGTGATCGACCAGGATGACGCTGTTGCCAGCGTCGACCAGGGCGTTGAGCTGGCCCAGCAGGCGCTCGACATCGGTGGGGTGAAGGCCGGTGGTCGGTTCGTCGAGCACATAGAGCGCGCCGCCGCGCTGTGCTCGCTGCAACTCGGTGGCCAGCTTCACCCTCTGCGCCTCGCCGCCCGAAAACTCGGTGGCGGGCTGGCCGAGGCGGAGATAGTTGAGCCCGACCTCGCGAAGCACCTTGAGCGACCGGCAGACATGGGGCGCGTCGCCGAAGAAATCCCAGGCGTCCTCGACGGTGAGCGCGAGCACCTCGGCGATGGTCTTGCCGCGATAGAGGATCTCGAGCGTCTTCGGATTGTAGCGCGTGCCGTGACACGTGGGGCAGGGGGCGTAGACGCTTGGGAGGAAGAGCAGTTCGACCATGACGAAGCCTTCCCCCTCGCAGCGCGGACAGCGGCCCTTGGCGACATTGAACGAGAAGCGGCCGGCGTCGTAGCGGCGCTTCCTTGCTTCCGGGGTGGCCGCGAACAGGGCGCGGACATGGTCGAACAGACCGGTGTAGGTGGCGAGGTTGGAGCGCGGGGTGCGGCCGATCGGCTTCTGATCGACCTCGATCAGCCGCCTGATCCCTTCGAGACCGCCGAGGATCCGGCCCTCGGTCGCGTCGGCGGGGCCTTCCTCGAGCGCGGCTTCGGCGTCCGCCCCGGATTCGGCTGCGAGGGGAGCGCCGAGGGCGCCGGCGACCAGCTCGACCAGCGCCTGGCTGACCAGGCTGGACTTCCCCGAGCCGGAGATGCCGGTGACCGTGGTCATCACGCCGAGCGGGATCTCGCAGTCGACCTGCTTCAGATTATTGCGCGAGACCCCCTCGAGCCGCAGCCAGCCGGCGGGCTCGCGCTGTCGGCTCGGCATCCCGGCGTCTTCGTCGAACAGATGGCGCCGGGTCTCCGACGCGGCGACCTTGCGCAGGCCCTCGATCGGGCCGCTGTAGAGGATCTCGCCGCCATGCTCGCCTGCGGCGGGGCCGACATCGACGATCCAGTCGGCGCGGCGAACGACATCCATCTCGTGCTCGACGACGAAGAGCGAATTGCCCACCGCCTTCAGGCCGTCGAGCGCTCGTAGCAACGCCTCGGTGTCGGCGGGATGAAGGCCCGCGGACGGCTCGTCCATCACATAGACGACCCCGAACAGATTGGAGACGACCTGGGTGGCGAGCCGCAGCCGCTGCAGCTCGCCTGGCGACAGGGTCGGGGTGCTGCGTTCCAGCGTCAGGTAGCCGAGGCCGAGGTCGAGCAGCACCGAGAGCCGGCGGCAGAGATCGCCGGCGATGCGCTCGACCACCAGGGCCTTCTCCGGATGCGTCTCGCGCAACGTCCCGAGCTTGCCGGCTTTCGCCTCGGCGTAGGGCGCGAAAATCTTCGAGAAGCGGGCCATGGGCAGGCCGCTCATCTCGGCGATATCGAGACCCTCGAAGCGGACCGACAGGGACTCCCGGCGCAGCCTCTTGCCGTCGCACACGGGGCAAGGCCGGGCGATCATGAAGCGCGCGGCGCGCTTCTTCATCATGGCGCTGTGGGTGGTCGCATAGCTGTGCGTGACATGCCGCTTCGCGCTCGAGAAGGTGCCCATATAGGCGGGCTCCGTCTTGCGCCTAATCGCCCGCTGGATCTCCTCATGGGTCCACCCGGGATAGACCGGGACCTGTGGCTGCTCCTCGGTGAACAGGATCCAGTCGCGCGTCTTCTTCGGCAGGTCGCGCCAGGGCTTATCGACGTCGACGCCGAGGCTGATCAGGATGTCGCGCAGGTTCTGGCCGCCCCAGGCCATCGGCCAGGCGGCGACGGCGCGCTCGCGGATGGTCTTGGCGGGATCGGGCACCATCGAGGCTTCGGTCACCTCATGGATTCGGCCCAGGCCGTGACAGCGTGGACAGGCGCCTTCGGGCGTATTGGGCGAGAAGGATTCGGCCTCAAGATGCGGCCGTCCCGGCGGGTAGTCGCCGGCGCGCGAATAGAGCATGCGCAGCAGGTTGGAGAGGGTCGTCACGCTGCCGACCGACGATCGGGTGGTCGGCGAGCCCCGCTGCTGCTGCAGCGCAACCGCCGGCGGGAGCCCCTCTATGAGATCGACCTCCGGGACTTCCATCTGGTGGAACAGGCGGCGCGCGTATGGCGAGACGGATTCCAGGTAGCGGCGCTGGGCTTCCGCATAGAGGGTGGAGAAGGCGAGCGACGACTTGCCGGACCCCGACACGCCGGTGAACACGACCAGCGCGTCGCGCGGGATGTCGACATCGATGTTCTTGAGATTGTGCTCTCGCGCGCCACGAATGCGGACGAAGCCGGTCGCCTTGAGCTCTCGCATGCGAAAATCCTGACCTTCTGTTAGTCCCGCCCAGCCCGTTCGGTTGCATGGGACGGGGATATTCCGGGCCTTCGTCATGGATGACTCGACGCCGGACACGATTAGCCGGAGGCGAAACACGGTCCCGGGCGTTCGCTTCAAAGACGTCCGAGGCCAGGAGACCGAAATGCGAACCGTGACGCTTCCCGACCACGCCGAAGTCTCCGCCCTCGGACAGGGGACCTGGCGGATGGGCGAAGACCCGCGCCGACGCGAACAGGAGATCGCCGCCCTTCACGCTGGCGTCGACCTCGGCATGACCTTGATCGACACCGCCGAGATGTACGGCGACGGCGCGACTGAAGACTTGGTCGGTGAAGCCTTGGCCGGGGTTCGCGATCAGGTCTTCCTGATCAGCAAGGTCTATCCGCAGAACGCCGGGAGGGGTCGCCTTGAGAAGGCGTGCGAAGCCAGTCTGAAACGCCTGAAGACAGACCGGCTCGACCTCTATCTGCTGCACTGGCGCGGCTCCGTGCCGCTCGCCGAAACCATCGAGGGCATGAACGCCCTCGTCCAAGCCGGAAAGATCCGGCGATGGGGGGTGAGCAACTTCGATCACGCCGACATGGAACAGCTGTTTCGCGCCGGCGGAGAGGACTGCGCGACCGACCAGATCCTTTACAATGTGACCGAGCGCGGCGCGGAGTTCGACCTCTTGCCGCTGCTGAACCGACACCTGATACCGGTCATGGCCTACAGCCCGATCGGCCAGGGCGCGCTGCCGACGTCCCCTGCCCTATCGGCTGTCGCCAAGCGCCACGACGCCACACCGTACCAAGTCGCCCTCGCATGGGTCCTACGCGATCCGCGGGTCATCGCCATCCCCAAGGCTGGCGAGGCGGCGCACGTCGCGGACAACCGCCGCGCCCTCGACCTGGCGCTGACGCCGGAAGATCTCGCTGCAATCGACGCTGATTTTCCGCCCCCAACCCGCAAGACGCACCTCGCCATGCTCTGACGAGTGACTGGCGGTTGGCGAGCTTTGCAAGTTCGGCCAAGCGCCAACAGCGGTCATTGGCGAAGTTCCGAGAACCAGACATGAGCTTTGGTTCGATGACCGAGCTTAACTGCGCCGATCCCGGCACCTCATTGTGCCGCGATGGCGATGGATGACAAATCGGACGCGGCGTCGACCGGAACGCCCTCCGCCTTTCGTTCGGAATACCGATCGACGAGCTGGACGGCGTGGGGCCGGACCAGAATGGTGAAGCGCACCAGTTCCTCCATCACGTCGACGATCCGCTCATAGTAGGCCGAGGGCTTCATCCGGCCGGCCCCGTCGAACTCCTGGAAGGCCTTGGCCACGCTCGACTGGTTGGGGATGGTGATCATCCGCATCCAGCGGCCCAGAAGGCGCAGGGTGTTGACGGCGTTGAAGCTCTGCGACCCGCCCGACACCTGCATGACGGCGAGGGTCCGGCCCTGCGTCGGGCGCATGCCGCCCTGGCTCAATGGCAGGTGATCGATCTGCAGCTTCATCAGCCCGGAGACCTGGCCGTGCCGTTCCGGACTGCACCAGACCATGCCCTCCGACCAGAAGGCGTGTTCGCGCAACTCGCGCACCGCCGGGTGGTCGTCGTCGCCGGGCGCGCCCGGC
>Ga0075012_10005011_pt1 | contig 12221 bp, 8 predicted proteins | sample All_14_2_FD_71474 | JGI IMG/M metagenome (GOLD analysis project Ga0075012, IMG submission 71474) | Freshwater microbial communities in response to fracking from Pennsylvania, USA - Allegheny Zone_MetaG_DW_15 | ecosystem: Environmental > Aquatic > Deep subsurface > Groundwater > Drilled...
CTCTGCGTCAGCCAATACCTTCCGTCCAACGTGTAACCGGGGTCGTTGCCGATCTTCTGCAACTCCTCGATGCTCGATATGCCCCTCGCCGAGCGGAACAGTGCCGTCACGCCTTTGTGCCCGTCGATCATGACCGTGGTCACCGCATTCGACGGATTGGCCACCGCGCCGAGCCAGCCGACAAATTCGCCTACCCCCGCTTCCGCCTCGGCCGTGAGCGTCACATTCGTCCCTGGCGGATATGCGGCCTGCAGCGGCACCACCAACACACTTCCGGGACCGTGCACCGTCACGGCAAGGGTAAAGCCGCCGGCTCCCGCCGTGAACGCGCGCAGGTACGGATAGGTGACGCCCTCCGCGATCCCCCACACGTTCGTGAAATCCCAGCCGGTATACGTCGCCGCCTGTTTCATCTGCGCCGTCGTCCTGCCGGCGCCTAAGGCAGAGGCCGCCTGCCCGCTGGCCACCGTGTCCCAGAACGAATTGGTCGCGAAGCCGGTGCCGCCATCATTCCCCACCAGGCCGCCCAAAAAATCGTCGCCCGTCACCGCCCCCGACGCGTAGCACTGCGCCAAGCTGCCCTCGTAAACGTTGCCGCCGAGCAGGCCGCCGACCTCGAACTCTCCCGACACAGAAACCGAAGCGTAACACTGCCTGATCACGCCGTCGACATTGTACCCCAGCAACCCGCCGACGTCATACGAGCCAGACACCGCGCCGGACACAAAGCACCTCACAAGAGTTCCCTCGTTCACGCCCACAAGTCCGCCCACGCATCCGGCCCCCGTCACACTGGCGTTCACCAAGCACACGTTGCTGACCACTCCGCCCGGGCCGACATACCCGAACAGTCCGGCGTTGTCCTGGCTTGCGCGGTTGACCGTCAGGCCGCTGACCACATAGCCGTTTCCCTTGAACACGCCGGCAAAGGCGTTCGTATCCGAGTTTCCGATCGGCTGAAAACCGGCACCGCTGTTCCAGCTCGCCGTGGCGGAAGCGTCGATGTTCGTCATCAGTGAATACGTCGCGCCCAACGTCCAGCCGTCCACACCGGAACCGACTTTCTGTAACTCCGCCAGCGTCCACACCGGCAGCGGCTGTGCAGAAACGGTCGCGACAAGAAACAGGCACCACGCGAGCCCTGATAACGCAAGAGGCAAAAACCTCCCGAACCGAGACCGTTCCGAGAAACATGAGGAATGAGCAATATTATTTTTCATATGTTTCTTTCAACGGCCAGGCCGTTTGGACCGTCGCTTTTTATTGTATCACAACCCCCGGCACTTACAACCCAAGAGCCGGACACTTTCCGGCCGACCACAAAACAAAGCCCCGCCCCTGCGTGATGACGCTTGAGGCGGGGCCTGTGAATGGACACGCGCAACAACTGGAACGACACCGGATTTCGTGTCGTTCCTGTTGCTGCGCGCGGGCAAGGCGAGTGCGATATCGAACCGCACTAGAAGCCGTTGTTATGCCTGTAACGTGTTCTGCTACTTGTAATACCGGGAGATCTCCTCCTTGGCGATCTTGCACCAGGCGATCGCACGGGACGGATCGTTATGGATCGTATCGTGGTCCTTCATGATGATCTCGAGGTGGCAACCCTTGGCTTTCTCAAGGATATCGCGGATGTCCTTGCGCGCGGCCGCCTCGTCGAACACACTCGCCGAGAGAATCGCGGGGTTCGGACGGCACGAGTAGACATATTTATCCTGCAAGGCCGTCGCCATTTTGGCACGGTCGCAGGTAGGCGACACGCTGACGCGCCGGATGTTCGGTATGCTCTTGAGCAGGTTCCAGCGCTCGGAGATGGGCTCACAACACCCATAACACACCAACCCGAAGCGCGCCATGACCGGTTTCTGGTACTGCAAAACGAATTCGTCGAACAGCTCGGACGCGAGCCCCTTTGTGTCCTGACTCTCGAAGAGCGCCCACAGGTCCTTGGCCCGCGCCGTCCCCTGATAGTCCTTGGCGGGCAACTGCGTGGTCCAGCCGAACCCGCCCGATCCGATGTAGTCGCCCTCGTTGTTCAGGCTGTAAAGCCCCGCGTTCTCAAGGAAGGTGATCAGGTCCAGCGTGCCGTCGCGCAGGAACGCCATCAGATTATGAAGGCCCTGAGGGTTCTCCTTGGTGTCTTTCATGAACTGCTCAAAACCGCGCAGCTTGATCAGTTCGCGCGTCAGCCCCAGAGACCAATACCACTGCTCGCGCAACTTGACCGGCAGCACGCCGTCGAAAACTTCCCTAGCCAGATGCACGATCTCCGTCGTCGCATCCCGGTCTACCGTAATCGTCTGAAACTGTAAGCCGCTCAAATCATTCAGGTCCCGCAACGCCGGCTGCGGTTTTACCGAGGAGGAGTCGGGTCCCCAAAACGTCCGCTTGTATACCCAACCGACCGTGAAGCGGCTCTCGACCACCCGGTCATCCCCCATCTTTTCGCCCCAGAAAATCTCCTTGCGCAAACGGTGTTCCCAGTGCCGGGCGAGCCCGTGCGCGCACTCAAGCGAAGACTCGGGTATAATTTCGCGCCAGCTGAATTCCGGATCGCACAGGATCAAAGGACGCGAGGCCTGCAAGGCATTCTGCCTCGTCCAGAGCACTTTCTTTTCCGCTTCGATTTGACGCGTGGATAACGCCATGACCCGCTCACCCAGCTTGCGCAAAACTTCGCGCTCAGCTGCCGTGACAGTAAGGTCTGCGACATGCGTATCCAGCGCCACATTGCCCGGTTGATCATGATCATTCATAACCGAACGCCTCCTTTTTCCGACTCCCAAACTATTCCTGTTCCGCCCGCTAAACCGCATCGGTGAGGCCCAGACAGGCGGTATGAAAAGCCCGCACACAGTGCGGTTCCGCTTTCATGTTCACATTATAAGAGGACACCACCGGTTTGTCCACTGAAGAAACGGAAATGGGCACCAAAAACAGGCGGTTTTAGAAAAGAATATGAAACGCCGCTTCCTCTTTGACATACGTGTCAGAAAAGGACTAAACTATTTATTTATGCCCCACAAGATACTCACGCTTCAACAGGCCGCACGGCACATCCGCATCCCTGAACGGGAGCTTTTTCATCTCGTTCAGCGCGATGAGATCCCGTTCCTGCAGCGCGGCGAGGAGGTGATCTTCGAGCACCGCCAGCTCGACGATTGGGCGCAGCGCCGGATCCTCGGACTGCCCACCAAATTCCTGACGCAGCACCACCGCGAAGAGATCGCCGACCGCACGCTCCGCGCCGAAGAGGACACCTTGGTTGAGCGCCTTTTCCGTCCGGAGTGGATCGACCCCGCCTTGCCCTCGCGCACCAAACCGGCCGTCATCCGCGACATGGTCGCGCTGGCGGTCTCGACCGGCCTGATGTACGACGACGCGGCCTTGTACCGCGAGATCGAGGCGCGCGAAAACGCCAGCTCCACCGCGATCGGCGGCGGGGCGGCCTTTCTGCATGCGCAATATCACGACCCCTATTCCTCTTCGGAATCGTTCGTCGTGTTCGGCAAGACCGTCCAGCACATCTTCTTCGGCGCGCAGGACGGCGAAGAGACCGACCTTTTCTTTCTGATCTGTTGCACGGACGACACGCTGCACCTTCACACGCTCGCACGGCTGTGCATGATGGCCCACGGCAGCCTGCTGCTCTCAGACTTGCGCGCCGCAACCGACGCGGGCGACATGTACGACATTCTCCGCCGCTCCGAGCACGAGCTGCTGAAAACGCTTTGACCCGCGCCGGACGCCGCGCTCTCTGCGGGCTCTTCGCGAAAAGACGCGATGGCCTTTCCCCCAGACGCCGTTGGAGAACCTACTTCAGCTCGGTCTCGTACGGGATCGGCACGCCGTACTGCTTGTTGACCTTGAGCATCTCGGCGAAAAGCTGCTGTTGCGCCTCGCGCGAGTAAGCGCCGACCAGATGATACATTTTCTGGACCGCCCAGCGCTGTTTCACCGCCGCCGTCCCCAGCTTGGCGTGCCGCGTCATGCTCAGCCGGAAGATCGAGTCGTACCCCTTGTCCGCGGCCAAGCCGCGCACCTGGAACACCAGCTCCTCGGTCGCCTCAGGGCACACGCCGCACAGCTGCAGCTGCCGGTCCTTGTACAGGTTGGTCGTGCTCTTGGGGTAGACCTCGCTTTTGGACGCGGAGTCGAACACCACGGTGATGTCGCTCATCACCGGATAGCGCACGCCCTCGTACGCCCCCGCCATCGAATCCGGAATGTCCCAGCGGTTGCCGGACAGCACAGTCGACGTGCCGCGGTTGCAGTAGGTGAGCATGTCGAGCAGGTAGACATTGGCCTTGCTTTGCGTCCCAAACATGTTGACGGCCAGCAGCCCGTTGTTCAGCTTAGAGAAATCGCCGATGATCTGCGCGCTCTCCGTGACCCCGAACGTCGGTTTGCCATCCGTGACGATAAAGGCGATCATGGGGCGCTTCGGGTCGCGCGGCAACTTCATGAGCGAGCGCAGCGACCCGAACACGTCGGTCTGCCCGAACGCGCGCATGCCGGCCACAAACCCCGCCGCCTGCTGCTTGCTTTCCGCCGTGACCGGCGTCCAGTCGGGGAAACAGTTCTCGACCGAGTCTCGGAAAGCCACCACATTGAAGCGGTCGCCCGGGTTCAGCGTTTCCAAGGCCGCCGCCAGCGCCTTGCGGCAGAAAACCATCCGCTCCTCGGACATCGACGCGGACACGTCCTGCACCCACACGATGTCCTTGGCAAGCGTCGGGACAGGCTTGTCCGCACGCGGCTGGATGCCGATCCGGAAATAGACGCGTCCCGGCTCCTCCGGATCGCGATAGGTCTCAAGCCCGACCGCCAGCAGGTCGTCGATCGGGACATAGTCTACCGACTCCTGCAAAGCAGCGAGCTTCGCCTGTGCCTCGCGCGCTTTGCGCTCCTCCTCGCTCAGCGCAACGCCCTCTTCTTTTTTTGCGGCTGCCTCCAGCTGTTTCTTCAGCAGGTCCTGCTGCTCTTGCGTCAGCTGATTGCCATCCGGTTTTCCGGTCGCCGAACCCGCCTTGCCGCCCTTCTCCCCGGGCTGCATCGCAAACCGCGACTCGGTCGACGACGCCGAAACGTGCGAAGGCGTGCCCGCCGCGTCAGCGGAGGGCACCTTGAACGTCCCTTTGCTGATCTCGGTATCGAATACCTCGGCGGCCTCGATCGGCTTCGGCGGCTCAGGGTCCTTGCCGAACCGACGGCCCACCAGATCGATGGACGGCACGACATCCGGCGCCTTGGGCACGCGCTCGATCATCGGGATCTCGCGCCGCGGCAAAGTCGCCACCTCGTCTTGCACCGTCCGGTCGTAAATCTGCGCGATCTCCTGGCGCGGCATCCAGGGCGTGGTGTCGACCTGCTTGACCGCAGACTCTTTCAGCGAGGGCACTCCAGGGGCAAGCGCCTCGCGCGGAATCGGCGGCGGCGCGGCCAGCGCAGGGCTCGCGGGCTGGCTCAGCGACTCGACCTGTTCCGAAGCCTCGATCGGCCCCCGGCTCGGCGTGTCCCGCTCGCCGAGGACTTTCTCGGCGACGCGCATCGGATCGGCGCGCATCGTCTCCACACGCATCGGGGGGACCCGATCGCCCTCAAACCATTCGCGGCCCTTTTCCCTCAGGCTCGCTACCCCGGCGATCGCCCAGTCCGAAAAGAAATACATGAAGATGACGTGGATGAAGGCGGAAAGCAGCACCGCCACGCAAGCCACCAGCAAGTGATGGTCGCTCTGCCGCTGATGCTGTCCGAAACCGTAAGGTATCATGAGCCGACCTTCCTCTCAGCCGCGGCGGCTTGAGCCGGCCCCGGTTTCGCCAGCGGGGAAGCCGGATACCGGGTGCGCAACTCTTCGCGCAACGCCTCGGCCTCCTTCGCACGGCCCAATTTGTCAAGCAACGTCGCCGCCTTGTGCAACGCCTCAGGCACCAGCGTGGCGTCGTCGAACAGGATCCCCACGCTCATGTAATACCGCAACGCGGCCGCCGCGTCGCCTTTTAGCTCCGCGTTGCGCGCCAGCCCGGCGTACGCATGGGCGCGCAGCCCCAAAAGCTCGGGCGAGGCCGCGCGCGTGGCCGCGTCGTTCAAATGCCGGTCCGCCTCGTCGAAGCGCCCGGCCTCCGTCAGCAGCTCGCCCAGCCTGAGAGCCGCTTCGGCGCCATAGGCGGTCGAGGCGCCTGTCCCCAGCGCCTCCGTGAAGGCGTGAATCGCCGGGTCGCGCTCGCCCTTGAGGCGGTGAATCCGCCCCATCAGGGTCCACGCCGTCTGCGTCCACCCTTTGTCCGCCTTCAGCGCAATCAGCGTATTCGCGGCTTGTGCGGCCGCATCGGGCTGCTTCTGCTCGAGCTGAAACTCGGCCAGCCACGCCAGCCGGTCGGCGCCCAGCTTCTCAGCGATCGGCGCGTCCAAAAGCTTCTGGAAAAACTCGGCGGCCTCGGCCTTACGCCCGACGTGCTGCAGGATCATCCCCAACTCCAGCATCGCCTCGCGCTCGAACTCCTTGGAAGGCGTTGCGGCCAGACACGCGCGAAAGGCTTTCTCCGCCTCGGCGAAATCGTCGACTTGGCGATAGCTCGACGCGCGCCAGAAAAGCACCTCGGCTTTGCGCGCATCGTCGGAAAAGCGGCGCAGGCGCTCGTCCAGCGTCGCGCCAGCCGCCCGCACGTTCTTCGCCCGCAGCTCCTCCATCGCCTTCTGGTACAGCGTTTCCGCCACCTCGCCGCTGTCCGGGTACTTGGTCAGCAGCGTCGTCCAATCGCGCAAGGCCGCCTCGCCCTGCCCCAGCCGCGCCAGACACACCCCCGAGGAATAGAGGGCCTTGGCCGCCAGCGGATCGTCCGGAAAGCGGGTCGCCACCTGCAAGTACCAAGAGGAGGCCGACTCCCACGCCTCCTGTTTCTGCAGCAGCCACCCCAGCCGGTAGAGCGCGTCCTTCACAAACGGGCTCTTCGGGCATTTATCCACCAGCAGGCGGCAGTTCTGCACGGCGACGTCGGACTTCTGCAGGGCGATCGCCGACTCCGCGTTCATCCAGTAAACATGGTCGGCAAAGGCCTCGGGCGGCTGCGCCAACTGCGCCGAGACCTGCAACACCTCCGGGTACTTGCCGTCGCGGTAGAGCGTCGACAGCTTCTCATACCACGCCTGCTTGGCGAGCCGGCCTTCGGGAAAAGCCGCGAGTTGCTGGGAATAGACCGCCACAGCCTCCGCGCGCTGCTCGAGTTGCCTCAGGCAGTTCGCCTTGACATACAGCACCTCTTCGCGCGCCGGATGCTGCGCGTTCGCCATGATCAGGTCCAGCACGTCCGACGCCTCTTTGTAACGCCCCGCATAATAGTTCGCCCAGCCGGACGACAGCGCGCTCTCGACCACGCGCGGCGACCCGGGGTATTTGGCGCGCAACATTTGAAACAGGTTCGCGCTCTCCTCGTAATGCGCGCCCAGCAGCGCGTTCTGCGCCGCAAAGAAGACGGCCTCCTCCGCAATCTTCGGGTCTTTGGCCTTGTGCGCCAGCTCCAGATAGAGGCCCATCGCCCGGCGCTGGTCCTCGGGCTTGCCCGTCTTGGTCAGCAGCCACGCCGTGCGCAGGCCCGCGTACATGCCATAGTCGGTCGCGGAGAATTCCTTGATCAACTGTTCGTACTTCGCCAGCGCCTCCGCCGGACGGCTGAGCCGCTCATAAGTCTCCCCCAAATGGTACAGTGCCGCAGAACGCACCTCCGGCGGGACAGACGGCCCCGTCAGCTTCTCGAAGCTGGCCGCGGCAGGCTCAAGGGACGCGCCACCCGCCTCCATCAAGAGCAACGCGCGCTGCAAAAACGCGCGAGACACGTTTGGGCTGGACGGGAACGTCTCAACCAGCCGCTTGTAGGCGGCCTCGGCCTCAACCGTGCGCTTGACGCGGCGGTAACACTCGCCCAAACGGAACAGCACATCGTCGAGGCCCGGAACCCCGGGGGTCTCGGCCAGCGCCGCATATTCGCGCGCCGCCAGCTCGAACAGGCTGCGCCGGAACAAGCCGTCCGCAAGCTGCAGCCGGTCTTGCATTTCCACGGGGTCCGCGCCGGACACACACAGGCCGGCCAACAGCACCCCCGCGCATAAAACCTGTAAACGTAGCCTCATTTGCTCTCCGTCGCAGCCGTCTTGTCCTCACTCGTGGCCATCGAGAAATTCCAGATGTCAGCCTTGCGGCAGGTATCGACCACCTTGATCAGGTCCTCGTACCGTGTCTCCTTGTCCGCGCGCAACACCACGGGTTGCCCGGGAAAGTAACGCGACAACCGGTCCAGCCGCGCCTTCAGCGCGTCGAACGTCAGGTCCTGCTGATTGACCGACACGCGACCGTCCTTGGCGATGTTGATGATGATCTCGCCCGGCAGACGGTCAGGAACCTTGCCGCTCTGCGCCGACGGCAGCGTGATGTTGATCTCGTACTCCCATTGCGAAAAGACCGACGTCGTGATGAAGAAACAGAGGAGCAGGAAGATGACATCCATCATCGCGGTCATCTGAAAACTCGGGAGCGTGCTCCGGTTTTTCTTGCGAAAGTTCATGCTTTGTCAATCCTGTCCATAAAAGGAGCCTTGGCCCCCATGCCGATAATCGCCGTCAGCACCTCGGAAGAGGCCGCCTCGAGATTGGCAATCTGGCGGCTCGCACGCCGGCGGAACCAGGCGTAAAAAGCCATGCAGGGGATCGCCACGACCAAGCCGAAGATCGTCGTCACGATCGCCTGCGACACGCCCGCCGCCAACACCACCGGCTTGGCGCTCGCGACGTCGCTCGCCACCGAGCCGAACGCGGTCAGCATTCCCAGCACCGTGCCCAGAAGGCCCAGCAGCGGCGCAATCGTGGCCACGTCCAGCAGGAACTCGGTCTGGCCTTGGATGGCGTCCGCCTGGCGCGCGCCCTCCGCCTCGGCCGACCCGCGCAACAGCGCCACGTCGCACTGCGGCACGTTCCGCATACAGTCCAAGGCCGCCAGAACCACGGCCGACAAGGGGCAGGGATGCCGGTCGCACAGGCGCCGGACCTCATTCAGGTCGTTCGACCGCACACGCGAAATGATGTCGATCAGCAGCGCGCGCGGCGTCACCGAGCCTGTGCGCAACACCGTGATGAAATAGAACACCATGGCCAGCGCAAAGATGGAAATCGCGGCCAACACCCACATGATCCAGCCTCCGTACTCCCACGCCTGCTTCATCGACATGCCGTAGCCGTTGACCGCCGGCGCTCCGGCTGCCGCGGCTCCCGCCGCCTCCTGCGCGACCGCACACGCCAGCAACCCCATGTAGGCCAAAACGCCCACACCTGTTTTTTTACTCAGCATTCTTTTCATTCTTTCTCCCATGCCTCCCACGTTTTGAGAACCCTGTCTTACGCCACCGGAAACGTCACGCCCAACAGCGCGCTGAACGCCGCGCTCGACCGCTTGCGCCGCTCACGCGTCCACCGCCGCGCGTCACTTATGCGCGCCCGGTACCCGTCGAAATCCAAACCCGCCGTGCCGCCCAGATGGGCCTTTAGCGCCAACGCCTGATCCGGGTCGGCCGCCGCCAGCTCGTCGAGGTGCGTCCGCACGTGCTGATACGCGTCGCGGAACGGCATCCCGCCGGCCACCAGCTCCAGCGCGCGGTCGGTCGCGAACACGCCGGGCGTGAACCCCGCCCGCAGCCGTTCCGGCCGCACCGCCAGCGCGTCCGCCATCAGAGCCATGATCCGCAGCGAGGAGCGCGTCACGCGCAGCCCTTCCATGTACAGCTCCTTGGTCTCCTGCAGGTCCCGGTTGTACCCGCCCGGCAACGCCTTCAGAATCGTGTTCGCCGCAGTGCCGTATCCCAGCACGGTCGAGGCCTTGGCGCGGATCAGCTCCAGCACGTCGGGATTGTACTTCTGCGGCATGATGCTGCTGCCCGTGCACAGCTCGGGAGGCAGCACGAAGTACCCGAACTCCGGCATCGAGAACAAGATCAGGTCCTCCGCCAACCGCGAGAGGCTCAGCATCAGCTGACCGCAAGCCGCCAAAACGACCGCTTCGTTCTTGCCGCGCACGTTGCTCGCATGGAAAACGTTGTGGTGCGGGGCCGAGAAACCCAACAGCTTCGCGGTCAGCGCACGGTCTATCGGCAACGGCACACCGTACCCGGCCGCCGATCCCAGCGGGCAGCGGTCGTTGTACGTATAAGCGGCGCCGACCAGCAACAGATCGTCCAGCAGCGTCTCGGCATACGCCGTGGCCCAGAGCCCCACCGAACTGGGCATCGCGGGCTGCAAGTGCGTCCGGCCCACCATCGGCACCTTCACATGCCGCCGTCCGAACCGCACCAGACCCTCGGCGAGCGCCGCCACCTCCTCAGCCATCCCCAACAGCTGGTCGCGCACGTGCAACCGGATATCCACCGCCACTTGGTCGTTGCGGCTCCGGCCCGTGTGGACTTTCCGCCCCAGCTCGCCCAGACGCTCCGTCAGCCGGCGCTCCACAGCCAGGTGCACGTCCTGGTCCGACTCCGTGATCGTGAACTTGCCGGCCTTCACCTCGCGCATCACGTCGACCAAGGCCTCGACGACGCGGTTGCGTTCTTCAGTCCTCAAAACCGCGGGTTTGACGCGCATCTTAGAAAGCATTGTCACATGCGCCGCCGTGCCCAGGCAGTCCCAAACCGCCAGTTCGAGGTCGAGCACCGGATCCTTGCCGACCGTAAACGACAAAACATCCGGATGGATCTTGCCCACGATCGTTTTCTGCCCGTCCGTCTTTTTCTTCATTAAGCCGAATCCCTCTCCGCGCCGGCAGGCTTTCACGCTTAAGCCCCGGCTCACTCGCCCACTTGCCTCTGCAAGACCATGCCCTGAGCCGTTCTGCGCTCCAATTCCCTACGCATCCCCTCCGCTTCCAGCAACAGTCTCGCCAGTTCCCCTTCCGGTTGCCCCCGCGCCACCGCATTCAAGAACGCGGCATACCCTTCTGAAACAGCAATAAGCATACCATCGCGTCCGACAGCGGCCAGCTTCACCCATTCCGCCTGTGCCGCCGCGCTCTGCCGCACCTCGGGATCGCCCGCCCGCAAAACCGCCTCGCCAAACGTGAGGCAAGAGCCGTTATTTGCCCATGTTGTACCATAAAACGCAGGATAGAGCAACAGACGGGAGCGGTAGCGCCGCACGATCCCCGCGCTCGTCAGCCCCGGTTTGACGACCATGCGCCCCAGCCCCGACAGCCACAGGTCCAGGGCCTCGTCGAACGCCACCGGATCCTCCGTGCCTGCAAGGAGCTTCGCCGCCGCCGCAGGGCTCCAAGCGTCCCCTGCCGCCGCTCCGCGCAACAGCGCCTCGAACGGGCTCCCGTCCTTACGCTTCTCGAGAAACCACCCCGCCAGAACCGCGGCGACCGCCGGCTCGCTGGCCGTCGCTTCACTCTGCGCCGCGAACAGCGCCGCCGCAGGCGGCAGGCAGGCCCGCGACCACAGCAGCAGCGTCCGGTCCACATCCACCTGTCGCGTCTCGCGCCCCATGTGGCGGACCACACCGTCGATCAGCCAGGCCGGCACATCCCGCATCTTCCCCTCGACGCCGCCCGCGTCGACCATCCACGCCCGCAGCAGCGCCACGCAGATCGCACGCCTGAACCGTCCCAGATCCGCGGCCTCCGGGTCGGGAAGCTCGATCCGCTCGTGAACCCCGCCCCCCGGCTCAGAGAGCCGCATCGCAAACACCTGCTTATCGCCGTCGCTCTTTCCGCCGATCACAATCTCAAGCGGACACGCGGCGGAACCCAGCTTGAGCCGCGTCGCACGCGCCAGCTCCTCACGCGTGCGATCCACAAACACCAGGACCGGAGCACGATAGCCGGTCTTCGACAGCGGCGCGCGCACCACCACCGAGCCGTCTCTGGACGTGACCGGCGCGGCAGGCATCCCCACGCGCGACACCCGCGGCCCATCCTGCTGCGCCCAGCCCACGCCCGCCGGCAACGCCCACAGGACGCTCAGGATGGCCACGCGCCATCCCCCTGCCCTCACAATCCTTGTCAGCCCCTCAAACATGGTCTCATTGTCGCACCTTCCCGACTGCGTTTCAATTCTATTGCGCGGCCGCCGCCCCATTCAGCCCCCACCCAACCGCACGCCCTCCGGCGCGGCAACCCACGGCTTATTCCTTTGGCGAGCGGATCATGCGATGGTGATTGAAGGGAACGCATTTCGCTAGACAAG
>Ga0075012_10005013_pt1 | contig 12217 bp, 11 predicted proteins | sample All_14_2_FD_71474 | JGI IMG/M metagenome (GOLD analysis project Ga0075012, IMG submission 71474) | Freshwater microbial communities in response to fracking from Pennsylvania, USA - Allegheny Zone_MetaG_DW_15 | ecosystem: Environmental > Aquatic > Deep subsurface > Groundwater > Drilled...
GCCGCATAGGCGTCCAGGATGTCGAAGGAGGTCGCCTCGTCAGCAGTCCAGCTGAAGACATTGCCTCCGAGGCAGAGTGGGAAGACGTCGAGTTCGGTGTCAGCGAGTTTGGCCATGCCCGGCATCGTGCCGCATCCGGCTACCGGCTGTCTGAGATATCGGTTCGGACATATCGAAAGTCGGCGATCTGCCGTCCAAGCTCCAGGCCCAGGGATTCGTACTTGGTCACCGGACGCCAACTGGGACGAGGAACCTGCCCGCCCTGCCACTGGAGGCTGGTCGCCATGACGGAGGCAATGTGCTCGGCGTACGGCGCCCAGTCGGTGGCCAGGTCCCATGGACCACCGTGCCGCACTCGATCGGCGATCAGGCGAACGCGCTCGGCCTGAACCAGGCGTCGCTTCTGGTGACGGGCCTTGGGCCATGGATCGGGGAAGAAGCTGCGGACCCCGGCAAGGCTGCCGGCACGCAGCCCGTGCTCGAGCACCTGCATGGCATCGCCCGCGATCACCCGCACGTTGGTCAGTCCCTGCTCATGCAGGTGACTGACCAGGTCGCCGACGCCTGGCGTGTGGACATCGACCGCGAGGAATCCGAACTCTGGCTCCTGCGCGGCCATCTGTGCCGTGGTGACTCCAGTGCCGAAGCCGATCTCGAGAATGACGGGCCTTCCCTCGAAGAGCGCGTCAAGATCGAGCAAGGACCCGGGCGCCAGCAGATAGTCGCTGTCCTGGGTGAGCCCGCGCTCCTGGCGCTGCGTGATGCGTCCGCGACGAGGCTTGTACGTGCGGATCGGCGGGTGGCCCGATTGTCCTGTCACAGGTCGTCATGTTCGATCATGAGGAGTCAAGGCTTGCACATCGAGGAATGGGCATTGGCCCGCAGCACGCGGGTCGGGGCTGCGCGCGTATGCGATCCTGAGCAGATGGCGCAGCTTTCCTTCGAGAGCCTTGAGTCCCTGCGCATGCGGCGCAGTGCCAAGTGGCAGGCCTTCGGTCCGGACGTGATCCCGGCGTGGGTGGCGGAGATGGACTACGCCATGGACCCTGCAATCGCCGAGGCGCTGCATGCTGCGATCGATCGTTCCGACACCGGATATGCCTGGCCGGAAGAGGTGGGCGAGGCATTGGCGGTGTTCGGGGCCACGCGTTGGGGATGGCTCCTGGATCCAGCACACGTGATCCCGGTGGCAGATGTGCTCACTGGCGTGGGGCACACCTTGATTGCCGTGACCGAACCCGGTGATGCCGTCGTCATCAACAGCCCCGTCTATCCGCCCTTCTTCACGACCGTGGCCAAAGTCGCCCGCCGCACAGTGATCGATGTGCCCTTGGTGTGGAACGGCGCCCGGCACGTCCTGGACCTCGCCGGGCTGGAGCGGGAGTTCGCCAGGCCTGAGGTGACGGCGTATCTGCTCTGCACTCCGCAGAACCCGACCGGCTTAGTGTACAGCAAGGCTGACTTCGAATCGGTCGCCGAACTCGCAGGCAAGCACGGCGTGCTGGTGGTCGCCGATGAGATCCATGCACCGATGGCCTACCCGGGCGTGGAGTTCTGGCCCTACCTGGCAGTCAGTGGCGATCGCCCTGCAGTGTCGGTCATCTCGGCATCGAAGGCATGGAATATTGCCGGGCTGAAGTGCGCTCAGATCGTGGCCAGCAATGCTGAACTGGCAGCACGATTGCGCGCCCGCATACCGCAGGAGGTGCAGCACGGTGCAGGACATCTCGGATCGATTGCCGCTGTGGTCGCCTACACCCAGGGCCAGCCGTGGCTCGATGCACTGGTCGCGCACCTGAGCCAGCAGGCTGATCTGCTCGCCGAGCTCCTGGCAATGCACCTGCCCCTGATTCGAAGTGAGCGCCCGTTGGCCTCATATCTGGCGTGGTTGGACTGTCGCGCGATGGACCTGGGCCCGGACCCAGCGGCATTCTTCCTGGAGCGCGCGAAGGTTGCGCTCAATTCGGGTCCGACCTTCGGGCCGAGCGGAGAGGGTTTCGTCCGGCTCAACTTCGCCAACTCGCCGGAGCTCCTCACGGAGATCATCACGCGCATGGCCGCCGCGTCTCGATGAAGCCGGGCTCTGTGGTCTTTGGCTCCGCCCTTGCACTGCTTGCCGTGACTGCCTTGAGCCTGGCGGGGGCTTCGCCTGCGTTGGCCGACAGTGGTCGCACCCTCGCGATCGGTGACTCGGTGATGCTCGGTGCCCGCTCGGCACTCCAGGACCTGGGCGTGCAGAAGGTGGACGCGCAAGTCAGTCGCCGCGCGGATACGGCTGCCGGGCTGCTTCGCGAACGCGGTACTGGTCTCCAGCGGCGAGTGGTGATTCATCTCGGGACCAACGGCACCTTCGACCAGCAGGACTGCAGGTCCATCGTCAAGGCGGTCGGCCCTGCACGGCGCGTCTACCTGGTCAACATCAAGGTTCCCCGTTCATGGGAAGGGCCGAACAACGCCGCCATCGCACGGTGCGCGTCCAGCCATGCCGACCGGGTGGCCCTCGTCGACTGGCATCGTGCAGCAAGTCGGCATCCGGAGTGGCTGTACGCCGACGGAATCCACCTGCGACCAGTTGGAGCCCGCGGATATGCCCGCCTGATTGCCGATGCGATCCGCTCGGACGTGAGCCATCCCACGTTTGTGGCGACTTAGCCGTATTGCACCTGTGCAGTTAGTCACAAGAATCGCTCGCAGGGGCTTTTGGGGGTGTGCGTACCCAAAAAGTGGAGCATCCTTAGACCCGTTCCGTTACTCATCGAGGAGTGTTCATGTCGGTCCCTGGTCTTGAGAATCCGCCAACGAAAAACAAGCAGCTGCTCGAGTGGGTTGAAGACATGGCAGCACTCACGCAGCCTGCCCGAGTCGAATGGTGCGACGGCTCTCAGGCGGAGTGGGATCGCCTCACCCAGCAGATGGTCGATGCCGGAACCTTCATCCGCCTGAACCCTGAGCTCCGACCGAACTCCTTCCTGGCCCGCTCGAGCCCAAGCGATGTGGCTCGCGTCGAGGACCGCACCTTCATTTGCTCGCAGCAGGAGATCGATGCCGGTCCGACGAACAACTGGGCCGACCCCACGCAGATGCGCGCGAAGATGACGGAACTCTTCGCCGGATCGATGCGCGGCCGCACGATGTACGTCATCCCCTTCTCGATGGGACCTCTCGGATCGCGTATCGCCCAGCTCGGCGTTGAGATCTCGGACTCGCCCTATGTCGTAGCCAGCATGCGGATCATGACGCGCATGGGCCAGGCTGCCCTTGACGTGATCGGCGAGCACGGCGACTTCGTCCCGGCGATCCACACGGTCGGCTACCCGCTCATCGATGCTGATGGCAATGAGCGCCCCGATGTGGCCTGGCCGTGCAATGACACCAAGTACATCGTCCACTACCCAGAGACGCGCGAGATCTGGTCCTATGGCTCGGGCTACGGCGGCAACGCGCTGCTGGGCAAGAAGTGCTTCGCGCTGCGCATCGCCTCGGCGATGGCTCGCGACGAGGGCTGGCTCGCCGAGCACATGCTCATCCTGAAGCTCACCTCACCCAAGGGCAGCGTTCGCTACATCTCCGCGGCATTCCCATCCGCATGCGGCAAGACCAACCTCGCCATGCTCGAGCCGACAGTGCCCGGTTGGAAGGTCGAGACCGTGGGAGACGACATCGCCTGGATGCGCTTCGGCGATGACGGCCGCCTGTACGCAATCAACCCGGAGGCGGGCTTCTTCGGCGTAGCCCCCGGCACCGGCATGGAGACCAATGCCAATGCCGTGCGCAGCCTGGAGGCCAACTGCATCTTCACCAACGTGGCGTTGACTGACGACGGTGACATCTGGTGGGAGGGCCTCACGCCCGAGCCACCGGCGCACCTGATCGACTGGAAGGGCAACGACTGGACTCCCCAGTCCGACGACCCGTCCAGCCACCCCAATGCTCGATTCGCCGCACCTGCCAGCCAGTGCCCTTCGATCGCCCCGAACTGGGAGGATCCAGCAGGCGTGCCCATCGACGCCATGCTCTTCGGCGGTCGTCGTGCCACGAACGTCCCGCTGGTCACGGAGTCCTTCGACTGGCAGCACGGTGTGTTCGTCGGTTCGACAGTCTCCAGCGAGATGACTGCTGCCGCTGTTGGAGGCATGGGCCAGCTCCGCCGCGATCCCTTCGCCATGCTGCCGTTCTGCGGCTACAACATGGCTGACTACTGGGGTCACTGGCTCAAGGTCGGTTCCTTCACCACTCCTGACAAGCTGCCACGCATCTACTCGGTCAACTGGTTCCGCAAGGACGCCAACGGCAAGTTCATGTGGCCCGGCTATGGGGACAACTCACGCGTGCTGGAGTGGATCGTGCGTCGACTCGACGGTGAGGCTGAGGCTGTGAGCACCCCGATCGGTCTGGTTCCGGCTGCTGGCGATCTCAATGTCGAAGGCCTGGACATCAGCACCGACAAGCTCGCTGACCTGTTCGCCATCGATCCCAACACCTGGCTTGCCGAGGCAGACCTCACCGAGGAGTACTACCTGCAGTTCGGTGACCGGGTGCCTGAGGCGCTCCACCTTGAGCTCGCAGGGCTCCGGGAGCGCCTGCACAAGGCCTAGGCCAGACTGCTCAGGCCATGGTCGCGACGAGCAGGGCCTTGATCGAGTGCATGCGGTTCTCCGCCTGATCGAAGACGATGCTGGCCGGTGACTCGAACACCTCGTCAGTGACCTCGACTCCATCGAGGAGGCCGAAGTCCCTGGCGATCTGTCGACCGACATCGGTGTGCTGGTCGTGGTAGGCGGGCAGGCAGTGCATGAACTTCGCTGTCGGGTTGTTCGTGAGCTGCATCAGCGCTGAATCGACCCGATAGGGGCGCAGCAGGTCGACCCGCTGGACCCACACCTCCTTCTCCTCGCCCATGGAGACCCAGACATCGGTGTGGACGAAGTGAACGCCGGAGAGGCCTTCAGCAGGATTGTCCGTGATGGTGATGCTCGCCCCGCTCAATGCAGCTCGAGCCTTGGCCAGCTCCTGCACCTCGGCATCCGGCCACAGGCTGCGCGGTGCCACGATGCGTACGTCTGAGCCCATGATCGCCCCCATGACCAGCAGGGAGTTGCCCATGTTGTACCGAGCATCGCCGACATAGGCGTAGCGCAGGGGCCCGCCTCCGCTTTGGTGCTCCTGCATCGTCAGGAAGTCCGCGAGCATCTGCGTGGGGTGCCAGCGATCAGTCAGGCCGTTGAACACCGGCACCGATGATGCCTCCGCGAGGGCAAGCACGCTCGCGTGCGACGCACCGCGGTATTCGATGCCGTCAAACCAGCGGTCGAGCACACGCGCCGTGTCGGCGATGGACTCCTTGTGGCCGATCTGCGAGCTTGCTGGATCCAGCACTGAGACGTGCCCGCCCTGGTCCTTCATGGCGATCTCAAAGGCCAACCTGGTTCGGGTGGACGTCTTCTCGAAGATGAGGGCAAGGTGCTTGCCGACCAGGCGCTGGCGCTCACTGCCGAAATTGCGCTCTGCCTTCAACTGGACGGCAAGATCCAGCAGTCCCTGCAGTTCGGCAGCGGTGAAGTCTGACTCTTGAAGAAAGTCGCGATCCAGGAGTGTCACCAGCCGAACGCTAGCGGCTGTGAGCCGCATCTCCATAAATCGGGTCCTCGGGTGCTGTGGGAAAACTCGGCTTACACTTCCTGCCATGACCACGCCGCTGGATGCGCCGAGCCTGTCAGGTGACACGCTCCTTGAAGAGGCGACACGACTCAGCAATGACGATGGCGATCACGAGCGATTCGCCCATTTTGTCGAGAAGGCCAAGATCGTTGAGAGCGCGGTGACCGGCGAACCGGTCAAGGCGCTGTGCGGCAAGGTCTGGGTGCCAGGTCGTGACCCGTCACGATTCCCGATCTGCCCTGACTGCAAGAAGATCCACGAGTCGCTGCCGCGTGGTGGCGATTAACCCCCTGCGCGCTGCCCATTCGCGTTCCGCAGGCATGCGTCGTTCACTGCTCGCGGTCGCACTCGTGCTCAGCCTGGCAGCCTGCGCGTCACCGGAGGCAGCCGAGCTCAACCCTGATGCAATCGCTGCGACCGGGGCGACGCCAGGCATCGGACCCTGCTCATTCCCCAATCTCACCACTCTTGACTCTGGACATCTGGCAGTTGCCCACGCGCAGCCAAAGCCTCCGTACTACACGCCGCGCCCATTGAACGGTCCAGTCGGCTTCGACGTCGATGTGGTGAACGAACTGAGTGAGGGACTGGGCTTCCTGCCGAGCCAAGTCGTATGGAGTCGGCTCGGCAAGGTCTTCGACAAGGATGGCCACCCGAACTTCGACGTCGCGATCGCCCAACTGCACAAGGAGAAGTTCAGTGCGAGTCTTGACTTTTCCCTTCCGTACTTCACCGAGACTCAAGCGCTCCTGGCGCTGCCGGACACGCCTATCACCAAGGTGAAGTCCAGTTCGGAGCTGGAGAATTCGACCATTGGCGTGGTCCTGGGCACCACGAGCCAGGCCTATGTCCGGGAGGAACTCGGACTCGATCCGACGGTGTACCTGTCCAATGCAGTAATCAAGGCCGCCATGAGAGATCGCTACATCTCTGGCATGGTGGTTCCGGTCGAACAGGTGCCGAGCATCCTTGCCACGTCCAGCGAGCCGCTTGTCGTCGTCGGCCAATTCCCACCAGCCAGCGATGCGCCGACCTACCATCTGGCGCTCCCCATAGGCGACCCATTGGTCACTTGTGTCGACGAGGCCCTCATCAAGATGACCAAGCTCGGACAGCTTGATGCGCTGCGAGCAAAGTGGTTTGCAGACGGGGTGAATCGCACGATTCAGGTGGATTGAGCAAGAACCACGCGTGAATCCTCGCCCGATGTTGGGCGTGGGGCGAGCCCGACCTCTCCTTGGCGCCCCTACGATTCCCACAGGTGTGCTTAGCGCCATTCGCATAGAACTATGGAGGAAGTATGTCCACGGTGGATACAGGTACCGCTGAGGCAAGCGAGATCGTCGGAGTCGTCAGCCGGAACTGGTGGGTGCTGCTGTTCGTCGGACTGGTCAGCATCGTCGTCGGGATCTTTTGCGTGTTTCAGCCGGAGACGGCGATCAAGACATTGGCGCTGCTGTTCGCCATCTGGCTCGTCATCTCGGGTCTGTGGCAGTTTGTTCGCGGTTTCAGTGGCGGACTGAGCGGCGGCACGCGCGCGCTGCTCATCATCACTGGCGTGCTGTCACTGCTCATCGGCTTCTACGCCCTGCGTGCTTGGTGGGAGACCGACAGCGCTCTGATCGCAGGCTGGATCCTCGCGATCTTCATCGGCATTGGCTTCCTGTTCAGGGGATTCGCCGACCTGTTCATGGGCATTGAGCGCAAGGGCCAGGCTGGCCGGGGCTGGCAGATCTTCTCAGGCATTGTGATCATCATTGGTGGCTTTGTCGTGCTGGTCGTGCCGATGACGATCGTCGCGCTGGCATGGGTGGTCGGCATCTGGCTGATCGTGATTGGCATCTTCGAGCTCATCGGTGCCTTCATGGTGAAGAAGGCAGCTGCATAGTCCCGATTGTGAATGGCCCGCGGCATTGCCGCGGGCCATTACATTTGTGCCATGGCCGCAGAGACTTCGCAGACTCTGGGCCGCGGCCTGCGCATTCTCGAGGTTGTCGCCGACGCTCCCGATGGCCTGACTGTCACTGAGATCTCGCAGTCGCTCGGCATTGGTCGTACGGTCATCTACCGACTTGTCGTGACCTTGGAGCAGCACGCCTTCCTTCGCAGGTCCACTGATGGCAAATGCCGGCTCGGACTTGCACTGCTGTCCATGGGGCGTCAGGTGCAGCCAGTCGTGCGCGATGTCGCCCTGCCCGCGCTCCGCCTGCTTGCCGACGCAGTCGGCGCCACTGCGCATCTGACCATCGTCGACGGGCTGGAAGCCGTGGCTGCAGTCGTCGTCGAGCCCAGTCGTTCCGATGTGCATGTGGCCTACCGCGTGGGCTCGCGCCATCCGCTGGAAGCCGGTGCCGCAGGCCGGGCGATCCTGGCGGCACGCACGGCTGCCGGAAGGGCATTGGATCCGCCCTGGATCCTTGCCACGAACGACGGCCCACAGGGGGCCTATGGCATCGCTGCGCCGATCAGCTCGGTGCCTGGCCTTGAGGCGAGTGTGGGTGTTGTCTCCCTGCGTGAGCTGCCCGAACAGGAAGTCGGACCTCGGGTGGCCCGGGCAGCTGGTGAGATCTCGCGCGCCCTGCGCTGAGCTACCAGCAGCCAGTCACAGTCGCGGCGAGTCCGTCAATCGCCTGTCGGGTCTTCAGGGGCGAGACGCCCTGCGGTCGATCGTTGACCAGGAATGAGAACACTTTCGCCCGGCCGTCGACGTCGTGTGTGACGCCTGACAATGCGATGGTGTCGAACAGGGTTCCGGTCTTGGCTCTGATCGCACCCCTGGCGCAGACGCTGGGCCTGCTGCTGTACCGATGCAGCCGATCGTCCAAGGTCCCGTCCACGCCGGATGTCGGCAGCGATCCGGGATCGAACATCGCCGCGAAGCGGATCGGGTCTGCCGTGCCCGCGAGCCTGAGCAGCGAGGCCAGCGTGAGCGCCGTCAGTCGGTCATTGCGCGACACCCCGCTGCCATCGACAAGCGTCAGTGAGCGTCGGTCGATGCCGAGCGCGTCGAGATTCGCGAGTGCAGCCTGCTCTGCTCCCGCCCATGTGCCCGGATGGCCGGTAGCCAGTGCCACATGGCGGTACAGCAATTCGGCCACATTGTTCTCAGAGTCCAGCAGCATCAGGTGCACGGCTTCGGCGACCGTGTGCGGACCGATCGCGGTGAGCGGGACGGTGCCGGCTGGCACATCGACTTCGCCACCAGCGCTGACCGTCATACCCTGCGTGCGCAGCTCGTCAATGAAGGTGTCGCGCGCGTGCACGACAGGCGTGCGGCTGTAGTCGCCGAGCCTGGCAAGGGCGCTGACGGGACTGACGACTGACGGCATGTAGCCATCGGTCCAGCCAGGAGCCCTGCTGGCCTTGGGCAGCAGGTTGACATCGGTGTCGACGATCACGGGCTGCGCGTGATCGAGCAAGGCGGCGGTCTGATCGGCCAGGGTGCGCAGATTGCGGGTGGTCAGCAGTGGGTCGCCACCGCCCTGCAGGGTGATGTGCCCGGCCTGAGTTCCCGAGAAGACAGAAGTCGTGAAGACCTGCGTGGGTGCCATGGTGGACAGGGCATTGATTGCGGTGACGATCTTCATGTTCGAAGCAGGCCGCATGGGCGCGTCGGCGTTCCGCGAGGAGATGATGCGTTGGGATTCAGCGTCCATCACGACGAGCCCGAGGTCCTTGCCGATTGCCTTGTTATGCAATCGTTGTGAAATCCGATTGTTGATGCGCGATTCGGCGTGAGTCTGCGCTTCCGCCGGCACTGCGGTGACTGGTATTGCTGCACTGAGCGATGCGGAGGCCATGAGGAGGCTCGTCATCGCCATGAGGGCAAGACGAGAGTGCAGCCGTTTCCGCGCGCGTTGCATGCAGCCATCATGCGACACGACCGGGACAACTCGGCTATGCGGCACTCCGCCGGCAATGACGCACAATGGTGTCTCGCCGATTCGATCGATGAACTTGGAGCTCTGCTGTGCGACGACTTGTGGCCATTGCGCGCGTTGCTGTACTGGGCTGCGCGCTGCTCGCAACTGGCCTGGCAATGCCTGCTGCCCAGGCCCAGGGCGGTCCGAAGATCGTCTCCGGCTGGATGCCGTACTGGATGACCAGCCCATCGGCTCCCCAAGGGGTCACCAATGCAGTGGCCAACGCCGACATCCTCACTGATGTCTCGCCCTTCTGGTTCTCAGCGGTCGCAGGCGGACCTGCTGGCGTGAAGGTGGTCTTCAATCCGAACTTCGGCCAGGCGGAGGCGAACTCGGCCTGGGCAGTCGCGCAGCTACGGGCGGCCGGCCTGTCGATTCTGCCGAGCATCGCCGATGGTGCCGGGACAGGGAGGATGGCCGCCACCCTGGCTGATCCAGCCAAGCGCGCGCAGCACGTTGCGGACATCGTGGGCATGGTGACTTCCCGCGGCTTCGATGGCGTCGATCTGGACTACGAGCAGTTCGCCTTCGCCGATGGACGCTCCACCTGGGCGGCGACCCAGCCGAACTGGACTGCGTTCGTCAATGAGCTGAGCGCTGCCCTGCATGCCCAGGGCAAGCGACTGTCGGTCACGATCCCGGGCCCCTGCTCCACCAACAACGCCTGCGGCGGCACCAATGGCTACTGGGTCTACAACATCGGCGGCATCGCCGCTGCTTCAGACGTCATCCGGATCATGACCTATGACTTCCACTACAACGCACCCGGGCCGATCGCTCCGATCGGCTGGGTGACGACGTCGATGCAGTACGCCACCACGCAGGCTCCCGCGAACAAGCTCGTGGTCGGCGTGCCGGCGTACGGTCGCTCGTGGACAAAGAAGACCGGCAGCAGCTTCCAGCTCACCGGCGTGTGTCCCAAGGCAAGCAGCAGCGGCAGTGCCAAGACCGCGTACAACTCGCTCACGGCGATGGCTTCGACCACGGCAGCGGCGATCCCTGCCCTGTTGACGTCATTGGGCAAGACCGACGCCGATGTCCAATGGGATGCAGCCTCGGCAGAGAACTGGATCGAGTACGACAAGCCGGTGACGTGGACCGATGGCAGTGGGGCGGCACAGACCTGCACTGCGCGTCGGGTGATGTGGTGGGTCGGTCCGCAATCGGCCCTCATGCGCACCCAGCTGGTCGGCCAGCTGGGTCTGGCGGCCTCCGGCTTCTGGACCATCGGTGGCGACAACCCGGCAATGTGGCCGCTGCTGCGCACCTACGCCCAGCAACTGGCTCCGGCAGCGACTGCGGTGGTCGTCGTCGCGCCAGCCAAAGCTGACTTCAACAGCTCTGCGCCGATCAGCGCAACCGTGAGCTCGCAGGGGGCTCCGGTGACCGGGGTTGATGCCGTGCTGCAGTTCCAGGCAGGCGGCAAGGGTGCCTGGGCACAGATCGCCACGGCTCCGCTCGCGGCCGATGGCACGGTCGGATTCACGCCGACCTTCACGGCGGCCGGCAACTGGCGAGTGTTCGTGCCCGGCGCTGCTGGTCGCGGCGAGCAGGCCAGCGATCCGGCAAGCGTCGATGTCGCCAGCTGGGTGCGCGCCAACCCGAAGAAGGCACAGGTCAATGCGAAGTCCAAGATCGTGATCCGCGTGGTTGCCCTCCCTGCACAAGCTGGCCAGCGGGTGCTGGTGCAGGTGCAGCGTGGCGACGCATGGGTGCGCGTCGGCAAGGCATCGACGAATGCGGCGGGTGTTGCGCGGGTCTCCTTCATCGGGCCCAGACAGAAGGGCGAGCACACCTATCGTGCGACAGCTGCCGCCACAGCGCAGTTGAGCGCTGGAGCGTCGCAACCCTTCTTCGTGAGTGTGAAGTAAGACTGCGTGCGCTGGCCGATTGACCGTACGCAAGACTTATTGCATGTCCATCGCACCGGCCGAGGTGGAGCAGGGCCAGACTCTGTACGAGCCTGACCGCCCATGGATCACGATCGTCTGGAACGACCCAGTCAATCTCATGTCCTATGTGACCTACGTCTTCATGACCTACTTCCACTACAGCCGGGAGAAGGCCGAGAAGCTCATGCTCGATGTGCACGAGCAGGGCCGTGCGGTGGTCTCCAACGGCACTCGCGAATCGATGGAACGAGATGTGACGGCCATGCACGGCTTCGGCCTGTGGGCAACCTTGCAGAAGGACGACTGAGTGCCCGGCGGCTTCGTACTGGAGCCCGGTGGGCGTGTGCTGCTGCGGCTGGAACCTGTCGAACGCATGCTCATGCTCTCCCTGTGCGAGCAGATCATCGAACTGGTCTCGCCGCCGGACATCGACCCGGATGCCGACCCCCTCGCGGTTGCCGTGGGCATCGATGAGCAGGCCCTGACCCCTGTGGACCCGGTGCTCCTGCGCCTGTTCCCGGAGGCCTATGACGAGGATCCGGCCGCTGCAGCCGACTTCCGACGATTCACCGAGCGTGATCTGCGCCAGACCAAGCTGAACCACGCCCACACGGTTCAGGACTGCCTGGAGCGATCCGGCGAGAAGGTGCTGTTCCCCTTGTCGCTGGGCCCGAGCTGGCTGGGCTTCATGAATGACGTCCGGCTGGCACTGGGGGAGCGCATCGGCATCGACGATGACTTCCA
>Ga0075012_10005014_pt1 | contig 12216 bp, 18 predicted proteins | sample All_14_2_FD_71474 | JGI IMG/M metagenome (GOLD analysis project Ga0075012, IMG submission 71474) | Freshwater microbial communities in response to fracking from Pennsylvania, USA - Allegheny Zone_MetaG_DW_15 | ecosystem: Environmental > Aquatic > Deep subsurface > Groundwater > Drilled...
GTCCGATCGCGGCAACGCTCGCGCACGGCGAGGGCTTGACGGCTCACGCCCGCGCGGCCGAACTCCGCCTGAAGGCGGACTAGCCGCCGCGCGAATGGCGATGCTGCGCACCATCGGGCTGTTGCTTGCCGCGCTGCTGGCGGTGGCCGGATGCGGCCGCGAGGCGCCGCCCCCCGAAGCCGCGGCGTCGACCGAGTACATGCGCCCGGTCGGTGAACTCGCCGAGACCGACGCGATGCTTTTCCGCGCCGCGGGCATGGGCGATGTCGCAGCCATTGAAGAAGCGCTCGAGCTCGGTGCCGACATCAATGTCACGGACGAGATCAGGCGCACGCCGCTTTTTGGCGCCGCCTTTCTCGGGCGGGACGAGGCTGTCAGGCTGCTGATCGAACGCGGCGCTCGATTGGACATCGACGACCAGAACGGGTTCGCGCCGCTGCATGCGGCGGTGGTCGGCGGCGGCAAGGAGGCGACAGCGGCATTGATCGCGCTCGGTGCCGACATCGACGAACGGACGCTCGGCGGTCGCACTTCGCTCCACCTTGCAGCGGCAACGAACCAGCCCGCGCTCGTCGATCTGCTGCTGGAGAAGGGCGCCAATCCACGCCGAAAGGACAGGGATGGCCTGACACCGGCGGCGCTCGCGGTGCGCAACGGCCACGCTGCCGTGGCCGACCGCATCAAGGCGTGGATCGCCACGAACCGCGCCCAGACGCGGCCGCAATCCGGCTAGTCGAGAATCTCCCTCAACGCCCCGGCAAGCGCAGCACATTGCGCGTCGGTGCCGACGGTAATGCGCAGGAACTGGTCGATGCGCGGCTGCTTGAAGTGACGCACGATGATGCTGCGGCTGCGCAGCGCCTGCGCGAGTTCCGCGGCGTCGCGCTGCGGATGGCGGGCGAAGACGAAGTTCGCCGCCGAGGGCAGCACTTCGAAGCCGAGCTTCCCGAGATCCCCGGTCATGCGCTCGCGGCTCGCGATCACCGCCATGCGCGTCCGGTCGAAGTGCTCGCGATCCTCGATGGCCGCAGCCGCGCCGGCGATCGCCAAACGGTCGAGCGGATAGGAGTTGAAGCTGTTCTTGATGCGCTCCAGTGCTTCGATCAGCCCGGCATTGCCGAGCGCGAAGCCGACGCGCAGGCCGGCGAGGGACCGGCTCTTGGAGAGCGTCTGCACGACGAGCAGGTTCGGGTGGCGGTCGATCAGCGCTGCCGCGCTTTCGGTGCCGAAGTCCACATAAGCTTCATCGATCACCACGACCGAATCCGCATTCGCCGCAACGATGCGCTCGACGTCGCCGAGCGCCAGCGCGCGTCCCGTCGGCGCGTTCGGATTGGGGAAAATGATGCCGCCGTTCGGTCGTGCGTAGTCCTCGACGCGAATCGCGTAGTCGGCATCGAGCGGCACCGTCTCGTAGGCAACCTCGTAGAGCCCGCAATAGACCGGGTAGAAGCTGTAGGTAATGTCGGGAAACAAGATCGGCCGCTCGTGCTTGAGCAGGCCGAAAAAGACGTGACCCAGCACCTCGTCCGAGCCGTTGCCGACGAAGATCTGTGAGGATTTCAGGCCGAAGGCTGTTGCCAGGGCGTCCTTGAGCCGATCGGCGTTCGGATCGGGATACAGCCGCAGCGCGTCGCCGAGTTCGGCCTGCATGGCGGCGATCGCCTTCGGCGACGGCCCGTAGGGGTTCTCGTTGGTGTTCAGCTTGACGAGGTTCGGCAGCTTCGGCTGCTCGCCCGGAACGTAGGGCGTCAGGCTGCGCGCGACGTGGCTCCAGTAGCGGCTCATGGCGGTGCGGCTAGGCTTGCGGGATGACGGGCGATGGTATCATGGCCCCTCCTTTCAACCGACGCACCCCGGACCATGCGCAGCGCGGAAGTCAAACGCAAGACGCTCGAGACCGAAATCTCGGTCAGGCTCGACCTCGACGGCAGCGGCAAATCGAAGCTCGCGACGGGAGTCGGCTTCTTCGACCACATGCTCGACCAGATCGCCCGACACGGCATGATCGACCTCGAGATCGAAGCCAAGGGCGACCTGCACATCGACGCGCACCACACCGTCGAGGACGTCGGCATCACCTTCGGCCAGGCGCTCGCGAAGGCGCTCGGCGACAAGAAGGGCCTGCGCCGCTACGGCCACGCCTACGTGCCGCTCGACGAAGCGCTGGCGCGCGCCGTCATCGACCTTTCCGGTCGTCCGGGCCTCGTCTTCGACGTGCCGTTCACGCGCCCGACGATCGGCGAGTTCGACGTCGACCTGGTGCGCGAGTTCTTCCAGGGCTTCGTCAACCACGCGGCGATCACCGTGCACATCGACTGCCTGCGCGGCGACAACGCCCACCACCAGGCCGAGACGGTGTTCAAGGCCTTTGCCCGAGCGCTGCGTGCCGCCACGGAAGTGGATCCGCGCGCCGGCGGCGTGCCTTCGACCAAAGGTTCCCTGTAAGCGCACCATGACCACTGTCGCCGTCGTCGACTACGGCATGGGCAACCTGCGCTCGGTGGCGAAAGCCATCGAGCACGTCGCGCCGAATGCCAAAGTGATCGTGACCGCCGAGGCCAGCGTCGTTGCTGCCGCGGATCGCGTCGTCGTTCCCGGCCAGGGCGCGATGCCCGACTGCATGCGCGAACTCGGCGCCCGCGGCCTGCGCGACGCCGTCATCCGCGCCGCGGCCGAGAAGCCTTTCCTCGGCATCTGCATCGGCCTGCAAATGCTGTTCGAGCACAGCGAGGAAGGCGACGTGCCGGGCCTCGGCATTCTCGCCGGCCGCGTGCGCCGCTTCCCGGCAGACGTGGTCGAAGCGCAGGGCCTCAAGGTTCCGCACATGGGCTGGAACGAGGTCGCGCCGGCGGCGCCGCACCCGATGTGGTCCGGCATCGACGAGCGCACGCGCTTCTACTTCGTGCACAGCTACTACGTCGAACCGGCGACACCCGACGTCATCGCCGGCTCCACGGTTTACGGCATGCCCTTTACCAGTGCGGTAGCGCGCGCTAACATCTTCGCCGTCCAGTTCCATCCCGAAAAGAGTGCCGAGGCCGGTTTGCGGCTGCTCGCCAACTTCATCGACTGGATGCCCTGATTTCCCTCGTCACCGTCGACCCGACCGACCCACCATGCTTCTGATTCCTGCCATCGACCTCAAGGACGGGCATTGCGTGCGCCTCAAGCAGGGCGCGATGGACGATGCCACGGTATTTTCCGAAGAACCGGCCGCCATGGCCCGCCACTGGATCGACAAGGGCGCCCGCCGCCTGCATCTCGTCGACCTCAACGGCGCCTTCGCCGGCAAGCCCAAGAACGAGCCGGCGATCAAGGCCATCCTCGCCGAAGTCGGCGACGAGATTCCGGTCCAGCTCGGCGGCGGCATCCGCGACCTCGACACCATCGAGCGCTGCCTCGACGACGGCATCAGCTACGTCATCATCGGCACCGCGGCGGTCAAGAACCCCGGCTTCCTCCACGACGCCTGCAGCGCCTTCCCGGGCCATATCATCGTCGGCCTCGACGCCAAGGACGGCAAGGTCGCCGTCGACGGTTGGTCCAAACTGACCGGCCACGACGTCATCGACCTCGCCAAGAAGTTCGAGGACTATGGCGTCGAAGCCGTCATCTACACCGACATCGGCCGCGACGGCATGATGAACGGCGTCAACGTCGAGGCGACCGTCAAGCTCGCCCAGGCGCTCAAGATCCCTGTCATCGCCAGCGGCGGCATCGCCTGCATCAAGGACGTCCAGGCACTGCTCGCCGTGCAGGACGAAGGCATCATGGGCGCGATCACCGGCCGCGCCATCTACGAAGGCAAGCTCGATTTCGCCAAGGCGCAAGCCGAGGCCGATGCGTACGGCGAGACGAAGAACGCGGCCTGAACGGCTGCGCCAGCCCCATGCTCGCCAAGCGCATCATTCCCTGCCTCGACGTCAGCGCCGGCCGCGTCGTCAAGGGCGTCAATTTCGTTTCCCTGCGCGATGCCGGCGATCCGGTCGAGATCGCGCGCCGCTACGACGAGCAGGGTGCCGACGAACTGACCTTCCTCGACATCACCGCCAGTTCCGACGACCGTGACATCATCCTCGACATCGTCTCGGCCTGCGCCGAGCAGGTCTTCATCCCGCTGACGGTCGGCGGCGGTGTGCGCAAGGTGGAGGACGTGCGCCGCCTGCTCAACGCCGGCGCCGACAAGGTCAGCATGAACACCGCCGCGGTCAACAACCCGGATCTCGTCGCCGAAGCTTCGGCCAAGGTCGGCTCGCAGTGCATCGTCGTCGCCATCGACGCCAAGCAGACTGCGCCGGGCAAGTGGGAAGTCTTCACCCACGGCGGCCGCAAGAACGTCGGCCTCGACGCCATCGAATGGGCACAACGGGTGGCGGCCCTCGGCGCCGGCGAGATCCTGCTCACCAGCATGGACCGCGACGGCACCAAGAACGGCTTCGACCTGGCGCTCGTGCGCAAGGTCTCGGAGGCGGTGCCGATTCCCGTCATCGCCAGCGGCGGCGTCGGCAACCTCCAGCACCTCGCCGACGGCGTCACCGAAGGCAAGGCCGACGCCGTGCTGGCGGCGAGCATCTTCCATTACGGCGAGTACACGGTGCGGCAGGCCAAGGAGTTCATGAAGAGCCGCGGCATCGAAGTGCGGCTGTGAGCGTCGGGCGCCGGAGGCAGGTTTCATGACCAAGTGGCTCAACGAGGTGAAGTGGGACGAGAACGGCCTGGTGCCGGCGATCGCCCAGGACGCCGCGACGGGCGAAGTCCTGATGTTCGCCTGGATGAACCGCGAGGCGCTGGAGAAGACGGCCGCCAGCGGACAGGCGATCTACTGGTCGCGTTCGCGCCGCAAGCTGTGGCACAAGGGCGAGGAATCGGGTCATTTCCAGAAGGTCGTCGAAATCCGCACCGATTGCGACAGCGACGTCATACTGCTGAGGATCGAGCAGGTCGGCGGCATCGCCTGCCATACCGGGCGGCGCAGCTGCTTCTTCAACAAGCTCGAGCAGGACGGCTGGCGCGACGTCGAGCCGGTGCTCAAGGACCCCGACGCGATCTACGGCCGCAAGGGCTGAGCCGGGTTGCGGCGGCTATCGCTTGGCCCGCGCGGCGAACGAAATCTCGATCTCGTGCAGGCCGCCGTCCATGTCCAGGACGCGGATCGACTTCACCACCTTCTCGCCGAATTCGATCACCCAGCGATCGCCGCGGTCCTCGACGCTGACCTTCGGGGTCAGGACGCGATAGCCGGTGCCGATCGGCTTGCGGATTACGCAAGGCGCCGTGGCCGGCGGTGGGCAATTGGCCCGATGCAGCTTCACGGGCACCGTGAGGTCGGCCGCAGGCGTGTCGTTTGCCGACGGCTTGGCGGCGGTGCAGGGCAGGCCGGTCGCTAGGCCGGCGCTCAGCACCAGGGTGGGAAGGACGCGCTTAAGCATGCTGAGAGCCTACCACGGCAGGGTCTGAAGGGTAGAATCCGCCGGTCGCCAGAGAGCCAGGAGAACCCAGTGATCGACCTCGAAGTCATCCATCGCGTGCAGGCCACGCTCGTCGAGCGCAAGGGCGCCGCCCCCGACTCGTCGTACGTCGCCAGTCTCTACGCCAAGGGTACGGACGCGATCTGCAAGAAGGTTGCCGAGGAGGCGGCCGAGACTATCATGGCGGCCAAGGACGGCGACCGCCTGCACCTCGTGCGCGAGACCTGCGACCTTTGGTTCCACAGCCTCGTGCTGCTGTCCCACTTCGACATCGGCGTCGACGACATCATGGTCGAGTTCCGCCGCCGCGAAGGCATTTCAGGCATTGACGAAAAGCGGAGCCGCTCGGCTCCGCCTTCGGCGCAGGCCAACCCCGCGGAGCGGGGTTAAGGCGCGCCAGCGCCGGCCGAAGCCAGAAAGGACACACAGCATGACCGACTGCATCTTCTGCAAGATCGCCCGCGGCGACATCCCGTCGAAGAAGATCTACGAGGACGACGACCTGTTCGCCTTTCACGACATCAACCCGGTTGCGCCGGTGCACTTCATGATCATCCCGAAGCGCCACATGGCCTCCCTCTACGAGGCCGGCGACCACCCGGAAATCCTTGGCAAGCTGTTCGCCAAGGCCGGCGAGATCGCCCGCAGCCAGGGGCTCGCGGACGGGTTCAGAACGATCGTCAATACGGGCAGGATCGGCCGGCAGGAGGTGTATCATCTGCACGTCCACATCCTCGGCGGCCCGGAGCCGCTGGGCTCGATGGTCCCGCGCAACAAGGCTTAGGAGTGAGCAATGGGTAGTTTCAGCATCTGGCACTGGCTGATCGTTCTGCTTATCGTCGTGCTGGTCTTCGGCACCAAGAAGCTGCGCAACATGGGCCAGGACCTCGGCGGCGCCGTCAAGGGCTTCAAGGACGGCATGAAGGATGGTACGGCCGAGGGCAAGGCCGTCGAGCCGCCCAAGGATCAGGTCGGCCACACCATCGAAGGCGAAGTCAAGGACAAGACCCGGACCTGACGGCCCCAGCCGTCGTCCCCCACGCGAGCGGGTAACCCCCGCTCGTTTCGTCTGGAGCAGGACCCAAGCGTGTTCGATATCGCGTTCTCCGAGCTGGTGATCATCGGCCTCGTGGCGCTGATCGTCATCGGCCCCGAGCGGCTGCCGCGCGTCGCGCGCACCGCAGGCCATCTGCTCGGGCGCCTGCAGCGCTACGTCGGCGACGTCAAGGCCGACATCAACCGCGAGATGCAGATCGAGGAACTCAAGAAGGTCCAGGACGACATCGTCGCCCAGACGCGCAGCATCGAGCAGTCCGTGAACGAGCAGTTGCGAACCGTCGAGACCGAACTCAACCAGTCGATCGCCGGCGGTCTCGAGGACAAGACGGCCGAGCCGGCGTCCCCCGCTCAGGCGGCGCTGCCGCTCGAAACGCCGGCGCCCGCCGACGCTGCAACGCCAGCCGAGAAGCCGAAAGCCTAAATGGCCGTCCAGGAAACCTTCATCTCCCATCTCGTCGAGCTGCGCGATCGCCTGGTGCGCGCGCTGGTCGGCGTTCTCGTCGTCTTCCTCCTCCTCGTCAACTGGGCGCGCGACATCTACACGCTGCTCGCCGCGCCGATGCTCGCGTCGATGCCGCAGGGCGGCCAGATGATCGCCACCGACGTCGTCGGCGCCTTCTTCGTGCCGATGAAGGTGACGATGATGGTGGCCTTCCTGTTGGCGCTGCCGTGGGTGCTTTACCAAGCCTGGGCTTTCGTCGCGCCGGGCCTCTACAACCACGAGAGGAAGCTGGTGTTGCCGCTGATCGCGGCCAGCGTGCTGCTGTTTTTCGTCGGCATGGCCTTCGCCTACTTCATCGTGTTCCCCACCGTGTTCGGCTTCATCAACGCCTTCGCACCCGAAGGCGTGGCGATCATGACCGACATCGACAAATACCTGTCGTTCGTGATGTCGACCTTCCTGGCGTTCGGCATCACCTTCGAGGTGCCGGTGATCGTCATCGTGCTGGTCAAGGTCGGCATCGTCAACGTCGAGAAGCTGCGCGAGATCCGGCCCTACGTGATCGTCGGCGCCTTCGTCGTCGGCGCCATCTTCACGCCGCCCGACGTAATCTCGCAGCTGCTGCTCGCGATTCCGCTCTGGCTGCTCTACGAAACCGGCATCATCCTCGCGGCCATGCTCGTCAAGCCCAAGCCGGAAGGCGCCAGCGACTACGCGCCGCCCTCCGACGAGGAGATGGAGAAGGAACTCGACAAGCTGGATTCGGGCCGCTGAGCGGCCCAACCGTCATTCGCGATCGCGCGAGGCCGACGGCCGCTTGCCGATGGTGCCGGCGAGATCGAGGTCCTTGCCCTCGCGGCGCACCGTGAACTTGGCCGTCTGGCCGGGCACCAGCGAGGCGATAAGGTCCAGCATCACCTGCGCGTCCTTGACCGGCTTGCCCTCGACCGCCAGCAGTACGTCGCCCGGCTTGATGCCGGCCTTGTCGGCCGGGCTGCCGCGCATCACGCCGGCGATGATCGCGCCCTGCGTCGACTTGAGGCCGAAGGACTCGGCGATCTCGGGCGAGATTTCCTGCACCTCGACGCCGATCCAGCCGCGCGTCACGGCGCCGGTCTTGATGATCTGCTCCATCACGCTGCGGGCCAGCGACACCGGAATCGCGAAGCCGATGCCCATGGAGCCGCCGCTTTGCGAATAGATCGCCGTGTTGATGCCGACCAGCAGGCCGTTGGCGTCGATCAGCGCGCCGCCCGAGTTGCCCGGGTTGATCGCCGCGTCGGTCTGGATGAAGTTCTCGAAGGTGTTGATGCCCAGGTGGCTGCGGCCGAGCGCCGAGACGATGCCGGACGTCACCGTCTGGCCGACGCCGAAGGGATTGCCGATCGCCAGGACCACATCGCCGACGCGCAAGCTGTCGGTGGCGGCGAAGGTGATGGTCGGCAGCGGCGTCGTGGCATTGATCTTGAGCACGGCGAGGTCCGATTCGGGATCGGCGCCGACGATCCTGGCCTTGAACTTGCGCCCGTCGTTGGCCGCCACCTCGATTTCGTCGGCCGCCTCGACGACGTGGTAATTGGTAAGGATATAGCCGTCGGCCGAGACGATCACGCCGCTGCCGAGCCCCGACTGGCGCTGCGGCTGGTCGCCGTAGCGGTCGCCGAAGAAGTGGCGAAACAGCGGGTCGTTGAGGAAGGGATGGCGTGACTTCACTTCCTGGCTGGTGTACACGAACACCACCGCCGGCACCGCCGCCTTCGCCGCCTCGGCATAGCTGACGCCGCGACCGATTTCGGCAGGCACGTTCGCTTGCTGGATGGTCACGGCGCCGCCCGGCATGCCGATCGTCGCCAGGCTGCGTGCGCCGATCCACTCGGGCTTGAGCGTCTGGACGACGAAAAGCACGGCCACGCTGACGGTGACCGCCTGGGCAAAGATCAGCCAAAGACGCTTCATATCTCGCCTAAACTACGAGCCTGCCTCGACTCGGGGGATTTCTGCGGAGGACCGCCATGCACCGCGACCAACTGCGCGCTTATCTGGATGTCCTGCTGGACGCCGCAGGGTTCCGCGATTATTGCCCAAACGGCCTGCAAGTGGAAGGCCGCGCCGAGGTGCGCCGCATCGTGTTCGGCGTCAGCGCCAGCCAGGCGCTCGTCGATGCAGCGGTTGCGCGCAAGGCCGATGCGCTGCTGGTCCATCACGGCTGGTTCTGGAAGTCGGAGGACGGCCGCGTCGTCGGCCATCGCCGCCGCCGCATGGCGGCGCTGCTTGGCGCCGACATCAATCTGTTCGCCTTCCACCTGCCGCTCGACGCCCATCCTGAACTTGGCAACAACGCGCAGATCGCCGCCCGCCTCGGCTGGCGCATCGACGGCCGCTTCGCCGAGCAGGACATCGGTTTCATCGGAGCGGCGGCACAGCCTACGACGGCCGGCGAACTCGCCGCCGCGCTGCGGGCCACCACCGGCCGCGAGCCGCTGCTGATCGGCGATCCGGCGACGCCGGTCGTGCGCCTGGGCTGGTGCAGCGGCGGCGCGCAGGGTTATTTCGAGCAGGCGATCGCCGCCGGCGCACAGGCCTATGTCAGCGGCGAGATTTCCGAGAACACCGTGCACCTGGCGCGCGAGACCGGCGTGCCCTACATCGCCGCCGGCCACCACGCCACCGAGCGCTTCGGCGTCATGGCGCTCGCAGAACACCTGCGCGCCGAGCATGGCCTCGAGTGCGAGTACGTCGAGGTCGACAACCCGGTCTGACCGAGGCGGCAAGATAGAATGCCGCCTCGCCGCAAGGCCACGCGAGAACCCAGATGCAGCCTGCATTTTCCCTGCCGCAACCGCTGATACCGATCGCCGGCAGCGAGCTCGGCTTCCCCGTGCGCCGCATCTACTGTGTCGCCCGCAACTACGCCGAGCATGCGCGGGAAATGGGCGGCACCGGCCGCGAAGCGCCGTTCTTCTTCACCAAGCCGGCCGACGCCGTGCTGCCGGTCGTGGGCGGCGCCACCGGCCGCATGGCCTACCCGCAGAAGACGGCCGACCTCCACCACGAGATCGAGATGGTCGTCGCCATCGGCAAGGCCGCGCGCGACATCGACGCGACGGCCGCCAACGCTCACATCTTCGGCTATGCCGTGGGCCTCGACATGACGCGGCGCGACCTCCAGGCCGAGCTCAAGAAACAGTGCCGCCCGTGGGACATCGCCAAGGGCTTCGACCAGTCGGCGCCGGTCGGCGCCATCCGTCCGGTTTCCGCCGTCGGCCATCCGGCGCGCGGCACCATCAAGCTCGAGGTCAACGGCGTCGAGCGCCAGCGCGGCGACCTCTCCGACATGATCTGGTCGGTGCCCGAGATCGTCGCGATTCTTTCCAGCTACTTCGAACTCCGGCCCGGCGACCTGATCTTCACCGGCACCCCGGCGGGCGTCGGCGCGGTTTCCCGCGGCGACAGGCTCGCCGGCAGCATCGACGGCGTCGGCGAACTCTCCGTGGTGATCGAATGAAAATGCACATGCTCGCGCGCATCGCGCTCCCCTTGGCCGCGGCGCTGCTGGCGGGCGGCGTCCAGGCAAAGGAATTCACGCTCAGGGTGCACCACTTCCTGCCGACGACCTCGACGATCCACGCCAAGCTCCTGGTGCCGTGGTGCGACAAGCTGGCGAAGGACTCCGCCGGGCGGCTGAAGTGCCAGATCTTCCCGGCCATGCAGCTTGGCGGCACGCCGCCGCAACTCTTCGACCAGGCGAAGGACGGCGTCGCCGACGTCACGTGGACGCTGCTCGGCTACTCGGCCGGCCGCTTTCCGCTGATCGAGGTGTTCGAGCTGCCGTTCATGATCGGCAGCGCCGAGGCTGCGAGCAAGGCGGTGTGGGAGTACAGCCAGACGTACGCCGCCGCCGAGTACAAGGACGTCAAGCCGCTCGCCTTCCATACCCACGAGGCCGGCTACTTCTTCCTCAACAAGCGGCCGGTGACCCAACTCGCCGACCTGCGCGGCCTCAAGCTGCGTGCGCCGACGCGCATCGCCAACAAGACACTCGCCGCCCTCGGCGCCACGCCGGTGGGCATGCCGGTGCCGCAGGTCGGCGAGTCGCTGTCCAAGGGCGTCATCGACGGCGCGCTGCTGCCCTACGAGGTCGTGCCGGCGCTGCGCATCCAGGAAGTGACGAAGTTCGCGTCCGAAACCGACCCCGCGGTCCCGGCGCTCTACACCTCGGTGTTCATGATCGCGATGAACAAGGCCAAGTACGAGTCGCTGCCGCCGGACCTCAAGAAGATCGTCGACGCCAACAGCGGCCTCGCGCTCTCGGCCTGGGGAGGCCGCATCTACGACGAGGCGCGGGCGCCCGGCCGCAAGGCGGTCGAGGCGCAGGGCAATGCGATCAACACGATCCCCGCCGCCGAACTCGCCCGGTGGCGCCAGGCCACCGACCGCATCGACGACGAGTGGGTCGCCGACGTCGGCCGCAAGGGCCACGACGGCAAGCGCCTGATCGAGGCGGCGCGCGCCCTGATCGCCAAGCACGTGAAGCGATGACGCAGCCGGCCGGCGGCCATGGGCCCGTCGGGCGCTGGCTCGACCGGCTCTGCCGCGCCTGCGCCGTGGCTGGCGCAGGCCTGCTCGGCGGCATCGCGCTGCTGGTCGTCGCCAGTGTGACCGGGCGCGCCTGCTGCGACGCGCCGGTGCAGGGCGACTACGAGCTGGTGCAGGTCGCCGTCGCCGCCGCCATCTCGCTGTGCCTGCCGTGGTGCCAGCTGCGGCGCGGCCACATTGCCGTCGACTTCTTCACCACACGCTTGCCGCCGCGCCTGCAGATGCGCCTCGACGCCGCGGGAGCGCTCGCGCTGACGTTAGTGTTCGCGCTGCTCGCCTGGCGTGCGGCGGCCGGCGCCGCCGACCTGCACGTGGCCGGCGAGACGACGATGATCGTCGGCTTCCCGGTCTGGATCGGCTACGCCGCGACGCTGCCCGGCCTCGCGTTCGCGGCGGTCGCCGCGCTGCACGTCGCCGTCCAGGACTGGCGCCAAAGCTACCGATGGCATTGACGCTGACGCTCGCCGCCTTCGGCGCGATGTTCGCGCTGATGGCGCTGCGCGTGCCCGTCGCCGCCGCGATGTTCGTTCCCGGCGCCGCGGCGTACTGGCTGCTCGCCGGCGACGGTGCGCTGCTCGGCCAGCTCAAGGGCGCCGTGTGGGCGCGCTTCTCCAACTACGAGCTCTCGGTGATCCCGCTGTTCCTGCT
>Ga0075012_10005015_pt1 | contig 12214 bp, 12 predicted proteins | sample All_14_2_FD_71474 | JGI IMG/M metagenome (GOLD analysis project Ga0075012, IMG submission 71474) | Freshwater microbial communities in response to fracking from Pennsylvania, USA - Allegheny Zone_MetaG_DW_15 | ecosystem: Environmental > Aquatic > Deep subsurface > Groundwater > Drilled...
GCCCGCGCGGCACGGTTCGGGCGGTAGCCGAGATCGGCGATCGCGGCGAGCACCCGGTCGCGCGTCTGCGGGCGGATGCCGGGGAAGTCGTTGAGCACGCGCGACACCGTCTGGTGCGACACCCCCGCGCGGTCGGCGACGTCGTACATGCTCGCCGGCCGCCGGCTCTCATCGCTCACGCGCGCCAGAGTAGCGCCGCGCCGAGTCGCGATCCGTCAAGCCGCGTGCCGAGAGGTCGCGGGGAGGCTTAACGTGGAGCCGTGCGCACGCTCAGCTACAACCTCGAGAAGCACAAGGCCGCGGGAGAGCTCGTGGCCTTGACAGAAGCGTACGACCTCGACATCCTCTGCCTGCAGGAGTGCCTGACGCGCGAGCTGCCCGCCGAGCTCGGCCCGCTGCACCTCGCCGACTCCACCCACCGCAACCGGCTCGGCCTCGCGATCTACCATCGTCGCGACCGCTTCGAGTCGCTCGAGATCAGGGCCTACGCGCTCAAGCGCGGCCTGCACGATCGCATCGCGGCGCCCGCCCATGAACGGCTGCTCGCCTGCCGGCTGCGCGACGTCGCCGAGAATCGCGAACTGCTCGTCGCGTCGTTCCACGCCTCGCCGCTCACGGCGCTCAACTCGCTGCGCCGCCATCAGATCGCCTCGGCGCATGCCCAGTTGCGCGAGCTCGGGCCCGGGCTTCCCGCGCTCATGGTCGGCGACTACAACTACCCGCTCGGCAAGGCCCGGCTCGGCCGGCGCATGCTCGAAGGCGGCTACGACCTCACCCTGAGCGACACCCGCACCTACACGCGCTACAAGATCGTGCGCGGACACTTCGACTTCGCGACGAGTGCGGGGATGACGATCCACGGCATCGAGACCCTTCCGCGGGGCAAGTCGGATCACCTGCCGATCGTCGTGAACTCCACGTATCGCGCCGTCGAGGCGGAGGACACGACCGCCGCGTGAGCGTCAGCGGCGGCCGTGGCCGTCGGCACACGCCACGCACGTCTCGCGGGCGGGGCGCAGCGCCAGTTGCGCCGGCGGGATCGGCTGGCCGCAGCGGGCGCATCTCCCGTACCCGCCCGAGGCGAGGCGGTCATCCGCGCGGTCGAGCTCCCGCAACTCGGCGAGATGCTGAGCGCGCGAACCCTCGGCGTGCTGCCACTCGAAGGTGAGAGCGAACCCTTCCGGGTCGTGCTCCTCGTCGGTCCAGTCGCCGCGCGCGACCCGCACGACCGCGAGGCGCGCTTCGATCTCGGCGAGGCGCTCGCGCACGGCGGCGCGGCGGTCGTCGATCCAGCGCCGGGCTTCGGTCGCGTCGGTCACGAGTGCCCTCCGGGTGTCGAAGGTCGACGTTACGCCGAAGCAGCGACACGATGGAGGCGTGCTGGAGCTCGAGTCACCGTGCCGCGTGTGTGGATCGCGCGACGGCGTCCCCATCCCGGCGGGCCGCGCGTGCGCGGTGTGCGGATGGCCGGTCGGCGAGTACCTCGATCCCGAGCTGCCGCGTCCCCGCGTCGACGTCGTCTACTACCTGCGATTCGGAGACCGGGTGAAGATCGGCACGACGTTCAACCCCCGCCAACGTTTCGCCGGGCTGCCGCATGATGAGGTGCTCGCGTTCGAGCGGGGCGATCGTGCGACGGAGCGGCACCGTCACCTCGAGTTCGCCGACGATCGGCTGGGCACCTCGGAGTGGTTCGCGCTGACCCCGCGCCTTCGCGCCCACGTCGAGGCGCTCGCGGCGAACCGCGATCCCTGGCACCTGCATGCCCGGTGGCTCGCCGACGCGCTGCGGGGGATCAGTTGAGCGCCGGGGTGTCCTCCGGGATGACGCCGTCGCCGTAGAGGTCGGTCGCGAGATCTCTCAGGGCCCGCAAGGCGACGCGCTGGGTGAGCGGACCGTAGGAGATGCGGGCGACGCCGAGCGCCTCGTATTCCGCGGCCGGGAGCGCGCCGGGCAGGCCGATGACCGAGACCTTGCCGACGCCGATTCCGGCGACGAGCTGCTCGACGACCTCACGCGGATGCCCGCCGGGCACGAACACGAGCGCCGCGCCGTTGTCGAGGAACGCCTTCCCGCGCTCGATCGCCGCGGCGATCTTCTGCTCGGGCGACAGATCACCCGAGCGCGGGGTGAGCGCGTCGGTGCGGGCATTGAGCTGGAAGGCGATGCCCTCCTTCTCGGCCGCGGCGGTGATCGCCGCGACGCGGGCGACGGCCTCGTCGAACGGGCGGAAGCGGTCTTCGACGTTCGCGCCGACGATGCCGAATCCGATCGCGCGGCGGATCGTCTCGGCCGGGTCGGCGTACCCGTCGTCGAGATCGGCCGACACGGGCAGGTCGACGGCCTCCGCGATGATGCGCGCCCCGTCGAGCGCGACGTCGAGCGGCATCCCGCCGTCGGCGTACCCGCGGCTCGCGGCGATCGAGTGCCCGGCGGTCGCGAGTGCCGTCGTACCGGGCAGGTCGGCGATCGTCTTCGCGCTGATGGCATCCCAGACGTTCACCACCCGCAGGATCTCGGGGGCTTCGTGCAGCGCCTTCAGTGCCAGGGCCTTCTCGTTCGTGCTCATGATTCCGAGGCTAGTCGTGCCCTCGACGCGATGAGGGGTCGCAATCGGGGCTCTGGCTGCGCCAGACGCCCCCGATTGCGACCCCTCAAGGTGATCGCCGCGACGTGTTACGTGCGCAGGATCGACCCGCCGGCGCGCTTGCGCGACACCGCGTCGACCGTCGCGGCGAGGATGAGCACGCCACCCGTGACGGCGTAGTTGACGCCGGCCGGGAGGTTGAGCAGACCCAGGCCGTTGGTGATGACGGCGATGACGAGCGCTCCGACGGCGGCGTGGATGAGACGCCCGCGTCCGCCGAAGAGGCTCACCCCGCCGACGACCGCGGCGGCGACGCCGGAGAGCACGAGGTCGCGACCGGCGGCGGCATCCACCGAGCCGACCTTCGACGCCGAGAAGACTCCCGCGACGACCGCGAGGCTCGAGCACACCATGAACGCCGTCCAGCGGATGAGCACGATCTTGACGCCCGCCCGTCGCGCGGCTTCGGCGTTGCCGCCGATCGCGTAGATGTAGCGCCCGTACTTCGTGCGGTCGAGCACGAACGTGCCGATCCAGAGGATCGCGAGCACGAACGGAACGACGATCGGCACGCCTTCGATGATGTTGCCGCCGACGGATTCGCCGTTGAGGATCGTCGGCGCCTGGCCGCGGTTGCGGTTGAGGAGGTAGACGGCGACGCCGCCGAGCACCGCGATGATCCCGAGCTTCGCCCAGACGAGGGTGATCGTGCGGTTGGGCACTCCCGCCCGCGTGCGGCGGCGGCGGTCCCAGAACGACGTGCCCGCCGAGATCGCGAGCACGATCGCGAGCAGCACCCAGCCCATCCAGGGCTCGAGGTTGCGGTTCTGGATGGCGAGCAGCTCCGGCACCTGCACGCGGATCGCGCCGCTCTCGCCGATGACGACGAGCTGCACGCCCTGGAGCCCGAGGAACAGGCCCAGCGTCACGACGAATGAGGGGATGCCGACTTGCGCGACGAAGAACCCGATGAAGGTGCCGATCGCGAGCCCGATCGCGAACGCGATGACGAGGGCGAGCACCCACGGCACCGAGAACCGGGAGACGAGGACGACGAAGATGCCCATCGAGGCGCCCGCCGTGACGCCCGCCGAGAGGTCGATCTCGCCGAGGAGGATGACGAAGACGAGCGCCATGCCGAGCATGACGAGCGTCGCGGCCTGCGTCATGAGGTTCGCGAAGTTGCGCTCGGTGAGGAAGAACGGGCTGAGGATCGAGAACAGGATGCTCAGCACCACGAAGCCGGCGACCGCGGGCAGCGCGCCCATCTCGCCGCCGCGCACGCGCTGCAGCCACGCGCTCACCTGATCCCGCAGCGTTCCCTCCTGGCCGCTGCCGATGAGGTCGTTCGGCGACATCACGGCCTGCGTCGGGGTGCCGTCGTGCTGGGTGCTCATGCGTTGCTCCCCTCGGGGGTCTTCGTCCCGGTGATGTAGCCCACGACGTCGTCGCGAGTGGTCGCGCCGGTCTCGAGCTCGGCGACCATCTGGCCCAGGTAGAGCACCGAGATGTAGTCGGCGACCTGGAAGACGTCGGCGAGGTTGTGGCTGATGATGATGACGGCGACGCCCTGCTCGGCCAGTCGCTTGACGAGGTTGAGCACCTGCTCGGTCTGCGCGACGCCGAGGGCCGCGGTGGGCTCGTCGAGGATGACGACGCGCGCCTTCTTGAGCACGGCGCGCGCGATGGCGACCGTCTGGCGCTGGCCGCCGGAGAGCGACGAGACCTTCTGGCGCACCGACTTGACGGTGCGCACCGAGAGCGAGCGCAGGGTGTCCGACGCCTCCTTCTCCATGAGGCCCTCGTCGAAGGTGCCGAAGCTGGTCTCCTCGCGGCCGAGGAACATGTTCTGCACGATGTCGAGGTTGTCGGCGAGCGCGAGGTCCTGGTAGACGACCTCGATGCCGAGGCGCGAGGCCTCGCGCGGGCTGTGCAGGTGCACCTCCTGACCTTCGAAGCGCACGACTCCGGAGTCGTAGGGCTGCACGCCCGCGAGGCCCTTGATGAGGGTCGACTTGCCGGCGCCGTTGTCGCCGACGAGAGCGGTGACCTTGCCGGGGTAGGCGGTGAGGTTCACCCCCTTGAGCACGCTCACGGGGCCGAAGCTCTTGACGACCCCCCGCAGCTCGATGATCGGCACGTCCATGCCCTGGTTCCTTTCGACGTCGTTGTCGCGTGCAGTCAGTCTGGCGCGACCCCCCTCGCGGGGGAAGAGAGAAGGGGTTCCGGAGCCAGCCGAGGCCGACTCCGGAACCCCTCGGATGCAGTGCTTAGCTGACGCCGAACTCGGTGCACTTGGCGGCGACGTCGCCGGTGCACAGCTCGGCGGCGGTGGCGTCGCCGGCTTCGACGACGTCCTTCACCGAGTCGGGCCGGATGTAGATCGGGTCCACCGTGATGAACGGCGTTCCGTCATCCAGCTCGAGGTCGGCCTCCGGGGTCTCGCCCGAGAGCAGCGCGATCGCGACCTCGATGGCCGCGTCGGCCTCGAGCTTGACCGGCTTGTAGACCGTGGCCCACTGCTTGCCCAGGAGGACGTTCTGCAGACCGGCGACCGACGCGTCCTGACCCGAGACCGGAACGACGAGGCCGTTCTTGTCGAGGATCGTGATGACGCCCGCGGCGTTGGTGTCGTTGGCGGCCCAGACGGCGTCGACCACACCGTTGAGCGAGGTCAGCGCCTGCTCGAAGTTGGTCGCCGACTTCTCGCCGTCCCAGACTCCGGGCGGCTCGGCGGCGGCGGTGATGCCCGCAGCCTCCATGACCTCGACGGCGCCTTCCTTGAACATCGCGGCGTTGCCGTCGGCGGCGTCGCCCCCGATGTAGACGACCGTCGCGGTCGCCGGGTCCTTACCGGCGGCCTCGAGGCCCTCGACGACGGCCTGACCCTGCAGGCGACCGACCTCGACGTTGTCGAACGACACGTAGTAGTCGGCGCCGGCGATGGGCCGGTCGTAGGCGATGACCGGGATGCCCTCGGCGGTGGCCTTCTCGGCGACGGCGGCGCCCGCGCCGTTGTAGTCGACGAGCAGCATCACGCCGCAGCCCTGCGAGAGCTGCTGGTCGGCGATGGTGGCGTACTTGTTGGTGTCGCCCTGGGCGTTCTGGATGTCGGTCTCGAAGCCGGCGGCCTCGAGTCCCTCTTCCAGGTACTTGCGGTCGAGGCTCTCCCAGCGCGGCGAGGACGCCGCGTCGGGGAGGATGACGCAGGCACGCGTCGCCGCGTCCCCACCCCCGGTGTCCCCGCTCGCACAGCCGGCCAGTGCGACGGCCGAAAGTCCGGCCATCGCGACGACGGAGATCAATGAAGCACGCTTCACGGTTCTCCCCTTCTTCATCGAAAGTGAGGTGACCCCTCGTGGTACCCCGTCGTCGTCGGCGGGGCGATAGCCATGTTGGTCCCGATTGGCTTCAAGTTGTGAATCTATTCGATCACGTTTCGGTAACTTTCCGATCCGAAAGTTCCGCCCAGTGAGGAGAAGTCCGGCGGAATCGGCCCGTCGCGTTCAGGAAATGGAGCGACTTCCGAGCCGGTCGAGCCGGTAGAACGCGAACGGGATCGCCGAGATCAGGCACGACACCGCGGGCACGAGGGTGATCGCGATCCACACCGTCTGCTGCATCTCGGGGGTCACGACGACGCCTTCTTCGTACCCGGCGAGCACGACGAAGAACCCGAACACGAGCACCGAGAGAGCGCTCATGACTTTCGTCACGAACGTCAAGGTCGAGAACGAGATGCCGTCGTTGCGCACCCCGGTGGCCTCCTCGGCGTGGTCGACGGCATCCGCGATCATCGTCGTCTGCGACACGAGGAACACCCCCAGCAGGAGACCGGTGAGGAAGATGAACGCCGTCAGCACGGCGAGGCTCTCGAACCCGACGAGGTACATCACGAGGTACACCGCCGCCCCCCCGACGCACGTCGCGAGGATGAGCGTGCGGCCCGAGATGCGGCGCATCAGGAGGGGAGTCGTGAACGACGCGATCACCATCCCGCCGATGATGCCCGCGCCGACGATCGTGAACACCGTCTCGTCGTCGAACGCGATCACGACGAACACGGCCCCGCCCGCCTGCACGACATAGCGCCCCGCGCCGAGCAGCGACCCCGCGAGCACGAGCAGCAGCGGCCTGTTGGCGAAGAGCGCCGCGAACAGTTGCCGGAAGGTCAGCGGCTCGGTCGTGATGGCCTTCTCGCGCGGCACGAAGAACGCGAGCAGCAGCAGTCCCATCCCGAGCACCGAGGTCACGACGACGGCGAGGGTCCACCCGGAGCCCGTCGTCTCGGGGCCGAAGCTCAGCGCGTGGGCGAGGTAGGGCATGCCGAGCGTGCTCAACCCGAGGGCGATCGCGCCGAACGCCCGCACGTTGCCGACGACCCGCGCCCGCCGCCGCTTCTCGGGGAACGCCGAGCCGATGAGCCCCCAGAGCGGCACGTCGGCGGCGGCGTAGACGAGGCCCCAGATCAGGTAGCAGACCCCGAAGTAGACCAGCTGCACCGATTCGGCGGCGTCGGGAACGGCGAACAGCAGCGACGAGAGCAGCGCGACCGGAGCGGCGGAGAACAGGATGAACGGGCGGAGTTTGCCCCACCGGGTGCGCGTCTTGTCGACGAGGCTGCCCACGACGGGGTCGGCGATCGCGTCGACGATGCGGGCCACCGTGAGCACGACGGTCACGACCGCGATGCCGGCGGTGCTGATCTTCGCGTACTGCACGAGGTAGAGCAGCAGGAAGGTCGTCACCGTGGCGTAGACGAGGTTCTGACCGAAGGCCGCCGTCACGATCGCGATGCTCTGCGCGCGCGGCGACGGGTCGGGTCGCGCGGTGGTGGGCGCGGCGGTCGTCGGGTCGCTCATGTCGTCTCCAGGTGGATCGTCAGGATCTCGAACGCCCCGAGGTGCAGGCGGTCGAGATCGGCGGGACGTTCGGGTCGTTCGAGCAGGTCGGTGACCGTCGCGCGGGTGTGCGCGAGGGTGGTGCGCAGCGTCGTCGTCGTCGCGCGTCCGAGGCTCTCGTAGAGGCGCACGACGACGCCGCTCCCGTTCTCGGCGGGTTTGAGCGTCTCGACGATGACCCCGGGATCGTCGACCCGCACGACCGAGTCGAACCCGGCCCCCGGGCGAACGTGCAACGGATGACCGAGCCGGTAGCCGTCGCGGATGACGCTCGTGAGGTCTCCGGACGGGAAGGGCCGGAACGCGTAGACGAGCTCGTGGATGCCGCGATCAGCCGTTCGGTCGGGGAACGTCGGGGAGCGCAGCAGGTTGAGCGAGAGCAGTCCGGACTTCGCGCGGTGCCCGAATTTCGAGTCGTTGAGTACCGCGAAACCGCCGTCGGGGGTGTCGGTCGCGATCCAGCGATGGGCGCAGATCTCGAACTGCGCGGCCTGCACGGAATCCGTCTCGGTCGTCGGTCGGGAGATGTGCCCGAACTGGATCTCGCTCGTCGAGGTCGCGCCGTAGTGCGTCGGCCGGAAGTCGGCGCGCAGCATCCGGTGGGTCTCGCGCCAGTCGACGAGCGTCTCGAACCGCACGAGGTCGCTCCCCGCCTCGAGGATCACCCGCTGGTCGATGCTCGACCGCCCGAACCGGTACACCTGCCGCCGCACCGCGGTCGGCCCGTCGACCCAGGTCTGCACGACCGCGGGTTCGAGGGTCTTCGGCCGCCGCCGGAGGTACTTCTCGCCGATGTCCCACGCGTCCCACGGCCACTGGTAGGGGTCGCGGTGCAGCACGAGCCGGTTGAGTCCGGCGCCGGCGAACTCGGTGCCGACGCCGTCGACGCACGCGACGATCTCGCCGTCGGTCCCGAACCGCAGCGCGAGGCGGTCGTTGGCGAGCACGTCGTCGCGTGCGACGAGCCCCGGATGTCCGTCGACGGGCTCGAGGGCGCTCGCCGCATACGGCGCCACGCGCGCCCGGAACCACGCGTCGCCGACCTTGAGATGCTCATCGCGCGGCACCGGCGAGAGGTTGAGCGCGGCCGGGGCGTCACCCGGGTGCGGCAGGGCGGCCGCGAGCGGGGCGGCGAGCGCGTCGAGGTCGGCGCTCACTCGCTGCAGCTCGGCGACGGCCTCGCGCGACACCCGCGCGATCGACGAGCCGGGCAGGATGTCGTGGAAGTGCTGCAGCAGAAGGTCGCGCCAGTGCTGCTCGAGATCCGGTCGCGCCCCCGTCATCGCGGCGAGCGCCTCGACCTCGTGCAGCTTCCGCTCGGCGATGCGGTTGTGCTTCTTGATCAGGGCATTCGTCGTGTAGGTGCCCTGGTGGGCTTCGAGATACAGCTCCCCGTCGAAGCGGTGCGTCACGTCGAGCTGCTCGAGGCGGCGGAAGAAGTCGGCGGCGCGCGAGTACTCCACGCGCGGCAGCCCCCGCAGGTCGTGCTCGCGGCTCGTGACCTCGAGGTGGATCTCGCCCGGCCCGCCGCCGCCGTCACCGGACCCGAACACGAGCAGCGCTGCGCCGAGCTCCTTCTCGGGGTAGCGCTTCAGCCCCGTGAGCAGTCCGTCGGCGGCGCCGCGGGAGTTGTAGTCGCCCTCCGGGGGCATGTGCACGAGCACGGTCGAGCCGTCGATCCCGGCCCAGTGGAACGTGCGGTAGGGGTGGTCGTTGAGCTTGTTCCAGGCGAGCTTGATGGTCTGGAACCAGTCCATCCCGCTCTTGCGCAGGATCTGCGGCAGCGCCCCCGTGTAGCCGAAGGTGTCGGGCAGCCAGCACAGCCGCAACTGCTCGTCGGTCAACCCGAACTCGGTCTGCAGGAACCGCCGACCGATGACCGCCTGACGCACGAGCGACTCCCCGCCCGGCAGGTTGGTGTCGGTCTCCACCCAGAACGAGCCCTGCAGCTCGAGGCGACCGGCCGCGACGGCGTCCTTCATGCGGGCGAACAGCTGCGGATGCCGCTCCTTCATCCACTGCATCTGCTGCGGCTGGGAGGTGCCGTACACGTATCCCGGCCGTTCGTCGATCGTGTTGAGGGCCCGCACATAGGTACGGGCCGCCTTGCGCCGGGTCTCGCGCAGAGGCCACAGCCAGGCCATGTCGAGGTGCCCGTGGCCGACCGCGGAGTACACGAAGTCGTCGGTCGACGGGGCGGCGAGCGCGGGGGCGAGAGCAGCGCGCGCCCCGGGCACGTCGCGGGCGCGGAATCGCGACCAGGCCGCGTCGAGGTCGCGGCGCAACTCGCGTGCCAGGTCGGCATCCTCGGTCGCGTGGGCGAGCACCGTGAGCGTCAGGTAGTCGTAGTAGAGCGCGAACGCCTCGTCGTCGCGCGTCGCGAGGTGAGCGCCCTGGAACCGACCGCGCCCGACCGGATAGATGATGAACCCGTTGTGGGCGACGTCGGCGTAGATCTCGACCCGCCCGCTCGAGGTGTCGACGTGCCGCACGGGGCGGAATCGGCCCCCGCTGTGCGGCAGGTCGCCCTGCTGGAACACCGTCGTGACCGAGTCGAGGACCTCGCCCGTCGCCGAATAGACGAGCCCCTCGCCGCGGAGGCCGAGCCGCACGACGGGTCTCTCGACGTGCGCCGGCACCTCGCCGGTGATGCGCAGCCACGCGCAGTCGAGAACGCCGCCCCAGCTTTCGCCCGTCCGGATCGGCCGGAACCCGGCCGCCGGGATGTCGTCGAACGGGATCGGCTCGGCGCTGCGCAGCACCTCCGCACGCAGGGGGGCGACGACCGAGTAGATCGTCGCGCGGATGCGCCGCAGCCGCCGGTACTCTCCGGGCTGCTGGGCGGCGATGCCGAACAGCCACTCCGCGAATCCGCGCACGGAGCCCAGCTTGGCCTACCGCTCGCCGGTCGCGTCAGCGCGGCGCGGCCGGATCGATGACGAACCGCTTGAGGTGCCGTCCCGCCGAGTCGAGCACGACGAGCAGACCGCCGCCGCGTCGGGCGAGATCGGTGCGCGCCTCATGTGCCGCGTCGATCGGGCTCGCGCCCGTGTACACGAGGTCACCCTCGCATTCGGCGACCCAGTCGTCGCCGCGCGGCGCGACGATCGTGGTGAGTGGCCCGCCCGACGAGCGTCGTTGACCGTCGGGCGAGGATGGGGGCGGTTCAGAGGCCAAGGACGATCACGTCCTCGGGGAGCGGTTCACCCGCGGCCGCCGCGAAGAGGGCGAAGGCGCGGCCGACCGACTGGCGGTCGTCGGGGCGCAACTGGTCGAGGATCTCGGCGATCTCGCGCCGCCGGCGCTCGGTGACGTGGGCGACGACCTGCTCGCCGTGCGGGGAGAGGTGGATGAGGATCTCGCGCCGACTGTCGGGGCTGTGCTCGCGACGCACCCAGCCGCCGGCCTCGAGCCGGTCGATCGCGCGCGAGAGGGTCGACGGCGTCGACCCGACGCGTTGGGCGAGCGCGCCCATCCGCAGCGGGCCCGAGCTCGCGATGACGACGAGGATGCGGAACTGCGGCAGCGTGACCATCTCGAGTACGTCGGTGAGCGACCGGGCGACGACGCCGAGGAGGGCGCGCGAGGCGGTGAGGGTCGCGTCTTCGGGGTCGCGCGACAGGGCGATCGCGATCGCCCCGGTGTCGAGCGGGCGTGCGGCCCAGGACTGTTGCACTCCGCAAGTGTTGCATATAGTCAAATGAATGGCAGCCCGGTCGAACCCGATCGCCTCCGATCTGCAGGTGTCGCTTCCCACCCTCAATCGCCGTACCCCGGCGGTCGTCGCGGCTCGACTCTTCGCCCGCGGATCGCACGAGGCGCTCGTGGTGAGCGACGACGACGGCGCTCCCGCCGCGGTCATCTCGGCGCCCGACGTGCTGGGGATCCTGGTCGCGAGCGAACTCGCCGAGGAGGGCGCCGACACGACGATCGGTGATCTGCTCGACGACTCCGGCACGCGCGTCGCACCGATCGTGCGGGTGGATGCCGACGCGTCGCTCCTCGAGATCGCCGCGTGCATGGCCGACGCCCGCACGCCCATCGCGGTCGTCGACGGCGACCCGCGTGCGCCGCGGTTCATTCCGCTCGCGCTCGTGCTCGACGCCGTTCTCGCCGCGCGCGGCCACTCCGACCCCGCCGACTGAGCGACCTACAGGTCGACGATCTCCACTTGACGCAGCACCGAGGCGTCGACGTCCTTCTGGATGCCCGTGAGCAGCTCGTCCGGAACCGCCGAGTCGAGGGTCAGCACCGACAACTGGTCGCTGCCCTTGCCGCGCCGGGCCATCTGCATGCCCGCGATGTTGATCGAGGCATCCCCGAGCGCCTTGCTGTAGATCGCGACGATCCCGGGGCGGTCGGTGTACTCCATGACGACGAGGTGGCGGGCGACCGGCACCTCGAGGTCGTAGCCGTTGATCTCGGTGATCTTCTCGGCCTGCTTCGTGCCGGCGAGGGTGCCCGAGACCGAGATCGCCTTGCCGTCGGTCGTCGTGCCGCGGATGCTGAGCACGTTGCGGTAGTCCTCGGCGACGGGGTCGGTCGTGAGCCGCACGGTGATGCCGCGCTGCTCGGCGAGGAGCGGCGCGTTGACGTAGGAGACCGTCTCGGTGACGGCGCGCGAGAAGACGCCCTTGAGCGCGGCGAGCCGCAGCACGCCGACCTCGAGGTCGGCGTGCTGCGGCTCGCCGCGCTCAAGGGCGTCTTCTCGCGCGCCGTCACCGAG
>Ga0075012_10005016_pt1 | contig 12213 bp, 7 predicted proteins | sample All_14_2_FD_71474 | JGI IMG/M metagenome (GOLD analysis project Ga0075012, IMG submission 71474) | Freshwater microbial communities in response to fracking from Pennsylvania, USA - Allegheny Zone_MetaG_DW_15 | ecosystem: Environmental > Aquatic > Deep subsurface > Groundwater > Drilled...
AGGCGCCGCCGTCTTCGCACAGTACGACGCCACCACGGGGGCTGACGGTGACGTTGTCGGGGTTGTTGCCGGCGGTCTGGTTGCCACTGACGAAGACGGCGCGCAGGCGCATGGTGGCCAGGGTCAGTTCCCACACGGCGCCTTCGCCATAGCCAATGCGGTTGCTGCCGTCGATGCCGGCGGCGGTATCCACGATGTAGAGTTTGCCGGCCGAATACCAGATGCCTTCGCCACGGCTCATGCGGGCACAGCCTTGCGCCATGGCCTGGTAGGTGGGGCCGGCCATGAAGCCCATGCTGATGCCGCCCGGTTGGCCAACGACGACCATGGGGTCGGCGTCGGGGTCGGCGATGTCAGCCCACTCCAGTTCGTACTCGTCACCAATGTCGGGGTTGAGCAGACCGATGTCGTTGGCCTTGTCCAGCGTCAGCGCGGCGGCCTGGCGGATGATGCTGCGAATGCGGGCGGCTTGCAGCCGGCCGCCACGTTGCAGGCTGCCAGGTGCCGGCGTGGTGTCGATCGGCACATAGCGGAATAGCGCGGACAGGTTGCGGTTGTCCTCGGTCAGGTAGGCGTAGCCGGTTGCCGGGTCGATGGCGACGGCCTCGTGTACGAAGCGACCCATCTCGACGATGGGGTCGGCAATTGAGCCTTCGGGGTCGTTGTCGACTTCGAACACATAGCCATGGCGCTTGCCGCCGATTGCCGAAAAGTCGTAGATGGTTTCCTCACAGGTCAGCCAGCTGCCCCAGGGGGTGGGGCCACCGGCACAGTTGCCCAGCGTGCCGCCGATGGACGAACGCGCCCCCACCCACTGGTTGTCCCGCATCAGCAGGTTGGTGGTGCCGCCCGCAGCGTAGCCCAGGAATGGGGCGGGTGCAGCGGCGGCGGGGTTGGTAACGATGCCACTGGCACCAATGCGGATGGGCAGGCTGCCGTAATAGACGGTGATGATGCCGTTGATCAGCCCGGTGGAGTAGTTGTGCGGGGCGATGATGGCATCGTTGGGGGTGGTGACCAGGCCGCGTTCGTGGTTACGCACCAGCACCAGCTCGCTGTTGCGGCCAACGCGGCGCGAGGTGACGACGGCCATACCATCGTGCAGAGACGGTGTGGGACGACCGTCGCTCATCGGGTCGCCTGTCCAGCCATAGGATCGATAGCTGAATCCCGCCGGCAGTTGCAGCAGCGGCAGGCCGGTGGTCTGGTCGGCAACCGGGCTCAATGCGCCATAGGGTGACAGTGCAGATGCGGTCTGTTTGCCGGCAGCGGCCATGGCGTTGCGGCTGTGCAGGGCACCCATGATGCCGGCAAATCCGCTGGCGGCAGCCAGTGTGGAGCCTTGCAGCAGACGACGACGGACGGGCGAGAAACGGGACAGGGACATGGCAGCTCCAGAGGATGGCGACCTTGCGCGACGACCTGCCTTTGGGCACCTTGCCTCGCGCGTACGGTGCAGGGTTGATGCCACCATGTTGCCAAGCCGATGTTTCACCTGACGAGGCGCCCCGATGATCCGTTTGGCGCATGCACTTTTACACCTGTGCCACGCCGGCATGCACGGCAAATCCACCCAAAGTCACTAGATCCGGGCCTTTCACGTGGTTCTGGAACAGAAACATTTCCCTTTTGCCATTAAAGTATCGGCCCTTCGTGCCGAAACAGAACCGGTACGCTGTCGTCGGCGCGGTATCGGGACGCATGTTGAGGCAATCATGCCCCGCGGACGCCTGATACACATAACCAAAGTGATAGAATGAAAGCCAGTGACACCCTCTCGAACCGCCGTGGCGCCGCGTTGTTGCTGGCAGGTGCCGTGCTGCTCGCCGGGCTTGCGGCAATGGCTTGGGCCGGTGTCGGGGTGGTCGGACTGGCAGTGGCTGCCGTGCAGGCCGGCGTGCTGATCGGCGTGCTGATCTGGGCAACAGCCCCATGTCTGCCCGCTCGCACTGTGGATAAGCCGGTTGAGCCAGCCGACGCTCAGGGCATGTTGTCCGGGCTGATCGCGGAAACGGGAGGAAAGCTGCAGCCTTGCCTGAACGAATCCAGCGACGAGATTCGCCGGGTGGATGCCTTGCTGCAAAGCGCGATCACCGATCTGGTCGCCGCGTTTGGGCGTCTGGAGGCACAGGCGTCTGCCCAGCGCGGCCTGATCGATCGCTTGATCAGGGACAATCCGCCCAGCCAGCAGAAGGACGAGACTTTCGAAGGGTTCATTCAAGAGATTTCCAGCACATTGGCGAGCTTTATCGACGACGATTCGAACCACGGCCAACACGCAAGCGGTCTGGTGGGCCAGATTGAGGCGGTGTCGTCCAGCATCGACTCGGTCACGCGCAATCTGGGCGATATCGAGAACATCGCCAAGCAGACCAATCTGCTGGCCCTGAACGCGGCCATCGAGGCCGCACGGGCGGGTGATGCCGGCCGTGGTTTTGCGGTGGTGGCGGACGAGGTCAGAACGCTTTCAGAGCGGACCAATCAGTTCAGCCTTGCGATTCGCACGGTCATCGACACCATCGAGCGCGAGCTTGCCGGCGTCAGCGAGGCAGCACGTACGCTCGCGGGCGCCGACGATGCGCAGACCTTGCCGCCACGACAACAACTGCAGGACATGATCACTGCCCTTCGGCACGTGTGCGAGGAACGCAAGGCAATGGTGGTCGAGGTTTCGGGCATTGCCTCCGAACTCGAAGGCGGCATCCGGCAGGCGATGGTCGGCCTTCAGTTTCAGGACATGAGCACCCAGTTGCTCAGCCTGACCAACCAGCGCCTGCAGGCAATGAGCCAGGTCGCACAGGCCCTTGCCGCCGTGCGCAATGATGCCTCGGCCGCGCGCGCCGACGCACTGCGACGGGCACTCGAACAACTGGACGCGAAAGCATTCAGGAAACCGGTCACACAAAACTCGATGCGGGCAGGCGGCATCGAGTTGTTTTGATTGAAGACAGCCTTGCACCGACGCAATGGCGCGGCAAGGCAGGAAACAACGGATAGGCAAGTAAAGAGAACACCATGGCAAAGACAATTCTCGCAGTCGATGATTCTGCATCCATACGACAGATGGTGGCCTTTACCCTCAGGGGTCAAGGCTACGAAGTCATTGAGGCGGTTGACGGGCAGGATGGGTTGACCAAGGCCAAGGCGCAGCAGGTGCACCTGATCCTTACCGACCAGAACATGCCCCGCATGGATGGACTGACCATGGTCCGCGCGCTGCGGGTACTGCCCAATTACCGCACCGTCCCCATCCTGATCCTGACCACCGAATCCAGTGACGAGATGAAGTCGCAAGGACGTGCGGCCGGCGCCACCGGCTGGCTGGTAAAGCCCTTCGACCCGGCCCGTCTGCTTGAAGTGGTCAAGAAGGTGCTGCCCTGACCTGGGGCCCCCGAGCACACCATGACCTTCGATATCGGGCAGTTCGTCCAGATCTTTCTCGAGGAGGCCGCCGAACACCTGGCGGCGCTCGAGTCGGGACTGCTCGCCATCGACCTTCAGGCGCCTGAGGCAGAAACACTCAATGCCATCTTTCGTGCTGCACATTCAATAAAAGGCGGCGCAGGCACCTTTGGTTTCGGTGAGATGGGTGAATTCACCCATACGCTGGAAACCCTGCTCGACCGGGTGCGCAAGGGCGAGCTTGCACTGGACGAGAAGCGCGTCGATGTCTGCCTGCGCGCGGTCGATCTGCTACGCAGCATGGTCGAGGCGCATCGCCGTGGCGATACACCCGCAATGGACGCTGCGCGCGCGCTGTCGGTGGAGATCGTCGCCCTCACCTGCGATTCACAGCCCCCCGCCCAGGCACTGCCGTCTGCCATGGATGCAGCAGCGCGCCCCGTCCGCCAGGCCTACGAGATCTGCCTCAATCTGCCCGATACCCATCGGGTGGATGCCGGCACGCTCGACAACCTGATTCACACCCTGGGCCAGTTGGGCGAGCTGACGATATACACGCGACCCAGTGAAACTGCGGGCGCCGGGCAGTGGCGCATGCATCTCGACACCGACGTCAGTCAGCTTGAGCTGACCGACTTCATCAGCTATGTGCTTGACCCTGCCTGGGTGGACATTGCGGCCCAGGTCTCGCCACAAGCCCTGTCATCCGGGTTGCCGCTGACGCAGGAGTTTGACGGCTTCGGTTTTTTCTCGCCAGTTGCCGAACCGACGGCCAGCACCGATGAGGCTTACGGCTTTTTCGAGCCGCTACCCGAGACCACCACCCCGGCCCAGGTCGAGTCCGTTGCCCCGGGTTACGGGTTCTTCGATGTGCTGCCGGAAGCGGTCTCAGCCCCCGCCGCTTCGGCGACAAGCGCGGGAGACGATCCGGGCTATGGCTTCTTCGAGCCGCTGCCGCCTGACGCAGCCACTGTCGAGCCCGAGCCCGTAACGGTCGCAACGCTTGCGGCGCCCACCCCGGCAGAGGCCCCGCCTGCGGCTGCAAAGGCCGAAAAATCGCCCCCCGCGGCGGCCGACGCCAACTCGATCCGGGTGGGTATCGGCAAGGTTGATCAGTTGATCAACCTGGTTGGCGAACTGGTCATCACCCAGTCCATGCTGCTGCAATCGGCTACCACGCTGGACCCCGTTACCCACGAACGTTTGTTGGGTGGTCTGGCCCAGCTCGAACGCAACAGCCGCGATCTACAGGAAGCCGTGATGTCGATCCGCATGGTGCCGATGAGCTTCGTCTTCAGCCGCTATCCGCGCATCGTGCGAGACCTGACGCGCAAGCTTGGCAAGCAGGCCGACATTCACCTGATCGGCGAATCCACCGAACTGGACAAGGGTCTGGTAGAGAAGATCGTCGACCCCCTTACCCACCTGGTGCGCAACGCCGTCGATCATGGTCTGGAATCACCCGCAGAGCGAAGTGCGGCAGGCAAGCCGGCGGCGGGGCAGATCACCCTGTCGGCCTCGCATCAGAGCGGCCAGATCCTGATCGAGATCAGCGACGACGGTGCCGGGCTGAACCGCGAGCGGATTCTTGCCAAAGCGGCGCGCCAGGGTATCGCAATCAGTCCCGACGCGCCCGACGGCGAAGTCTGGGACTTGATCTTTGCCCCCGGATTTTCCACTGCGGAAACCGTGACCGATGTCTCCGGCCGCGGCGTGGGCATGGACGTGGTTCGCAAGAACATCCAGGCCCTGGGCGGATCGGTGCTGCTGTCGAGTGCGGCCGGGCGCGGCACACGGGTCAGCATCCGTTTGCCGCTGACGCTGGCGATCCTGGACGGCATGTCGGTACGAGCCGGCGACGAAACCTTCATCGTGCCACTGGGCTTCGTGATTGAATCACTGCACGCCAGCGCGCTGGAATTTCGCTCGATCGGGCGTAATGGCAAGGTCGTCAAGGTGCGCGACGACTACATTCCGGTGGTCAGCCTGGCGGCCTTGTTCGATATTCCCGGGGCATCCCGCCAGGTCGATGACGCGGTGCTGGTGGTGGTCGAATCCGAGAATGCCACGATGGCGATCGCCGTCGACGCCCTGCTTGGCCAGCACCAGGTCGTGGTCAAGAACCTGGAAACCAATTTCCGCCGCGTGGCGGGCATCTCCGGCGCCACCATCCTGGGTGATGGTCAGGTGTCATTGATCCTGGATGTCGCCGGCCTGCTTCGGATGGCCCGCCCGGAACTCGCCAGCCTGAGCGCGTAAGGAACACCCCCATGACCGCTACCGACCTGCACGCCCTCCAGCCCAACAAGCGCGAATTCCTGACTTTTACCCTGGCTGACGAGGAATATGCACTGGACATTCTCACGGTACAGGAAATCCGCTGCTACGAACCGGTGACCCGCATCGTCGGCGCCCCGCCCTTCATCAAAGGGGTGGTGAATCTGCGCGGGGCCATCGTGCCGATTGTCGACATGCGTATCAAGCTGGCACTGGAAAAGGTCGATTACACCGACTTCACCGTGGTGATCATCCTGTCGATTGCGGGCCGGCTGGTCGGCATCGTGGTCGACAGCGTCAGCGACGTGCTCGCGCTGACGCCGGAACAGATCCGCCCTGCCCCCGAACTGGGCTCGGCCATCGACATCCGCTACATCACCGGGCTGGCCACCATCGACCAGCGCATGGTGATCATGCTCGACATCGCCCGCCTGATGACGAGCAAGGAAATGCAACTTCTCGACGGCGTCTCCGAGTAGGACCACCATCATGAAAGTCAATCTGCCCGTCACCACCACCGAAGTTCCGCTCGACGACGACATCAGCCTGGTGTCACGCACCGACCTGCACGGCGTCATCACGCAGGTCAATGATGCCTTCGTCCGCATCAGTGGCTTCACCGAAGCCGAACTGCTCGGCAGCGCACACAATATCGTCCGCCACCCCGACATGCCATCGGCCGTGTTCAAGGACATGTGGCATACGCTCAAATCCAATAAGCCGTGGTCGGGCGTGGTGAAGAACCGCTGCAAGAACGGTGACTTCTACTGGGTGAATGCCACGGCAACCCCCGTACGGGAAAACGGCCAGATGGTCGGCTACCTGTCGGTGCGCACGCGCGCAAGCCAGCAACAGATCGACGAAGCCGCTGCGCTGTACCGTGCGGTGAAGGACGACAAGGTCGAATTCCCGCCGCGCAAGTCGCTGGCGCGACGCTTTGCCAGCCTTTCGCTGGCTACCCGACTGAATGGGCTGGTGGGTTTCCTGCTGCTGGCGCTGATCATCGGTGCAGCAGGTGGGCTGTCGATCAACGCCTATCATAAGCAGAGTCTGGACCGGATCTATCTGCAGCATGCGGTATCGGCCGAAGAGATCCAGCGCATCCAGGGTTTGCTGGGCGACAGCCGCACCCAGCTCCTGCTGGCCATGCAGCATTCACCGGACTCGCCCTTCGCAGGGCTGCATGACCACCCCACCACGACACATACCGACACCGCCACCCGCAACCTGACACAGGTTGAAAAGCTATGGTCGGGCTATCAGTCTCGCCCACACCCGGGACTTGAGGAGCCAGAGCGGTCGTTCGACAGCGCCCGCAGGCAGTTGATCAATGAAGGGTTGCAACCGGTACGCGATCTGTTGCTGGCGGGCCGCTTCCGCGACGCCAACGAGTTGCTGCTTGCCCGTATCAACCCGCTGCACGCCGAGGCCCGCAAGCATGCCGAAACCTTGATCGAGGCACATCGTACCCAGGCGATGACGCTGTATGGCCAGACCGAAACCACCAGCGCCTTTACCCGCAATGCGGTTTTCGTGTCGATTGCACTGGTTCTGGTGATCGCGCTCCTGCTTAGCCGCACCATCGTACGTTCGGTCCTGCAGCCCTTGAAGCAGGCCAAGACGGTGTTCGAACAGATTGCCGAGGGCCGCTACGACACGCCGATCCACGTGGACGCCGACGACGAGGCTGGACAGGTGCTGTATGGCTTGCAGTCGATGCAGACCCGGCTGGGGTTCGATGTCAGCGAGACCCGGCGAGTCGCGGCCGAGGCGCTGCGCATCAAGGTGGCACTCGACTGCGTTGACACCAATGTGCGCATCGCAGACGCCAACGGCAAGGTGCTGTATGCCAACCATACGCTGAAGCAGACGGTACGCCGCATCGAAAGCGCCATTGCCGAGAAGATTCCCGGCTTCGTGGCCGCCGACTTTGTCGGCAGCGACATCACCCGGTTCTATGCCGACCCGGAGGAGGCCCGACAGCGCCTGGCCCGTCTGACCCAGACCACCCGCGGCATGCTGACGATTGGCAACCGCGAATTCGAAATCGTCACCAGCCCGATCGTGGACGAGCAAGGGCAACGTCTGGGCTCGGTCGGCGAATGGCGTGACCGCACCGACGAACTGATCGCGCAGCGGGCGATTCAGCGTGTGGTCGGGCTGGCTGCGCGTGGCGATTTCAGCTCGCGTCTGGAAGACACCAGCACCATCGATTTCCTGCACGAGCTGACGATCAACATCAACCTGGTACTGGAATCGGCGGATCGTGGCCTGCGCGAGGCCAACGAAGTGCTGGGCGCACTGGCCGACGGTGACCTGACCCGCAGCATCGAAGGCAACTACCAGGGTGCTTTCGGCGAGTTGAAGGACTACACCAACCAGACCGTCCATTCGCTGCGCAGGATGATCAGCCAGATTGCCGAAGCGGCCGCATCGGTCAGCACTGCCGCGCAGCAGATTGCGCGCGGCAACCAGGATCTGTCGGCGCGGACCGAGGAACAGGCGTCCAGCCTGCAGGAAACCGCCTCGAGCATGGAAGAACTGACCGCCACCGTGCGCCAGAATGCCGAAAATGCGCAGCAGGCGCGGCAGATGGCCAGCGGCGCGTCGGCCGTTGCCAGCCGCGGTGCGGAGTCGGTACAGCAGATGGTGCGCACCATGGACGAGATCCATCTGGCGGCACGCAAGATCGTCGACATCATCAGCGTGATCGACGGTATTGCCTTCCAGACCAACATCCTCGCGCTCAATGCGGCAGTCGAAGCCGCCCGTGCCGGCGAGCAAGGGCGCGGCTTTGCCGTCGTCGCCAGCGAAGTCCGCAACCTGGCCCAGCGCTCGGCTGCGGCCGCCAAGGAGATCAAGGCACTGATCTCCGACTCGGTGGACAAGGTGGAGCAAGGCTCGGCATTGGCGGGCGATACCGGCAAGGTCATCACCGAAGTGGTGGATTCAGTGCGCCGGGTCAGCGACGTGGTGGCCGAAATCTCTGCCGCTTCTGCCGAGCAGCGTGGTGGCATCGAGCAGGTCAACACCGCCATCACCCACATGGACGAGGTCACCCAGCAGAACGCCGCCCTGGTCGAGCAGGCCAGCGCCGCCGCGGAATCGCTCGAAGAGCAGGCGGTGTCGCTGGCGCATTCGGTTGCGGTGTTCCGCCTGGCCGGTGCCAGTGCAGACGCCGGCGAAGGCGGGATCGCAGCACAGCCCCCCGCTCCTCGCCCTCACCCGACCCCCAGCCGTACACCGGCAAAAACCCGGGTACGCCAGGCACTCCCGCCTGTCAGCCGACACGACGAGGACGAATGGCGTGACTTCTGAACGACGGTCCAAGCCGTCTTACCTTGAGAGAACACCGGCATGAAGCGCATCCTCACCCCTGGGCATACCCTGCTCAGCCGCTTGCCGATGACAGTGAAGCTGATGGTGGTCGCCGGCATCTTCCTGATTCCGCTGGCGCTGCTGTTGAGCCTGTTTGTGCACGCGCGACTCGGTCAGATCGATTTCAGCCGCCAGGAGCTGATCGGTAGCACGGTGACGCAGCCGATGCGACAGTTGGCCGATGCCTTCAGCGCACATCGCGCTTCGGCATTGGGCAGTGCCACCACCGGAGGGGCGCTTCAGACGGCTGCCGCCACAGTTGATGCCGCTTTGAGTGATACGGCAAAGGCCTTGAGTACATGGTCACGGGGCACGCCCGTCAATCTCAAGTTGCACGCACTGCGCCAGGACTGGGAGACCCTGCGGGAGTCAGTCGCGACCTTGTCGGCGACCGAAGTCCGGCAACGCCACGACAACCTGATTGCACAGACCCTGGCCCTGCTGACACAGATCTCCGACCTGAGCAACCTGACGCTCGACCCGGAAGTGGAAACCTATTATCTGATGGACGCCATCGTGTTCCGTTTGCCAGTGCTGGCTGAACAGGTTGCCAGGTTGCAGCTCGATGGTGCCCTGGTGGACCGCGTGGCGCCTGCACGAGACGCCCTGCTGGTGGATGCCGCACTGGCGGCACGGCAGATCAACAATATTGAAGCCAACCTGAACAAGGCCTTTGCCGCCGACGCCACGATCGGCGACGCGCTGAGCCGACCGCTCGCAAGCCTTATCGCCAGCCTGCATACACTGCAGGAACGCACCCGGACCGCACGCGAACAGGAGATCGTCACCGCCTCGATCCGCGAGCGCCTGCAGGCAGAAAGCCTGATCGCACTCGACGCGGTACGCGCCATGGAACGTGCCGTGATGCCCGAACTGGAACGCTTGCTCCAGGCCCGGATTGCACATCATCAGCGCTTGCTGATCATCGCCTTGTGTGGTGCTGTTTGCGCTGCTGCTGGTGGCGTATTTCTTTTTTGCGCTGCGTAGCGGCGTGGTGCAGTCAGTGCAGATCCTGCGTCACAGCCTGGCCCGCATTCTTGATGGACGACTGGACGACTCGATCAAGGTCGAGGGTGCCGACGAACTGGCAGCCATCGGTCGTGATCTGGACCGCATGCAAACCGGCCTGCGCGATCGTCTGCGTGCAGAGCACGCCGCTGCTGCGGCCAACCTGCGTGTGCGCAACGCGCTGGATGAAGCCTCGATCGCGCTGATGATTGCCGATGCCGAAGGCGTCATCATCTATGCCAACAAGGCAGTGATGGCCATGATGCAACAGGCCGAGGCCTCGCTGCGTCAGGCGCTGCCCAACTTCAGCGCCAACACCATCGTCGGCTCCAACTTCGACGCATTCCACCGCAATCCCGGCCATCAACGCAACCTGCTGGCCCAGATCACCCGGACCTACCATGCCCATATCAAGGTGGCGGAACTGAGCTTCCGGCTCTCCGCCACACCACTGCATGATGCCAGCGGCAAACGCATCGGCACCGTGCTCGAGTGGCTCAATCGCACCGACGAGATCGCAGCCGAAAGCGAACTGACTGCCATTGTCGCCGAAGCGGCTGCGGGCAATTTCCGGCAGCGCATGTCGCTCGAAGGCAAGACCGGTTTCCACCTGCAGGTCGGCAAAGGCATCAACGAACTGATCGCCGCCGCCGAAAATGGCCTTCGGGAGGCCAACGGCGTACTCAGCGCCATTGCCGAGGGCGACCTGACGCGCACCATCGGCGGCGACTATCAGGGCGCATTCGGCGAACTGAAAACCTATACCAATCAGACGGTGGATGCGCTGACCCGGATGATCGGCGGCATTGTCGATGCCGCAAACACCGTCAACACGGCCGCACAGGAGATTTCACGCGGCAACCTGAACCTGTCGCAACGCACCGAGCAGCAGGCATCCAGCCTGGAAGAAACCGCCTCCAGCATGGAAGAGCTGACGTCCACCGTGCGCCAGAACGCCGACAACGCACAGACTGCCCGTACCATGGCGGTGGACGCGTCCGATGTGGCGGGCCGTGGTGCTCAGACGGTGCAGCAGATGGTCACGACGATGGACGAGATCCATCTGGCTGCGCGCAAGATCGTCGACATCATTGGTGTCATCGACGGCATTGCGTTCCAGACCAACATTCTGGCCCTGAATGCCGCAGTCGAGGCCGCCCGTGCAGGCGAACAGGGACGCGGGTTTGCCGTGGTTGCCGGCGAGGTGCGCAACCTGGCACAGCGTTCAGCCGCCGCCGCGCGTGAAATCAAGACGCTGATTTCCAACTCGGTGGACAAGGTCGAGCACGGCAGCGCACTGGCGAGCGAGACTGGGCGGGTGATCACCAACCTGGTCGGCGCGGTCAAGCAGGTCGCCGACGTTGTGTCCGACATTTCAGCCGCCTCGCTGGAACAACGTGCGGGCATCGAGCAGGTCGGCATGGCCATCACCCAGATGGATGCGATGACGCAACAGAACGCGGCCCTGGTCGAAGAGGCCAATGCGGCGGCAGCCTCGCTGGAGGAGCAGGCAGTGGCCTTGTCGCAATCGGTACGACGCTTCCGTATCGCCGGCACCGATACCCGGCTATCGCACCGTGCCTTGCCGACTTCGTCCGCGCCACCGCAGCGCGCCCCACGTCGCACAACGCGCGCCCTGCCGCCCGTGACGGCCGCTGACGACGACTGGAACGACTTCTGACACATGGCCTCAGCGACGCGGGAATTCGCTTTCACCCGACAGGATTTCGACCGGGTGCGCCGGCTGATCTATCAGGTTGCCGGCATCTCGCTGTCCGACTGCAAGCAGGACCTGGTCTACGGCCGCCTTGCCCGGCGTCTGCGTGCGCTGGGTGAGCACAGCTTCGACCGCTACCTGAGCGCGATCGAGGAAGGCGACAACGCCGAACTGGAGATTTTCGTCAATGCGCTGACCACCAACCTGACCGCCTTCTTCCGTGAGCCACACCATTTTCCGACCCTGGCGGAGCATGCCGCACGTCACTTGAGGACGGGTACCCCTTATCGTGTTTGGTCGTCAGCCTGCTCGACGGGCGAAGAAGCCTATTCGATCGCGATCACGCTGACCGAGGTGCTGGACGCTCACCCGGGTGAGCGTCCAGCACCTCGGTCAGCGTGATCGCGATCGAATAGGCTTCTTCGCCCGTC
>Ga0075012_10005019_pt1 | contig 12210 bp, 6 predicted proteins | sample All_14_2_FD_71474 | JGI IMG/M metagenome (GOLD analysis project Ga0075012, IMG submission 71474) | Freshwater microbial communities in response to fracking from Pennsylvania, USA - Allegheny Zone_MetaG_DW_15 | ecosystem: Environmental > Aquatic > Deep subsurface > Groundwater > Drilled...
GAAGATATTGATACCCTAAACGCCAACGGATTCGAAGTGCTTCACAGGCGCACGCGTTACGCGAAGCTCTATTATATTGTCGATCGCCAGTTCGATCTTGCCGAGGTAAAGATATTAATCGACGCCATTCAGGCGGCCAGCTTCATCACCAAGCAAAAGACCGAGGCTTTGACCGTTAAAGTTGCCAGCTTGGCAGGCAGTCACAAAGCTGCTGCGCTCAAGGGCAATCTGGTCACATTCAACACCCGAAAGCACGCCAATGAAGCGATTTACTATACTGTCGATACGCTAGAGAACGCTTTACAGCAAAAGCAAAGAGCGTCCTTTCGTTATTTTGATCTGAATGAACACGGCGAGCGCATTTTCCGAAAAGATGGCGAGCGCTATCTCGTGAACCCAGTCGGTCTTGTTTATCACGAGGATAATTATTATCTGGTAACCTACCATGAAACTCACGAAGCGACGGTGAACTATAGGGTTGATCGAATGGCGGACATGCAGATCGAAATCGAGCCGGTCGCAGAACATGCAATCGCACTGTCCCGCGAACTCGGGACGTACACCGAACGAATCTTCAAGATGTTCAATGGTCCGCAGGCAACAGTCGAGCTACAGTTTGACCGCAAACTAATCGATGCGGTACATGATAAGTTCGGGGAAAGTGTTGAAATCCTCGCTTATAAACGTGGACTTTGTAAAGCAACGGTCGAGGTGCTGGTCAGTCCGGTATTCTTCGGGTGGTTCTTTCAGTTTGGAAAAAACATGAAGATTCTGTCGCCTGATTCGATAGCTGCAGAGATGAAAGCCCATGCAAAACAGGTTATGGGGCTCTATAGAGAAATCAAATAACAGCGCAAGATTTATCAGGCAATTGCTGTTCAAGCGAAAAAGCATGATTGCAATATATTGGAGGTGTGCTCATGAAAGATGATTTCGGGTACTTCGGGTCTGGGTTAGAAGGGTATGTTCAATACAACGAATCATTTAAGCGGAATTTTGATAGAGCCTCAACTCCAGATAGTATTCCCAAAGATAATATCTCGAAAATCGAACCCGAAAACGAAGACTCGGTTGAAGACGATACAGATATGGATTTCACAGAAGATAATTCGAGCGAAAGCGATGAGTTTTAGCCGACTTTTTGATACAAATAGATAGATTGGAAGTACAACAATGGGACTAAGCGCAAACATTAACGAAAAAGCGAACCTGATTTGGGCGATTGCCGATAAACTCACGGGTGTGTATAAGCCGCATGAATACGGCGAGGTCATCCTCCCTTTGACGGTTATCCGGCGGTTTGACTGCATCCTCGCGGACACCAACGAGGCGGTTTGGGAGAAATATGATAGCGTGAAGTCGCTGCCGATGCGCGATGTATTATTGACCACAGCATCTAAGCAACCGTTTTATAATACAAGCCATTATACATTTGAACGATTGCTAAACGACCCCGACAATATCGAGGGCAATTTCCACTTGTATTTGCAGGGCTTTTCGGAGAACGTGCGAGACATCATTGCGAAGTTTAAATTTGACACGCATATCACCACTATGGCGAACAAAGGCATCCTCTACATCGTGCTCAAGGAGTTCACCACGCCAAAGGCGAACCTCCACCCCGCCGTGATCTCCAACCTTGAGATGGGATATATCTTCGAAGAGATTATCCGCAGGTTTTCCGAGGCGCATAATGAGGACGCCGGGCAGCACTATACGCCGCGCGAAGTCATCAAGCTCATGGTCAACATCCTCTTCAATTACGACAACCCCGCGCTCTCCGGCACAAATGTGGCCAAGACCATCTACGACCCCGCCTGCGGCACTGGGGGCATGCTTTCCGTTGCCGAGGAATACCTGCACCTGCTCAACACCACCGCAAAGATCATTCCCTTTGGTCAGGAGATCAACGACCAGACCTTCGCCATCTGCAAGGCGGACATGTTGATCAAGGGCAACGATGCGGACTTCATCAAAGACGGCAACACGCTCACCGAGGACATGTTTGAAGGTCAGCACTTCGACTATATCCTCTCCAATCCTCCCTTCGGGCGGGAATGGAAGAACGAGCGCGCGAAGATTGAGACCGAAGCCAAGCGCGGCTTTGCGGGGCGTTTCGGCCCCGGCCTGCCTTCCGTTGGTGATGGGCAGATGCTGTTTTTGCTTACCGCGCTCTCCAAGATGAAGGAGCCGAAGGATGGCGGTAGCCGCATCGCGATCATCCACAACGGCTCTCCCCTCTTCACGGGCGACGCGGGCAGCGGACCTTCCGAGATTCGCCGATACATTCTGGAAAACGACCTGCTAGAGGCGATTGTCGCGCTGCCGAACGACATCTTCTACAACACCGGCATTGCCACCTATATCTGGGTGCTGAGCAACAAGAAGCACGGCACCAAGCGCGAGGGCCGTGTGCAGCTCATCAACGCCAACGGCCTCTATGAGAAGCGTAGAAAGGCGCTGGGCAACAAGCGCAACGATATTCCCGAGAGCGCGATTAACGAGATCACGCGGCTCTACGGAGACTTTGCCGAGAGCGAGATCAGCAAGATTTTCGACAACGCGGAGTTTGGGTACACCAAAATCACGGTCGAGCGGCCGCTGCGGGACGAGGTGGGCAAGCTGATTCTTGTGAAGGGGAAACAGCAGCCGGATAGCAACCTGCGGGACACGGAGAATGTTCCGCTGACAGAGGATATCGCGGCGTATGTTGCGCGCGAGGTGCTGCCGTTTGCGCCGGATGCGTGCGTCGACCAGAGCAAGAGCAAGGTAGGCTACGAGATTCCGTTTACGCGGTATTTTTATCAATATGAAGCGCCGAAGCCTTCCGCGCAGATTATGGCGGAGATTTTGGAGATTGAGAAAGAGCTGGACGGGAGCTTGGCGGAGATATTCAGGTAATGGGAATTAATTCACACGTTCAGATTCCGAAAGGTATTTTAAAAGCATTTTCCCATCGAACAAAAAATGGGAATTGTGTGTATTATCTTGACCTGCATGATATGCAGATTTACACGCAGAAAATAAAAGTATTGGATGCCGTTTTTGATTTTTTCAGCGAACCAACGGAGCGATTGCTTGATGCTGTATACGAGAACCCGTTTTTGCAGTTAGCTGTTGCTGTTCGAGAGTTTTCAACAGGAAAGCGCTCGATATTGGAACTGACCGAGGATCAGCAGAAGGATATAAAGTCTTTCATAAAAATGTCGGTCATGCGAAGCAATTACACGTTTGATTTGATTGCGAAAACCTCCTTAGTTGGAGCAGTGGTTCCTGACGCGCTCCACGATTTGGCAATTTGGGCAGCGCATAACACTCTGCCAAACTTTGAGTTTTTTGAGGATTATAAGCTTAATATCCTTGTGAATGATAGTGACGTAAGATTGGTTGTTCCAAAGAACTGTATTGGTTATAGTAGCAGCATCGGGGAATCCTTTATTGTTTTACCTCTCAGTCCCAAGGTAGCTATCCTCTATCAATCTCCGAAACTACACCAAGAGTGCATTGGGGAAGATGGTGCATTAAATCATGTCTCCTACAAGAGAGGCGATGAAGCGGAGATTCGGGCGTTGAATGTTCATATCGCAAAGAGTGAGCGTTATTTCAACGATGAATTCGTTGTTGGTTTTAAGAAGGAAGAACTAGAAATCTTGAAGAGTGATTTGTCTGGAGTACAGAGATGAGAGAGATGAAAGATAGTGGGGTTGAGTGGATCGGGGAGATACCGATTGATTGGGATACTGCAAAAGCAAAGTACGTTTTTTCGGTCGTAAATGGAGCCACACCGCGAAGTGATGAACCTGATAATTGGGAAGGTAATATTGTTTGGGTTACCCCGACGGACATGAAACAACCTCTTGAAACATTGACAATTTCGGAAAAGAACATAACAGATACTGGCCTAGGAAGTTGTGGTACGACAATTGTACCTCGGGGAAGCATCGTTTTATCAACGAGAGCGCCAATCGGAAAGATTGCGCTTGCAGGCGTTGACCTTTGCACAAATCAAGGTTGCAAGGCACTTGTTGCTAGAAAGGATCTGAGCAGTAAATTTATCGGCTATTATCTGTTTTCAATTTCTGACTTTCTTGTAACTTTAGGCAGAGGCACTACATTTATTGAATTATCTACATATGACCTATTAAATCTGCGACTACCTTGCCCAACCAAGATTCAACAAGACAAAGCACTTGCCTACCTCGACGCTAAATGCGCGCAGATTGACCGCGCGATTGCGCGCCAGCAGGAGGTAATCGAGAAGCTGAAAGAGTATAAGCTCTCGGTTATTACAGAGGCGGTCTCGAAGGGATTGAATCCCAATGTACCGATGAAGGAAAGCGGGATCGAGTGGTTAGGTGAAATCCCAACACACTGGACATTTCAAAGATTGGGAGATCTATGTTCGAGATCAATTACCTATGGAATTGTTAAGCTGGGAGAAGAAGATAATAACGGCGTTAAAGTGCTGAGGTGTAGTGATGTTCAGCCAGGATTTATCAATGAATCGAATATTAGAACTGTTGCAAAGACGTTATCGGATGAGTATTCGCGTTCGATACTTCAACTTGGAGATGTTGTTGTTAATGTACGAGGAACTTTAGGTGGGTGTGCTGTCATTTCGGAAAGGCAAATAGGTTTCAATATCGCTAGGGAGGTAGCTATAGTTCCTGTTTCGTTGGCAAATAATAGATATATTATGTATTGTTTACTTTCGATGGTCTTCTCTTCATATCAAAAATTCAGTTTGCGTGGAGTTGTATATGTAGGCCTGAATATTAACCTTCTTTCGCGCTACTTAGTACAGCTTCCTCCAGAAGACGAGCAAGTTTCGATCTCAGACTATCTTGACAAAAAATGTGAACGAATAGATGAGATTGCTATGAAAAAACAGACTATCATTGCAAAACTAGAAGAATACAAGAAATCTCTCGTTTACGAGGTCGTGACGGGAAAGCGGGAGGTGTGAAAATGGCTACTAGTAGTTTGGAGAAAGCTCTCGAAAAGCAAAGACGAGACGCGGAGAAGCATGCGAGAGATGAGGCACAACGAGCCAGAGACGCAGCAACACAGAACAGAGCGAGCCAGATTGTTGCGGGGCAACCCACTATTGGGAATATGCGAATTATGGATGCATCAAGTGAAGAGATACTTCGAATCCTGCTTGATCAGAATAATACAGACTCATCTGATGAGTTGCGTGGCAACTATGATGTCTTTCCCAAAGCGTATCATATGTCACTAAAACTGGAATTTGAAAAACTTAGCATGTATGGGATGATTTCGACTCCGCAAATTTGGATAAATGGAATGTGGGAATTGTATATTACGCCTATGGGTCTTTCCTATTTTGAGAATAAAGAGAAAGCCTTGAAAGAAGATAAGAAAAAGCCCCAAAACACAGGATTGATAATTGGAAGTATTGTAGCTAATGGAAGCAATTTTGTATTTGGTGATGTTAACGACTCAACTCTTTCAATAGATAATAGTATTACTAAGATAGAGCAAATGATCGATGAAAATGGCGGCGAAGATGTAGCCGAACTTAAAGCTCTTTTAGCTGAAGTGCGAGATTTACTAGAGAACATGAAGGAAACTCGCCGTATTCCCAAGAACAGCAGTTTGTTCACGAGATTATCGAACCATCTTGCTAAGCATGCGTGGTTTTACGGCACTGTGGTTAGCTTAATTGGAGCAGAAGCAATGAAGCTTATTCAAGGGTAAGGAGAAATTTATGACCGACTTCGACGTAAAGGAAAAGCGCTTTGAGCAGGATATAGAAGAATACCTCTGCTCTGTCGGCGGCTACACAAACGGCTCCCCCGCCTCCTTCGACCGCACCCTCGCGCTCGACAAGGCGACACTGCTCTCCTTTATCCATTCCACCCAACCCAAAAGCTGGGAGAAATACGTCCGCATCTACGGCGCGGACAGCGAGCGCCAGCTCATCGACCGCTTTTGTCGCGAAGTCAAGCAAACCAGCCTTCTCAACGTCCTGCGCAACGGGTTGATCGACCGCGGCATCCGCTTTCGCGTGGTCTACTGGCGGCCGGAAACCTCCCTCAACGAGGCGAGCGGCTCGCAGTACGCCGCAAACATCCTGCACTGCACGCGGCAGCTGCACTACTCCCTCAAGAACGAAAACAGTATTGACATCGTGTTGCTACTCAACGGCATCCCCGTGGTCTCCATGGAGCTCAAGTGCCAGTTCACCGGCCAAAGCAGCGCAAACGCGATTGAGCAATATAAATTTGACCGCGCGGGCAACGACGCGATCTTTGAATTCAAGAATCGCATTCTCGCGCACTTCGCGGTCGATCTGAGCAATGTGTTTATGACGACACGTCTGGAGGGCGCAAAGACGTTTTTCCTGCCGTTTGACCAGGGCAGCAACGGCGCGGGCAACGTCGGCGGAAAGGGCAACCCGCTCAACCCGGACGGCTACGCCACCGCGTATCTCTGGGAGAATGTGCTTTGCAAGGATCGCTTGCTCGAAATCCTGAATAAGTACCTGCATCTGCAGGTCGAGCGGGACGAGAAGACGGGTATCGTCAAGAGCGAGCGCATGATCTTCCCGCGCTATCATCAGCTGGATGTGGTTACGCACCTGCTGGCCGACGTGAAGGCGAGCGGATCGGGGTATCATTATCTGATTCAGCACAGCGCGGGCTCCGGCAAATCCAACTCCATCGCGTGGCTTGCTTATCGCCTCGCGGGACTGCACGACGCAAATGACGAGAAGATCTTCCACTCGGTGATCATCGTGACCGACCGCCGCGTGCTGGATAGCCAGCTGCAAAACACGGTGTATCAGTTTGACCATGTCGAGGGTCTGGTGCAGAAGATCGACCAGTCATCCCAGCAGCTCAAGGAAGCGATTGAATCCGGCAAGGGCATCATCATCACGACGCTGCAAAAGTTCCCAGTGATCTATAAGGACGTGCAGTCCGGCAAGCACCGCTATGCGGTGATCGTGGACGAGGCGCACTCGTCCCAGACGGGCGACGCGGCGAAGAAGCTCAAGCGCGCGCTCGCGGACACGGAGAAGATACTCGAAGAATATGCCGCTGAGGAGTACGCAAGCGAGGCCAAGCGCAAGGACGACGAGGATAAGCTGCTGGACGAGCTTGCCGCGCAGGGCACGCATGAGAACATGTCGTTCTTTGCGTTCACCGCAACGCCGAAGGATAAAACCCTGCAAATGTTCGGCACGCCGGACGCGGGCGGGCGATATCACCCGTTCCATATCTACTCCATGCGGCAGGCGATTGAGGAAGGGTTCATCCTCGACGTGCTGCAAAACTATATGACTTACCGGATGTATTACCAGATCGCGAAGGCGATTCCGGACAATCCGGAGCTGGATACCGCGGCCGGAGTCAAAGCCATCCGCAAGTTCGAGACGCTGCATCCGCACAACATCTCGCAAAAGACCGCTGTGATGCTAGAGCATTTTCGCTCCGTGACAATGCACAAAATCGGTGGTAAAGCCAAGGCGATGGTGGTCACTCCCTCCCGCCTACACGCCGTGCGATATGTGCAGGAGTTCCGGCGGCAGATAGCGGAGCGCGGGTATACGGATCTTGAGGTACTGGTCGCGTTCTCCGGCGAGGTGGAGGATGAAGGCGAAACCTATACGGAAGAGAAGATGAACCAAAACCGTGCAGGCGAGACGATACGCGAGAAGGCACTGCCTGAGGCGTTCCACAGCGACGAATTCGGCATGCTGATCGTTGCGGAGAAATATCAAACGGGGTTTGACGAGCCGCTTCTGCACACGATGTTTGTCGATAAAAAGCTCTCCGGCGTGAAGGCGGTGCAGACGCTCTCTCGCTTGAACAGAACCACGCGCGGCAAGCAGGATACGTTCGTCCTCGATTTTGTGAATACTGCCGAGGAGATCAAGAACGCGTTTGAGCCGTTCTATGAAGAGACGATACTGGAGGAGGAGACCGACCCGAACGTCATCTACGACCTCAAGAGTACGCTGGATGAGTATGGCGTGTATCTCCAACCAGAGATTCATCATTTTGCTGATGTATTCTTTGCGAGTTCGGCGCAGTCCGCGGGCGATCTCGGCAAGCTGCAGGGCGCGTTGAAGCCCGCGCTGGATCGCTTTCTTGCCTTGCCGCCGGAGCGGCAGGAGCTGTTCAAGTCTACGCTCGCGCGATTCAACCGAATCTATGCGTTCATTACCCAGGTTTGTCGCCTGTTTGATAGGGAAATCCATGCGTTCAGCATCTATGCGCGCTTCTTAGCGACGCTGCTCCCTAAGGGGCAGAATGCGCTTGTTTCGATGGACGACAAGGTGATGCTTGAGTACTATCGTCTTGAGAAAGATTTCGAAGGCGAAATTGCTTTGGAAAGTGCGCCGGATGGCTTCCGTCCCATTACGGGCGAGGCAGGACGCAAAGAGAAGAAGAAAGACCCGCTCACAATCATCATTGAGAAGATCAACGAGAAGTATGGCACGAGCTTCTCCGAAATGGATAAGGTATTGTTGCAAATTCAAAACGATTACGCCGCGGAGGAAAAGTGGCGCAGCTATGCGGCCAACAACGACCAGAAGACGTTTATGCTCTTGTTCGAGAAGGATTTCCCGAGCATGGCTGCCTCGCGCTACGAAAAAAACGAGGACTTCTTCATTCGCATGTTCTCCGATCCCGACATGATGCGCCAGGTGATGGATACTGTTGGCGCAGTCCTATATGGGCGATTGAAAAAGCTTAAGGCCTCTTTATAGAAGCACATTTCTGGATGGGCGCATTAAAATTAATCGTTAATAGGTGGAAAGTATAAGAGGAGAAAAAATGGATTCTGCGTTGATAATTAGCAAAATGAATGGGTTCCTGCACGAGATCACCGTGACCTTGGCAGATTGGTTGCTTGCGCGACTTTCCCATGTCTGCGATGATTGGTGGTCGAAGTGCGTTTTAGATGCTCTAAGCTATTACCAGCGTGATTTCATCGTAAAGCAAGAAATAACAACCTTAAAACAGCTAGATTTAGCTGCTTTGTTGAGAATAACAGATAAAAACTGGTATGAGCTTCGAAACATTGTATATTTAACACAATTTGAACGTGAGTGCGTTCGTCATATGGCTACTATCCGCAATACCTGGGCTCACTGCGCTGGGATAATGCCTGGGAAAGAATTAATCCAGCATGATGCTGAAATCGTTCTTCAATTTTCTCAGCAGATCGGCTTACCAGCAGATAAAATAACAGAAATCAAGCAATTTATCGCCTCAGTGCAACGTACATCAATAGATGAAATTTCAACACTTGCTACAAGTTCTTACGAAGAAAAGAAGCCTATCGCAAATACTCCTCAATGCGAAATTAAAGAAAAAGACATGGTTACATTAAAAAGCAATCCCGAGATGAAAGGAATGGTATTTGCCGTTTCAGAAATTGGAGCTGTGAAAAAGTATGACGTCTTCATAGATGGACATATTAACTCTTACTATTACGAACAATTGAAACTTATGAACGATGCTCCAGAATACAAGTTAGTAGATATTCAGGCATTACAAAGCTATCTAACTGCTTTTCAATTACGCAACCCCTCTTCACAAAGTCTATATTCCTTAAATTCAGCACGAATTGACTTCGTTCCATATCAGTTCAGGCCGGCATTAAAAATGATCAAATCCGACACGCCTAGAATCTTAATCGCGGATAGTGTTGGCGTTGGCAAAACAATTGAGGCTGGCCTTATCCTGAAGGAAGCTCAAGCAAGAAACGATATCGAATCTGTAATAATTATTTGTCCAAAACCATTAGTAGCCGAGCGAAAATGGCAACTCGAAATGAAGCGTTTTGATGAAGAATTCTCTCAAATAGATGGCCCAGCACTTAAGCAGATTATTTTGGATGCGGATCGTGATGGTGTCTGGCCAGATCGAGCGAACAAAGTAATAATTCCCTACTCTATACTTCAAAAGGAAGATGTTCTATTTGGATCTAAACCGACGAAAAGCGGAAGTGCCCACCGCGGAAGCTTAGGATTGGTTGACCTTGATCCTGAGCCGCATTTTGATATGGTTATTGTCGATGAAGCGCATCACATCCGAAACAATAACACAAATAGTTATGCGACAGTAAAGTACTTTTGTGATCATGCAGAATCGGTGATTTTTCTAACAGCCACACCATTGCAGACGAGCGACAACGATTTATATACGCTATTGAATTTATTACGTCCCGATGTAATTCTTGATTACGACACTTTTCAAATGATGGGGCGACCAAACCCTTTTATCAGCAAGACTGTTCACCTAATTCGAGCCGCGACCGCTGAATGGCAGAATGAAGCCATTGCATCCCTACAGGATGCAGCCCTCACACAATGGGGAGGAGCAGTGATAAATCAGAACCCAGCTTTTAAACGCGCCATGGAGACGTTATCTCAGAATGAAATAACAAGAGAGGAACGCATTCGACTAATTTCAGATGTCGAAAGCCTGCACAGTTTTTTTGGAATTATAAATCGGACCCGCCGACAAGACATTCAAGATTTTTGTATTCGTCGCTCATGTACACAAGAGACCTCATTCACTCCTGCGCAAAAAGAGTTATATGACGAATTATTGCAGTTCGAAGCAGCCGCGTTGACGCTTTTACATGGGGATATCAATGTTAGATTCATGATGTGTACAATCATGCGGCAAGCAGCGAGTTGCTTGTTTGGATTGGCTCCCTTTATAAATGCATTGATACATCGGCGATTATCGCAGATATGGGATGACCCAGAATACGATTTGTCTGAATACGAAATCAAAGATTCTGATTACCCGATCATAAACGGCCTTGCGCAGAAACTGCTACTCCACGCCGAAGCCCTCCCAATCGAGGATCCCAAATTTGATGCCTTGTTAAGGATTGTGGAAGAGAAACAAAAATATGATAATAACAAGATCATACTTTTTAGCACGTTCAAACATACTCTTGCATATTTGAGGAGTAAACTGCAATCGACTGGCTTGCGCATCGCACAGATCGACGGAAGTGTAAAGGACGAAGATCGATATGCTTTGCGAGGTAGGTTTCAGCGCATTAAAGAAGACCCACAAGCTATAGATATTATGCTGTTTACAGAGGTAGGATCTGAAGGGCTTGATTATCAATTCTGTGATTTAATGATTAATTACGATCTTCCGTGGAATCCAATGAGAATCGAACAACGAATTGGTCGTATAGATCGCCGTGGCCAAAAAAGTGAAGCGGTAAGTATCTATAATATGATCACTGCTGAAACCATCGATGCAACTATTTTTCATCGCTGTTTATCACGAATCGGTGTTTTCGAGGAGAGTATCGGGGAGTGTTCGGAAATTCTCGGGCAACTGCATACAGAGATTGAAAATATCATGCTTTCGCCATCTCTGACTGACGAGGAAAAGGCTCAAAAGCTCGAAATTATCGCTGATAATGAAATCCGAAAAATCCAGGAACTTCGCCGATTAGAAAATGAAGAGAAGCAACTCTTTGGTTTTGATTTGTCAAATTACATATTCACAAAAGAAGTTCAGGATGCGGAGAATCCATGGATATCACCTTCAGCTATTCAAGCTACTATCCAGCAATACTTGAAGGCACGCCTAGGAGATGGAAATTATGTTCTTGGCGAATCTTCACAAAAGGCATTGCGTTTGTCCTCTGAAGCAAGACAGATTCTTCTCGATGATTACAAGACATTATCTCTTCCCCGCACCCGTGCGAATCAAGAATGGGTTCGATTCTTAAAACAAGCTAGTCCAACTTGCGCAATAACTTTTGATGGCGAGTATGCAAACCAAAACCAAGATATTATGTTTATAACCAATCAACATCCGCTTGTAAAACAAGCCGTGGGAAGCCTATGTCCATCGCAAGTGCTTCAAGTTGGAATATCAGTAAATGATTTATCAATCCCAGCGGGAGAATACCCTTTCACAATTTATGCTTGGGACTATTTTGGATATAAACCGCACCGGGAAATCGTTCCCGTTTGCGAAGAAGGCTATATACAAAAAGAACTTATGAATATATTGCTTTCTGGAACGCAGCATGACATCGATACTTCAAAATGGAGTGCTAAGTGGCTTGCTCTAGAATCCAGTCACCATCAGTTGTGGAAAAGCGCACAAAAAGCGCATAAAGACGAAGCAGCTGAATCATTTAGATATAAATCCGAAAGCCTCTCTTATAATTTTAACGGCCGTAAGCGTA
>Ga0075012_10005020_pt1 | contig 12207 bp, 11 predicted proteins | sample All_14_2_FD_71474 | JGI IMG/M metagenome (GOLD analysis project Ga0075012, IMG submission 71474) | Freshwater microbial communities in response to fracking from Pennsylvania, USA - Allegheny Zone_MetaG_DW_15 | ecosystem: Environmental > Aquatic > Deep subsurface > Groundwater > Drilled...
CCTCTTCATTCCAGCCATGACCCCCAGCCAATACTCCGATTTCCCCACCTCCATCGCCCCTCAGTCCAGCTACATGGTTCCCACCGTCATCGAGTCCGAAGGCCGTGGCGAGCGCGCCTATGACATCTACTCCCGCCTCCTGAAGGACCGCATCATCTTCCTCGGCGGCGAAGTGAACGACACGATGGCCTCCATCATCATCGCCCAGCTTCTCTTCCTCCAGATGCAGGATCCCAAGAAGGACATCAATATCTACGTCAACAGCCCCGGCGGCAGCGTCACCGCCGGCCTCGCCATCTATGACACCATGCAGTTCCTCACCTGCGACGTCTGCACCTACAGCATCGGCCTCGTCGCCTCCATGGGCGCCGTCCTCCTCGCCGCAGGCACCAAAGGCAAGCGCTACGCCCTGCCAAACTCTGACATCATGATCCATCAGGTCTCCGGTGGCGCACGCGGCACCGCCAGCGATGTCGAGCGCACCGTCGAATACATGTTCGGCCTCAAAAAGCGCCTCAACCGCATCCTCGCCCACCACACCGGCAAGTCCGTCGAACAAATCGAACGCGACGCCGACCGCGACAATTACATGTCCGCCGCCCAGGCCGCCGAATACGGCCTCGTGGACAAAGTCCTCGAAGGCAAAAAGGACATCCCTTCAGAATCCAAATAACACACTCCTTCAAAAAGGCGGGACTCACACTCCCGCCTTTTTTTGTGCCCATTCACCACTCGCAAAACGCGAATGGTCGCGAACCAAAATCCGACCCCGCGCCATTCCCAATAATTCGCGATATTCGTGCCCATTCGCGTTGCAACTATCCGCTCCTCCCAATCACTTCTCCCATTTCCTCAGCAGGAGCCGCTCTAATCACACCAGCCTCATCACTCCGGAAACAACCGTCAACAATCGTCAACCACTGTAAACAACCGTCAACTTCCCCTCATGAAATTCGGCTTCGTCACCGCCATCCTCCCCGAACTCACCTTCGACAACGTCCTCAACTTCGCCCGCCACGAAGGCTTCTCCACCGTTGAGGTCATGTGCTGGCCCGTCGGCAAAGCGGAGCGCAAATACGCTGGCGTCACCCACATCGACGTCACCACCCTCACCAAAACCAAAGCCCAGGAAATCCTCGGCCACTGTCAGGATCAGGGCGTCAGCATCAGCGCCCTCGGCTACTACCCCAACATGCTCGATCCCGACCCCGCCGTCTCCCGCGCCGGTGTCTCCCACTTCAAAAAAGTCATCGCTGCCGCCCCCAAGCTCGGCGTCACCCTCGTCACCGGCTTCGTCGGCCGCGACTGGACCAAAACCGTCGATGAAAACTGGCCCCGCTTCCTCAAAATCTGGCAGCCCATCATCAAATACGCCGAAGACCACGGCGTCAAAATCGGCATCGAGAACTGCCCCATGTCCTTCACCCGCGACGAATGGCCCGCAGGCAAAAACCTCATGACCACCCCCGCCATCTGGCGCCGCGCCTTCAACGACATCGACTCCGCCAGCTTCGGCCTCAACTACGACCCCTCCCACTTCATCCTCCAGGACATGGATCCCCTCAGCCCCCTCGCCGAGTTCAAATCCAGGCTCTTCCACGTCCACGCCAAAGACGTCAAAATCAACCGCACCGCCCTCAACGAAGTCGGCCGCTTCGACTTCCCCCTCCAGTGGCACCAGCCCCGCATCCCCGGCTACGGCGACATCAACTGGGCCGCTTTCATGGCCGAGCTCATGCGCATCGGCTACACCGGCCCCCTCTGCATCGAAGTCGAAGACGACACCTTCGGCAAAACCCTCGAAGGCCGCATGCAAGCCATCAAAGTCGCCCGCAACATCCTGACACCGTATTTTGGGTAATTCCTGTCATTGTCTTATCGAGCCACTTACCGACTGAATTATTCATGAGGGAAGCCATTCAGACAGCCGCGATCTGGGTTCTTATTTTTTGGTCGGCATTAACATTTCTTTGCCTGCGTGGTTATCACAATGCACGACTCGAAGCACGTGGCAAACCGCCACTGACTGACACAGAAGAAGCCGAGATTGCGAGGATCGAAGCTGAAATTCCACGCAAAGAATTCAAAGGCATTCGATGGTATGTGACTCGCCCAAAAGAGGGTTCATTACTGCTCATATCAGCGCTGACCAGCCTGCCGTTCGTTGTATTGTTTCTGCCGATGATAGTTTTGGTGTGGATTTTGCCTCATCCTTACCGGAGATAAGATTGCACTCCATTCACTCAGACGGCTCAAGCTTTTTCAAGGCGTCAAACGAGGTGAAGCGAAATGTGGTTTTGTGCCTGCCTTCTCTCACCTGCAGCAGGTTCATTTGATCCTTAAACACATCCAGCAACACCGCATGCCTCAGCGTTAGCCCCCTCCCCCCCTCCGGCACCTCCACCTCAAAAAACAGCACCACCGCCGGATCCCCGCTCTTCTCACTCTCCTTCTCCATCTCTTTCCCCACCCACGTCATCTTCCCCACTTTCCCCGCCGCATCCGTCACCACAAACGTCTTCGCCAGATAGGCCTTGATCTGCGCATCAAATTCCGCAGCAGGCGTCTTCTCCATCCGCATCTCCTTCTCACTCTGCCGCACCAGCGCCATCTCCAGATCACTCACAAAAACCGTCAGGCTCACCTCCAGCCTCTTCGTCTGCTCATTGTATTCCGCCTCCGCCGTCGAAGTATGCACCGCATGCCCATGCAGCCACGCCGCTGTTAGCAAAAAAAAGATGGCAGATAAAGCACGCACGGAGCGCGGACTTTAGTCCGCAGCATTCCCGCAGGCAAGCCGGGCGCTCACCTTGGTCTGCTGCCGCGCTCACGCATGAACAGCGCCAGCACATCCCCCGCCACGAATGGCACCCGGTTAAGGGCATGCATCGTGGATTCTGAAACTTCCACAGCGCTCGTTCTGCGCGGCGGCGTCAGGGCTGGGAGCGCTGGCATCCTGCCGGCTCTGGCTGCAGCTCCGCAGCGAATGGACTGCCAAATAGCCTCGCAGTCTCATTCCCTGTCGATGCTGCATTCCTGCCTGTCACGAAGCGCCGCGTCCTTTCCGTCCCTTCTGTCCCTTCCGTCCCTTCTGTCCTTTTTGTCCTTCGGATCGGCTACCCTCTACCTGCCCCCCATTGAGCATGGCACTCCGCCCGCTCCATGATACCATCCCCACGTGAACGCCACCCCCGCCCCCATGTCCAAACGCCGCCGCTTGTGGCGCTGGACCTGGCGTCTCACACTCCTCGGCTCCCTCCTCCTCGCCATCCTCCTTTGCATCGCCTGGCAGCAGCGCGTCCCCCTCGTCAACGCCCTCCTGCGCCGTTTTGGCGGCGACACCCAGGTGCAAATCGTCTCCCTCGACTGGCAGGACGGCACCCTCCGGGTCGGCGAGGTCAGCACCCTCCACGTCCCCAATTCCCAGCGCATCTCCACCACCGTCGGCCACGTCGAGTGGCGCCCCAACTGGAGCCAGTTGTCCAAAGGAAACCTCGGCGGCCTCAAAGTCGCCGACGCCGTCGTTGACGTCCCCCTCTCCTGGCTCCTTCCCTCCCCGGCACAGCCCGGCGATGCTTCGTCCGCACCGTCCACCCGTCGCTGGCACCTCGACTTGATCGATCTCGCGCCCACCAAGTTCGTCCTGCGCGATTCCAACTGGCGCCCCGTCGGCAGCATCATCATCACGCAGAAACTCCACGCCCTCGAAATCGGCGGCAGCAAATCCCCCTCCTTCCATACCGTCACCACCGACTTGCAGGACGCCGAGTGGCACGGCCATCCCCTCTTCAAAAGCGTCCACCTTGAATCCGTCATGCACGGCGAAGACATCGAGCTCAAAAAAATCTCCCTCCACGGCGGCAGTTTCGATCTCCACTGGCTCAAAGAATTCAGTCCCGAGTTGCACGCCAAACTCCCCCCGCTCCGCGGCAGCACCCAGATCGAATGGGAAGCCCGCGACGCCAAGCTCTCGCGCTCCGGCATCACCGCTTTCGGCACGCACGAGATCCATTTAAAAAATCTGCACCTCCAGCCACTCACCGCTGCAGGTCAGATCACCGCCCCCGCACTCGACCTCAAAGCCTCCCAAGACACCGCCGGCCTCTGGCACATTCAAAGCGGCCTCCTCCAAAAACTCGTCATCGACTGGACCCCCGAGCTCGAAAACGCCCTCTTCCCCAAAAGCAAATCAGGCCAACCTTCATCATCATGGCAGGTCCTAATCGATGCCCTCGAAGTCCATGACGCCGCCCTGAATCTCTCCCCCACCGACCGCAACCCCGTCGCCGGTTCCCTCACCTTCAGCACCCAGCTCAAATCCCTAGCTCTCTCCCCTGCGGGCGTCCGCTCAGCCGCACCTCAAAAACTCACCCTCGCCGACCTCTCGCTCCGCTGGGGCCGCATCGCAGACGCTCGCCCCTTCGTCCAAATCAAATCCGCCACCCTCGAAGCCGTCCCCGACAAGCTTCGCGAAAACTGGCAGGTGGACTCCCTCGCCATCACCGAACCCCGTCTCGAATTCACCCCCGAAAACGGCCCTTGGTTTGATCATGACAAAACACCTCCGCCCAATCCACCCCCAGCTCCTACCACACCGTGGTGGAAGCAGCTCCGGTTCGACACCCTCACACTCCAGGACGGCACCGTCGATTTCGTCATGCAGCTCGCAGAGCGCACAGAAACCTCCATCCAGTTCGGCATCACCACAGCGCAGTCCAAACAACACCTTCACATCCCCCAGGCCCAGGTCCGCATCCCCCGCCGCGCCAATCTTCCCGTGCTCAGCTTTGAAAAGGTCGAAGCCGTCGCCTCCCTTCCCGACCTTTGGCGCCAGCAGCGCCTAGACTCCCTCAAGCTCACCGGCGGCCAGATCGAAGTCGGAGACGCCTTGACGACCCTTTTCAACAGCAACGTCGACGACGACCACGACCAGAACGACAACAAAGTTCCTCAACCAAACCCCTCCACACCCTCCGCTCGCTGGATCACCGAAAAAATCTCCGTGGAAAAACTCGGCATCACCCTCACGAGCATCGCCCCCGGCCTCCCGCCCGTCCGCTTCGATGTCAACTTCGCCGCTGGTCAGACCCCGCTTGATGTCAAAGGTCTCGCCGAAAACGTGGAGCCGCAGACCATCCTGCTCACAAACCTGCGCATCCCCTCCCCTTACGAGCCCCTCCGCACCGTCGCAGAGATGGACAAAATCCAGGTCACCTACACCCTCGATGGCCTCCTTCAACGCCGCATTGACCGCGTGGAGATCGCCTCCCCGCTGCTCTATGTCGGCGAGGATCTTTTCTGGTACGTCGAGACCTACCGCAAATCCATGAAAGGCGAAGCCCCCGTCGCAGACGCCACCTTCGGTCCTCCCGCACCTCCGAAACCCGCCACCCCCGCATGGCACGTGGACACCCTCGCCGTGACCGATGGCCGCCTCATCCTCGCCCCCAAAGGCGTCCCGCTCAAAGGCTTTAGCAAACCCTTCCCCTTCAGCTTCACTTCAAAGCTCACCAGCGGCCAGCTTGATGCCGTCTTCGACATTCCCTCCGACAACTACACCCTCGAGCAGTTCGAACTCGAGTTCCGCGGCATGAAAGGCCACGTGCGCTTCAATCTACCCTTGAAGGACCGCGACAACAACCTCACCGAAACCTTCACCGTCGAGCAGCTCCGCTACAAACAGCTCCACATCGAAAAAGCCCACCTCAGCGTCACCTACGATGCCAATGGCATCTACGGCATCTTCGGTGGCGCGGCCTACTCCGGTTATGTGAATGGCGCCTTCGACATCTACCTCGACGATGTTTACACCTGGGACGGGTGGGTCGCCGGCGAGAAGGTCGATCTCGGCCCCGTCACCACCGTCATGTTCCCCTCCTACTTTCTCCTCAATGGCAAAGTCGCGGGAAAAATCATCGCCACCGGCAACAAGAACGAGCTCTATCAGGCCGATGGCGAGTTCACCAATCGCTCGCGCGGCAGGTTCAGCATCGCCTCCCTCAATGACGTGATCAATGCCATGCCCAAGGCCCTCACCGGCACCATCGGTGATCAAATAAACCGCATCGGACTGGAAACTCTCCGCGACTTCGAGTATGACAGCGTCGATGGCAGAGCACGCTTCTATGGTCGCGAAGGCCGCGGACACCTGCGGTTCATCGGACCGTACGGCGCACGCAAGATCGACATCAATGTGTATGATCACCGCTGGAAAGAGGACCCGCGCAAAGCTAAGACCGCTGATGCAGTGGAATAAACTCCTCCCTCCCGTCCTGTCTTTGGCGGCCCTCGGTTTGACCGCGTGCAAGACACTGCCCGCCGTCCCCATCACCACTCCAAAGCCCCTCGAGGTCAATCTCAATATGCGCCTCGATGTCTATCAATACAGGGGCGATGAGCCCGTGGACAAAGAAGCCACCAAAAACGCCAGCGAAGCCACCGAACGCATGCGCAACCGCATGCAGGAAATCCAGACTCTGAAAAACAACCAGCTCGTCGGCGAGGACCATCGCGGCCAGCTCCTCATCCGCGAAGTCCCCACCGGTGAGTGGGGCGTACAGATGAAAAAGGCCGTCGCCGCTGAAAACGAAGACCGCATGCTCCTCATGCGCAAAAAGGCCAAAGAGACCAACCGCCCGCTGCACGAAATCGAAGATGAACAATGGCGCCTGCGCACCCAGCAGGCAGGCACTGGCGAATGGATCGAAGTCCCCGGCACCTCTCCCGGCTCGTTTCAGTGGAAACGTGCCGGCGCAGACACCACTCCTCCAGCCACTCAGCCCACCACCAACCCAGTCGTCCCCACCACGCCCAAACCATGAGACTCATCCTCTTCCTGCTCATCTCGTTGACCGTCGTACTCGCCCTCACCAATCCCAACGAGAACGAATTCCGTACCTACATGCAGCAAAAGCACGGCATCGCCGGCTCTCTCAGCTTGAAGGTCGCCGCCATCTTCTCCGCCGGCACCAGCACCGGCGTCTCTCGGGACAACTACATCGTCTGCAGCCGCTACTACATCGGCGGGGACGGCATCCTACCTCGAACCGACCTCGCTTGGGGCGTCGCCGGAAAGTTTTTTGACATCACCGAGGGAGACGAAAAATAAGCCCCCGACTGGCGAATCTCCTCACGGGACCGGCTTCTCAGCCTCCGGCTCGGCTTTTTTTGCCGCCGGCACTTCCACCGTCACACTCAGTTCCCACGCCCGGTTTTTAATGCACCAGACCAGCACCGCCAGCCCCAGGAAGCCCATGATGACCAAATGCACCATGCAGCCCGTGCCACATCCGATTCCTTGAAACGAATCGCGATAAGTGCGGATATTGGTTCTGGCAGAGTCCCCCATGCATCGCAACCTGCGTCATCTTGGATTGGACAGCCAGCAATTGTCGTCGATTTTTAGCCTGCCTTTCACCGATCCCTCCACCCAAATCTTCCTGATCCCATGTCACGCCGTGCCCAGTCCGGAGTCCGCCCCACCCATTGGCTGGGATTGATCGCCATTCTCGTCGCCGTTGGCGGGGGTGGTTTGTTTTTGATGAATCGCACCACCGATCCCCTGACCGGCATCACCGAGCTCAGCGCCGGCGAGTTCATGGAAAATGCCACCGCCCTCAGCGGGAATGAATACAAAGTCGAAGGCGTCGTCGATGACCGGCTCGACAACTGGCGCAGCGCCGAGGGCCGCCTCTTCAGTCTGCAGATCAGCAATGGCTCCGGCAATTCTTTTGTTCCGGTCTGGGTTCCGCCAGATTATAAAGGCGCCAATATTCAGCGCAGGCAGCGCTACATTTTCAAAGTCCGCGTCCTGGAGACAGGCGTGCTCGAAGTGCTCCAACTCATCAAAGCGTAACCCCCACCGTCATGAAGCGCCTCATTTTTTCCCTCGCCCTGGCCGCCCTGTTTCCCGCCAGCGCCCAGGTTCTGCCCGGCGGAGGCGGTGGCGGTGCGCCCCCGGCCACCACGACTTCCAATAACAATTACAACATGGTCCCCGGCAGCGCTGCCGACCGCCAGACCGACACCCAGACAGCCCTCGGCAACATGCCCATGGCAGATCCCGGCTCGGAAAATGTCTCCTTCAACGGCAAGCTCTGGAATGTCACCAACAACCGCCTCATGCGGTCTCGCTTTGAGACCTACCTGACCACCCCTGAGGCCAACGGCCCCGAAGACCAGGCCTACCGAGACCTCATGGCCCAGATCATGGAGCTCCTCGCCCCCACTCACAAGCAGGCACCGGACCCCGTCACCAAGGTGCAGCTCCGCGGCCCCGAAGTCATGAAGGCCTTTGCACTTCTGCCGGAAGCCGGCGCCGCCAGAATCGACGGCGGCCTCTGCAACGCAGTCGCCAATGCCGTCTGGGATGTCTGGACCTCCCAGAAGCGAGTCATTGAGCGTAAGATGGCGAATGAGGAGATGATGAAGCGCCGCAAGCAGCTCGAATGGAACGCGGAAATGGGCCTGAACAGCACCCCCCTGTCCAAAAGCGGGCCCGCCTCCAAAAACGGCTCCCAGCAAACCAATGCTCAGACGCAGCAGAACAACAGCGCCACCGTCGGTCGCACCTCCGGTTACATCAAGGGCATCGCTGAAATCGAAGCTCGCACCAAATTAAACGAGACCGCCATGGGCCTCTCCGAGGTCACCAGCAAGATCCAGTTCCAGGCCCTCATTATCCAGCTCTTCATGCAGCGCCGTTTTGAGCACGCCGTCATCGCCTGCCGCTTCTACCCCAATCTTTTCCGCGATGGCGAAAGCATCCTCCAGCTCGACAAGGACAGCGATGTCCAGAAGCTCCTCTCCAGCAGCTTCGGCGTCCCTCCCACCGTCAGCATGATCGACGGCCTCTCCCTCGAAGCCATCCGCAGCGTCGATGAATCCCTTGTCTCCTTCGAGAACCTCGTCGCCCGCCGGGATGTGGACAGCGCCAGCAACCGCCTCCTCGAAGCCTATGCCATTGGCGAATACCTGCCACGCGTCCGCCGCCTCCCCATGTCCGAAAAGACCAAGGTCCTCGACTTCGTCCGCAAGAAAAACAAGCTCCTCTCCTTCCTGGAAATGAAGGACTACTCCAGCGCCGAAACCGTCGTCATGGAGCTTCGCGCCACCTCCGACGACTTTGAATACGCCAAGCCTCTCGCCGCGATTCAAACCGCCAAAACCATGAGCAATCTCCACGTGAACAACGCCAACGCGGCCATGGGCAACAAAGATGCCAAGACTGTCGAGACAGAGATGCGGGCCGCCGCCGAAATCTGGCCCACCAATCCTCGCGTCACCCAGCTCAGCGAGCACATGATGCAGTCCACCGACATGAAGTCCCAGGCCCTCATGGAGTTCGATCGCCTCCTCAGCCAGCGCAACTACCGCCAGATCTTCGAAAACCAGGCCCCCTTCATCGCCGCCGTTGCCGATGACCTCACCCGCAAGCAGCAGCTTGAAAAAGTCCTCAAAGACATGGGCAGGCTGGAGCTCATTCTCGGCGGCGCCAGGGAAATGGCCGGCAGCAGCCCCCCCGCTGCATGGGAAAAAGTCGAGAAAGAATCCTCGCTCTACCCCGACGATCCTGTGCTCAGCAAACTGCGCGCCGATCTGGGTGTGAAGGCCAGTGACTTCGTCACCGCCATTGAAAACGCCCGGCAGCAGGAGGAAAAGCATCAGATAGGCTCCGCCCTCGCTTGGTATTTGAAGGCCAAGAGCATGCACCCCCTCAGCGAAATGGCCCGCGATGGCATCAAGCGCCTCGTTGAAGCCGTCAAGCTCGGCGACCAGCCGCCGCTTACTGATCAAACTTCAGCGCTCAATAGCAATTGAGCCTTTCAGACGTGAGCGAAGCGCCGTAGAAAGCCGGGCCTTGGATTCGCCGTGAATCTCAAAAGCGCATGCCCATGACGAGGGGCGATGCACAATTGAGATCACGCACGAGAGATGCCGGCTTTCGCCAGAACTCCTTCACAGGAGCAAACTCACTTGCCTGTGGCGTCTTCGACGGCATCACGAATGCCTTCAGCAGGACGTGAGTCGGTGGCATCATCAATCTTGTCTCCGATTTTTTCAGCCGGCCCTTTCTTGCAGCTTGGCAGAACGGTCACGGAAACAAGGAACAGGGCGAGGAGGCAGAAGATTGATTTCATACCCCTTCATCGCTTCTCACACGATCACTGCGCGTATCTTCTTTTGAAGATCCTTGCTTATGGCATTTTCTAAGAAACTCGGGACGCTCCCATGAGGGTCGCATGATCACCGATACTTCGACAATCCCTCAAGATACCGCTGCGCCAGCTCCGTCTTCGGCCTCGTAAAAAACTCCCCCGCCGCAGACGACTCTTCCACCTTCCCCGCAGCAAGAAACACCACCCAGTCCGCCACCTTGCGCGCAAAGCTGATCTCATGTGTGGCCAAAATGATGCTCTGCCCCGCCTCCGCCAGTTCTCGGATCACATCCAGCACCTCCCCCGTCATCACCGGATCCAGCGCGGAAGTCGGCTCATCCAGCAGCAGCAGCCTCGGCTTCGGCGCCAGCGCCCTCGCGATCGCCGCACGCTGCTGCTGCCCACCGGAGAGCTGGCTAGGCCGTTTGTGCTCGTGCCCTGCCAGCCCCAGCCGGTGCAGCAGTTCCAGCGCCCGCTGCGTCGCCTGGGTCTCGGCCATGCCATGCACCTCCCTGAGCGGCAGCGCGATGTTTTGCAGCGCTGTCAGATGCGGAAAAAGATTGTACCCCTGGAACACAAAGCCATTCCCTCGCCGCTCGTTCAAAGCCCCCTCTTCATCATGCGGCAGCGCACGCACGTCGATGCTCACATGCCCGTCATCAGGCACCAGCAGGCTCCCCAGCACCCGCAGCAGCGTGGACTTCCCTCCGCCCGACGGCCCCAGCAGCGCAATGACGCGCGCTTCATCCCCCGTCACAAACGAAGCCCCGTCCAGCGCCGCGTGCGCGCCATAGCGCTTGGTCACCGCATGCGTTTCAAGTCTCATACGCAAACCTCCCCTCCAAACGTCGCGCCAGATGTGAAAGCGGTATCGTCACCACCAGGTACGCCAGCGCCAGCGGCAGGTAGCCCTCCAGCGGCGCAAAGTTGGCCGCGTTCATGATCTTGACCTTCTGCACCAGTTCCTCAATCCCGATCACCGACAGCAGCGACGAATCCTTGATCAGCGACACAAGCTGCCCCGTCGTCCCCGGCAGCGCCCGCCTCAGCGCCTGCGGGATGATCACAAAACGATAAGTCTGCGCCTTGCTAAAACCCACCGCTCTCGCCGCCTCAAGCTGTGAGGCGCTAATGCTCTCCACCGCACCCCGGAAAATTTCCGCCAGATACGCCCCCTCAAAACACCCCAGCAGAATGATCCCCGTAATCAGCGGGTGGTCGATGTGCATCGCCTGCGCGATGATGTAGTGCCCGATCAGCAGCTGCACCAGCAGCGGCGATCCCCGCACCACCTCCACCACGCTCCCGCATCCCATCCGCACCGGCAGCCACCGCGCACGCCGCCCCAGCATCAGCAAAAAGCCGCACGCAACGCTGACCACCATCGCCACCAGAGACAGCGCCATCGTCGTCAGCCACCCATTCAAAAACTGCTGCCGGTACTTCCACACCCCGTTCCAGTTCCAAGGATACTCCACCGCCGAAAACACCCCATAGAAGCACGCCGCAGCCAGCGCAAACAGCCCCAGCACCGACAAGGCGCGGCGCGAACTCGAAACAGCTATGGCGTGCGAGACAGACAAGACCCGCTGATTTACGCCGGGAAGCCGCAGTTTGTCCCGCAGATTTTATCGGATCACCACCATCACCGTTCTCTTCTCCTCCTCTCCCTCACCGCCTCAGCAATCTCCCCCGGCGTCGCACACGTCGGCGAAGCGCCCTTCCCGCCCCGCTTCTTCCGCCCGGCACCATACAGTTTGGCCATCTGCTTCAGCGCTTTCATCCGGACCGCCATCAGCGGCCGCCTCCGCCGCGAGACCTTACCCTCCTCCGCCTCTGTGTTTTCAAAAAAGGTCTCCTCCACCGTCTGCCACAGCATCACGCCGATGTTCTCCCGCATCCCCGGACGGTCCATCGCGGGCTTCGGCAGCTCCGCCGGGCGTGCGGCCCTCTTTTTCGGCCGGTGCTCACGCACCACCTGCACGCTCAGCCCCAGAACCTGGGCCGTCTCCGCCAGAGACTGCCCGCGGCGTACATGCAGCTCATGCAC
>Ga0075012_10005024_pt1 | contig 12198 bp, 9 predicted proteins | sample All_14_2_FD_71474 | JGI IMG/M metagenome (GOLD analysis project Ga0075012, IMG submission 71474) | Freshwater microbial communities in response to fracking from Pennsylvania, USA - Allegheny Zone_MetaG_DW_15 | ecosystem: Environmental > Aquatic > Deep subsurface > Groundwater > Drilled...
TTTCTAACTAGTTCACTTGTTGTTTCTCAAAACACAATTCAAAGTGCTATCGATCAATTTTCATCTTTTTCTGAACTTCAAAGCGCATCAATTTCATTTTTAGTAACTGAAACTAGCTCTGGAAAAGTCATTGCATCGAAAAATGCTTTAGTGACACTTCCAACGGCATCTACCGCCAAACTTTTTGCAACTGCAGGAGCAATTGAATTGTTAGGAAAAGATTATAGACCAAGTACTCGCATCTATATTGATGGTCCAATTGTAAATGGTATTCTTGAAGGAAACATAATTATTCGAGGTGGAGGTGATGTTACACTCGGTAGCAAGTTTTTCACTGAGGAAGGCAAAGAAAGTGCATTTTTAAAAGTATGGGTAGATACCATAAAAAAAATAGGAATCTCATCAATTACAGGTAAAATTATTGCCGATGGTTCTGAATTTGGCTACAATGGTGTGCCCGATGGCTGGGCATGGACCGATATGGGAAATTATTATGGAGCAGGACCATCTGGAATTTGCCTTTATGACAACACACTAAAATATTACTTCAAAACAGGGGCCAACGCCGGTCAATTAAGTGAACTGCAATACACTGTCCCTAAAATTTCCGATTTGGTATTTCGAAATTATGTGACTGCTGAAAATGTATCAGGGGATAATTCGTACATTTTTGGCGCACCTTTCTCCAACGATAGATTTGCAACTGGATCATTACCACTCAATAGTAATAAATTCGAAGTGAAAGGCAGTTTACCTGACCCTGAATACCTACTCGCTTCAGAATTATCAAATGCCTTGGTTGCCTCAGGTATAATCGTAAAATCATTACCCGCAGGTGTAAGAAATTTCACAAAAGACCAAAAACCAAAATATGATGTGAATTCAAAGTTGATTTACACGCATTATGGTGCAACAGTAAATGAAATTGCTAAGTTAACAAATATGAAAAGTATCAACTTGTTCGCCGAAGGATTGGTTTGTCTAGTGGGATACAAAACAACAAAATTGGGAACAACTGATGAAGGATTACGTTTAATTGAAGCGCATTTCAAATCGAAAACAAACCTAAATTCTCTTTTCTTAAAAGATGGAAGTGGACTTTCGCGTTCAAATGGTATCAGTGCTACCCATTTTTGCAACTTATTGAATTACATGGCGAGCTCAACCAACTATACCCCGTATTTTAATACACTTCCAACGGCAGGAAAAAGTGGCACTATTGCGTCTCTATGCCGAGGAGAAGCGGGAGACGGAAGAGTTTTTGCTAAAAGCGGCACCATGAATAGAATTAAATCTTACTCAGGTTATGTGCACTCAAAATCAGGTAAAAAAATGACTTTCTCTTTTACTGTAAATAACTTTAGCGGAAGTAGTTCTTCAGTGACAAACCAAATGGAAAAGGTATTGAATGCGATTGCATTATACTAATTCAACATCTAGAATATCTTTCCAAAATTGCTGAATTGTGCCACCCTCACATTTTATCATTTGAGGAACAATACTCGCTGGTGAAAAACCAGGTGTTGTATTTACCTCGATAACATGTGGTACGTTATTTACAATCATAAAATCAATTCGAGCAATACTTCTCAATTGTAATAAATCGTAAACAAACTTTGCGGTTTCTTGGACTTTATCGCGAATCGCTTCATCAATTCTCGCAGGAGTAATTTCCTGAGATTTCCCTTGATACTTCGCTGCGTAATCAAAAAACTCATTTTCTGTTGCAATTTCTGTCAACGGTAATGCATGAACACCTTCTTTCTTTCTGTAAACACCACAAGTAACCTCTACTCCATCTAAAAATGATTCGATTACGACTGTTCTTCCTTCCTTAAATGCTAATTTCAATGCATCGGTAAGCTCTGATGCTGCCTTAACTTTAGAAATGCCATAACTAGATCCAGAATCGGAAGGCTTTACAAATAACGGAAGTCCAAGCTTTTCAATTATTTCTTGATTTGTAAATTCTGAAATCGAACGCAGGAAAAGTGATTTAGCTACTGGAATATTAAATCCTTTCAAAAATTGATTACAATACCATTTATCAAACGAAAGGGAAGATGGTAATGGTCCGGAGTTAACGTAAGGTATCTTCTGTATTTCTAATAAGGCTTGAATTTTTCCATTTTCACCAGGATCTCCGTGCACATAAACTATTGCTGCATCGATTTTTATATCCTCTTGAGCTTTAAAAGACATGGTGCGAATATCAAAGTCATATTCTTCTTCTTTGTAAACTGCCTTCCAACCATCTGTATTCATTATAATCATAAATACATCGAAATCTTTTGGAAAATTATCAATAATAGTGCGAGCACTTTTCAACGAAATCTCATACTCTGAAGAAAATCCTCCACATATTATTCCAAGCCTTTTCATCCCAATAATTTTTCTCAAAAATAGCAGCTAATAACACCTCTAATTTGACAAAAAACAAAAGTTATCGCAAAAGAATTGTTAACTATCTGTTGACTTCTAAATTCGTTGAAGTTTGAATCCATCAAAATTTTAGAAATCGTTTTCAATGTACTATATTTGTTCAATCTTTTGAAAACTAACTTACTTTGAAACTGATGATAAGAATAATTCTATCACTTTCGATTCTTTGCTTGGTATACACAACAAGCTGGACTCAAACCACTGTTATTTACGAAAATGACTTTGAGAACTTAGGTGACTTATTCACTATTGCTCCAGGATCTGGGCCTAATGAGTGGATTCAATTTACCTGTGCTGGAAATGGACCAAGTCTTCCAGGTGTTGGGTCAATGTATATCACACCAGGTGGATTAATTGATGGCTGTGGTCCAGGTGGTAAAGAACAACATGCTTATGATAACAACCTGTCAGGAATTGGCTTTGCGCTTGCCGAAACAGTAATCGACGCCACTTGTGCAGGAACCTTGGTTGCGAATTTTGATTATAAAACTGAAGGTGTTGTATTAGAAGATTACACTGAGCTAGTCTATTCCACTGATAATGGAGTTTCTTGGACTCCAATTACCGTATTACCTATTTCAGCCAATTGGACAGCTACTTCAATTCCTTTGCCTGCCTTATTGAATTTTTCAGTTTTCAATTTAGGATTTAGATTTACTTATAACGATGTAACGGTAGTAGGAATTTCGCCCGCAATTGATAATTTCAGTATAACAGGAATTGACAATATTGACCCAGTTATATTATCATGTGCTCCGAATGCAACATTACATTTAGATAACAGTTGCAGTGTTTTTGCAGGTGATTTTACAAATCAAGTTTTGGCATCTGACAATTGTAGCAGTTTATCGGAAATTGTAATTACTCAATCTCCATTACCTACAGTGTTTGAATTTACAGCGCCAGGTCAGACACAACTTTTTACTATCACCGTTACTGATGAGGCACTTAATTCAAGCCAATGTACATTTACTATTACGGCTTTTGATACAACTAAACCTGTTGTTACATGTCCTTCGTTAAGTAATTTTAGTTATAATGCTTCATGTCAAGCAGCGATTCCAGACCTTTCAAGCGGAATCCTTTGGACAGACAACTGTGTTTCCAACCCTGCTTTAATGACCTTCTCTCAATTACCTGCTGCTGGAACATTGGTAACAACTTCTATGAATATCGTATATTCTGTTGAGGATCCATATGGGAACATTGGTACTTGCGTCAGCTTGTATACGGTGATTGATGATACACCTCCAGTTTTAATTTGCCCATCTGATGAGGATGCCAATTTAAATGCAGCTTGTTTCGTAGTTCTTGCTGATTATGTTCCAGCGGTCGTATCAACTGAAAACTGTTTCTTTTTAGATCCAGTTATTATAACTCAATCGCCTGTTCAAGGCTCACTAATTAATGTGCCTACGCTGATTACAATCTCTGGAGAAGATGAATCAGGAAATATTGGGACGTGTACTTTCACCGTAACACCAATAGATGCAATTGCACCAACAATAACTTGTCCGTCTAACGCTACAGTTGCTGCTGATGCTAGTTGTGGCTTTATCATTGGAAATGTATCTGGTGATGTTACATACAATGACAATTGTACATCTGTAGGTTCTATCTTATTTAGTCAATCTCCCATTTCTGGATCTAATCTACCTGTTGGAACAACGCCTGTTGTTATCAATATTGAAGATGCGGCTGGAAATACTGCTTCGTGCTCATATCAATTGACAGTTGTTGATCAAACTGGGCCATCTATCACTTGCCCAGGGAACGTAAATATCACAATGGATGCTGCATGTTCTGGTGTAATTACAGATTATACCGGCGGTATTACGGTTTCTGACAATTGTTCTTCAATCGGAAATATCGCAATCTCTCAAAGTCCCGCATCAGGTACATCAATTAGCTCAAATACACAAATCAATATTACGGCTACTGATGAATTAGGAAATAGCTCAACTTGTAATTTCTTTGCGATCACTATAGACCCTACCGATCCTTCGATAACTTGCCCTAGTTCATTGAGTGTCCCTATCAATTCAAGCTGTCAATATCCAGTTCCTGACCTATTTTCGCAAGTAAATATTTCAGATAACTGCACAAGTATTGGAAATTTAACATTTACGCAAAATCCTATTGCAACTTCAACTGGTACAGGTTTAACTGCAGTATTGCTAACAGTGCAAGATGAGCAAGGAAATCAAGCTACGTGTGTCACATTATTGATTCCAGATGATATTGAAGCACCAACTGTAACTTGTCCTAATCCTGCAACTGTGAATAATGGTACTAACTGTGACTTTGTTTTACCGAATTATGGAAGTACAACATTAGTTTTAGATAACTGTTCTAACTTTACAATAACTCAAACTCCTGCGCCGGGAACAACAGTTCAAGTGGGTTCAACCTTAATTGACATTGAAGTGGCAGATGTGGCAGGTAACATTGTGAATTGCTCGTTTACATTGAATGTTAATGAAACTGTTAATCCTACAATTACCTGTCCTGCTAACGTTGCCACCTGTGATCCAACTGTGACTTATTCAACTCCTGTTTTCAATGATAACTGTTCGGCAACTATTTCACAAACAGATTTAACTGGACTCACTAGTGGAGATGATTTTCCTGTTGGAATAACAACACTTCAGTACACAGCAATTGATCTTTCTGGAAATACTCAAACTTGTTCTTTTACCGTTGAAATTTATGACTTCCCAGCTGTTGCAACAGTTGCAGAAGATTCAATTGGGCTTTGTGGCAGTACAAGCACTGTATTAACAGCATTGTCACACACAACTGGAACTGGTGAATGGACTGTTTTCAGTGGACAAGGTAATTTCAATAATCAATTTGCGAATACAACTGGCGTTAATAACTTGGCTTATGGTACGAATGTATTTGTTTATACCATCAGTACTCTAAATTGTGGTTCAACGAGTGATACTATTGTTGTTGTGGCTTCTCAACAACCATTACCAGCGAGTACACAAGACACTATTTTTGCTTGTGGCGACAATCAAGTTCCTTTATTATCAAACACTCCAATTTATGGAACTGGTACTTGGTCGACAACAGATTTAAACGCTAGCATTGGCAACATTAATTCTTCGAACACAGTTGCAACCAATATTTCAGAAGGTTGGAACGATTATGTTTGGACAATTACAAATGGATCTTGTCCAAGTGAATCAGACACGTTAAGAGTTTATGTTTCTGCAACGGCAATGATATCTCAAAATGACACAACACTTTGTATTGAAGATGGTACAATGTTACTAACAGGGACTATTCCTTCAGCTGACGAATCTGTATTTTGGAAATTCATTCAGGGAAGTGGAGAATTAGAAAGTCCATTAAGTAATCAAACCAATGTTACGAATCTAAATCTTGGAGTGAACACGATAGTTTATACCATAACACATCCTTCTTGTGCAACGACGACCGACACGATTGATATTATATCAACTTTGTGTGAAGGATTTGATCCTGTTTTCCCAACTGTAATTACTCCGAATCTAGATGGTAAAAATGATTTATTCGTGATTAATTATTTAGAGAAAGTTTACCCAGATTGTCATGTTGTAATTTTCAACAGATGGGGTTCTGTCGTATATGAATCAATTGGTTACGTAGAACCTTGGGATGGAACTTATAATGGTGAAGCGTTACCAATGGGAACTTATTTTTACAAAATTGAATTGAATGACCCAGAATCTACAGTTTATTCAGGTCCAATAAGTATTATTCGTTAATTGAAGAGTTATGAAAAATCTATTTTTATATAGCGTTGTTTTGGGGTCAATTATCTTGATTTCAACTACATCAATTGCACAACAAGAGTATCAATTTTCGAATACGGCAAGCAATCCTTATTTACTAAATCCAGCTGCTGGTGGTATGTATGATGTTATGCAGTTTGAAGCATCATCGCGCATGCAGTGGGTTGGATATGGTGGTGGACCAACAACAATTATGTTGAGTGGACATAGTCAAATCAAATTTGGTGGTGGAGAAGATAAAGTATTAGGTGAGTTTAACATCCGTGACGAAAAGATGTTTAAGAATCCAAAATACACGATTGGGAAAAGTAAACATGTTGTCGGTGGAAAGGTTTGGAATGATGCAATAGGACCTTTTTCTAAAACGTCTATTCAAGGAAGTTATGCTTACCATTTACCCCTTTCTAAAAAATTAAATTTTGGTGCTGGTATTGGATTAGGATATAGCAATTTCAGACTGAATGAATCACGTGTAACACTTTATCAGCAAGATGACAATACCTATTCTCAATTCTTAGGGAATACTTCGGCTCAAAGTATGGGTGACGCGCAAATAGGTTTGGTTGTTTATGGAGAGAAGTTCTTTTTCGGAATTAGTGGAACTCAGCTTTTAAAGAACAAAGTTGAATTGAATCAAGTTATTACACAAAGTAACATGAATCGTCACGCTTTTTTAGTGACTAAATACAGAATTGAAACAGGCGGAGACATTGATATAGAACCGTCTGCAATCCTAAAAACAACTTTAAATAGCCCAATGTCAGTTGATTTAGGTGCTCGTATCATTTACAAATCAAGTTCATGGGGTGGAATTCAATTCAGAACAAATAACACCCTGGTTTTCCAAGTAGGCACAAACCTTATCAAGAATTTGTATGTTAATTACAGTTATGATCAAGCATTTGGTAAAATTAGAGCTGCAGGAAGTGGAACGCATGAAATACAATTAGGATATTACTTAGGTCGTAACCGAAATGTAGATAAAGAATTGAAAGAAAATGAAGAAGAATAATAATTTAGGTCAATCAACTCAATGCGTTTAATTTATTTTATTCTCTATTTTTCTTTACCGTACGCACTCCGTATTTTTTACAGACAAGTAAGAACTGTTAATTCTCCGAAAGAGTTTCTCGGTAGTACAATCTATGTTAGTAATCATCCTGCTTCATTTATGGATCCCTTGGTGATTGCTGCACTTAGAAATCCCATTGTGTTTTTTATGACACGATCAGATGTTTTTACTCCTATTTCCAGACCGTTGCTTTGGGCATCTCATATGTTGCCAATTTACCGCCAGCACGACGGAGTTGACACAAAGGATAAGAACATGGAAACTTTTGATAAGTGTAAAGCAGTTTTAAAAGGAAGTCGGAACTTATTGATTTTTGGAGAAGGATTTACCGATGATACCCCTATCAGGAGATTAAAACCAGTTAAAAAAGGAGCAGCCCGTATAGGATTTACCACCTTGGAATCATTGAATTGGTCAAAGAAAATTTATATGGCTGCGGTGGGCAACAATTATACTGAACCCAACCAAATGCGAAGTGACTTGCTTATTTCAACCTCTGATAAAATTTGTTTGAACGATTACAAAGAGTTGTATTTAAGCAATCCAAACAAAGCTATTAACGACGTGACAAAGTTGATAGAGAAATTAATGAAGGAGCAAATTACGCATGTTGAAGATGTAAATTTGACGACTTTCCATGAGCAAATCATGATGATTTCTCGCAAAGGAATGAATGCGTATAGTTATGATGCCTCTCTTTCGCTAAAAAATCGTTGGGAATTCTCTCGCAATTTAGCGCTTTGGCTGAATGAACAAGAAACATTAAATGAAGGTTTGGTAGCCTTGAAAAATGATTTGGATGCTTATTTCAAATTGATAAAAAAGTTCAAAATAGCCGACCACTATATTTATGAAAAAGGTGAGAAGAATTCGATTAGTCGAACGATTGATTTATTGAAAATCATTTTTCTTTTCCCAATCGCACTTTTAGGGTTTTTACACTGCGGACTAATTTATTATGGAATCAAACGATTCGTTGAAAAATCTTTTAAACGAAAAGTGTTTTGGGGTTCGACAAAATTAATCCTTGGAGTTGTCTTGTTTGGATTGCTGAATATTCCAACAATTTTCTTGTTCGAAGCATATATATATCCCAGCTATTTGCTTGGCTTTATCTATTACGCTTGTATTGGTTTATTTGGATTTGCTGCATACCAATGGGTCATGTCAATAAAAAGATTCAAGGAGAAGGGAGTAATTAATAAAGCTGATTTATCCAAATTCATTGCAAAACGAAAGGATCTTGAAATTAAGGTAACTGAATTGCTGAAGGAAATTTAATTGGACTTTGCTGTTGCGACAGCATAAATAATTCCCATACCTACCGATAGTGAAATCACTATATTAAGTAAACTCATTTGCCAATTTCCCTGCTGAATTAACTGAATATTTTCATTGCTAAAAGTACTGAAGGTGCTAAATCCACCGCAAAAACCAATGATTAATAAATGGTTTAACCAATCAGCTTTAGGTTCTTTTTGAACACCATAAACAATGATGGCTAATAGCAAACAAGCCAAGGTATTAGAAATAAAGGTCGCCAACGGAAAACTTGTTTTGATAAGCAAAGGAGTTGTTAATCCAATTGCATACCGCAGAACACTTCCTACTCCTCCTCCAATAAATACATAAAGCCAATTCATACTTAACCTTTATTTATCCATTTCAAATATACAAAACGATAAAGAACGAAGGCAATTGAAATTCCCAATAAGGCGCCAGCAAACAAATCACTTGCATAATGTACTCCTTGGTATAAACGACTGAATGAAACCAAAAAAGCAATACTAAATAAGAACCACTTTAGTTTGGGGTAAACTGAATTCAAGCATAAACTAACAAACGTTGCAAATGCAAAGAAGTTGCTGGCATGAGAGGAAACGAATCCATACATTCCACCTTTGTAGAACTCACCATTCGCTTTTAAATAAAAATGAAGCCGCTCAGTAAGATCCGCATGATGTGATGGACGATATCGCAAAAAGACATTCTTAAACAAGTGAACAGAAACTAAGTCGGCTAAAGCGACACAAAGTATCGTTAGTATAACGAAGATAGCAAACTGCCCTTTAGTAAACTTTTTCCATGCGAAAAAAGCAATTAATAAGTAAAGAGGAATCCAAGTGATTCGTTGAGAGATAAACCAAAAGAAAGCATCCAAAAATGAATTATTCCAACCATTAACGGTCAGCACAATCATTCGATCAATACTTTCTAAATAATCAATCATTATTCAAGCGCTCCCAGATTATATCTTTTAATTCTGTCAATCCCTTTTGAGCAACAGACGAAATGAATATATAAGGGATTTTCGGTAAATCCTTCTTCATTGCAGCGATTAACTCATCATCTAACATATCTGACTTTGTAATTGCTAATATTCGCTCTTTGTGCAACAACTCTGGGTTGTATTGCTTCAATTCGTTCAAAAGAATCTTATATTCTTTATGAATATCCTCACTATCTGCAGGAATCATGAACAGCAACAATGAATTTCTTTCAATGTGACGTAAGAAACGCAGTCCGAGCCCTTTTCCTTTATGCGCCCCCTCAATAATTCCTGGGATATCCGCCATAATAAATGAACGATAATCGCGGTATTTCACGATACCTAAATTTGGACGCAGTGTTGTAAACGGATAATTAGCAATTTCTGGCTTAGCAGAACTTAAAACCGATAATAAAGTACTTTTTCCAGCATTCGGAAATCCGACCAAACCAACATCAGCTAATACTTTCAATTCCAAAATTTTCCAGCTTTCTTGTCCAGATTCGCCTGGTTGAGCAAAACGTGGTGTTTGATTGGTTGGTGATTTGAAGTGATTATTTCCTAATCCTCCTCTACCACCTGGCTGAATAATAACTTCCTCTCCTTCATCAGTTATTTCAAAAAGCACATCACCCGTTTCACCATCTTTGACAACAGTACCAAGTGGAACTTCCATATACACATCCTCACCTTGAGCACCTGTTTTAAGTCCACCTGAACCATGAGATCCATGTCCAGCTTTAATATGTTTCTTGAATTTTAGGTGCAATAATGTCCACAATTGTTTGTTTCCACGCAGAATTACGTGTCCACCGCGTCCACCATCACCACCATCTGGCCCACCTTTCGGTATGTATTTTTCACGTCTTAGGTGCGTTGATCCACCACCTCCATTACCGGAAGTACAATGAATTTTTACGTAATCGACGAAATTATCTGAAGCCATATAAGGATTTGTTTCTGCCTACAAAGGTAGGGTTTAAAGTTGAATAGAAAGAAAAAGCCAATCCCAAACGAGATCGGCTTTTTCAAAAATGAAAAATATTAGATATTATTGATTGCTGCGAAAAGGCGTTCAGTGATTTCATCAATCGTTCCGATACCGTTAATTCCAACAAATTTATTTTGTTCTTGGTAATAATTTTTAACTGGAGATGTTTCTTGATTGTAAACACGAATACGGTTTTCAATCACTTCAGGATTGGCGTCATCCACTCTTCCACTTACTTCTGCACGTTTCTTTAAACGCACTTTCAACTCATTTTCCTCTACTTCAAGAGCTAACATCACACTAATCGAAGTATTTAAATTACCCAATAACTCATCCAACGCTTTTGCTTGTGCATTCGTTCTTGGGAAACCATCAAAAATAAATCCTTTTGGCGAAACGTGTTTTTCCACCTCTGAACGCAACATGTTAATTGTCACTTGATCTGGAACCAATTGACCTTTGTCCATATAGCTTTTCGCCAAAACACCTAATTCTGTTTCACCTTTAATGTTGGCTCTAAAAATATCGCCAGTAGACAAATGGATTAAACCGTACTTGTCTATCAGTCGCTCTGACTGCGTTCCTTTTCCTGCTCCCGGAGGGCCGAATAAAACAATGTTCAACATAAGTTATTCTTCCTTTTTCAGTTGATAAATGGCATTCAAATTTCTACCTAGTTCATTGTAGTCAAGTCCATATCCAACTACAAATGCATTGGGTATAGAAAATCCAACATAATCAGGTTTATTTATTCCCTTAAAAGCTTCAGGTTTATAAAGCAATGTACAAACCTTAACAGTTAATGGATTTTCCTTTTCAAGGGAAACAAGTAATTTATCGATTGTATTACCTGTATCAACAATATCCTCAATTAAAACGACATGTTTTCCTTGAATTAGTGTGTTTAATCCTATCAGTTCCTTAATTTCTTCAGAGTTGGTCAAGCCAGTATATGAACTTACCTTAACAAAAGAAATTTCAGCTGGTATACTAATGTTCTTCATTAGATCTGACGCAAACATGAATGCACCGTTTAAGACCGCAATAAAAACTACGTCTTTTCCTAAATAATCAGCAGACAATTTTTTTCCAAGTGAAGCTGTCTCTTGCAAGATTTCCTCATCTGTAAGAAAAATTTCAAATGTTAAATCACCTATTGTAACCACTGTTCTGCCAATTTAGAGGCGCGAAGTTACGAATTTTAGCTGGAAAATAAAATTGAGTGCGTGTGTTCTTATTCATCGATCGAAAAAATTAAGATGAAAGATGACTGTGACCTTGGGCAAATTAAATAACAAGTTTATCTTTGTTCCATGCAAAAGAACTGGTACGGAAAATCAAGTCGCCTAGGTATTTTAGGAGGTGGGCAATTGGGTCGCATGTTTATTCAAGAATCAATTAACTTGGATGTTGATGTGCATATTTTGGATCCAGATGAAAACGCACCTTGTAAAGACATTGCCACAAGTTTCACAAAAGGCTCTTTGCTAGATTTTGATACTGTTTATAGCTTTGGAAAAGACAAGGACATTCTGACGGTAGAAATTGAAAATGTTAATACTGAAGCATTAGAAAAATTAGAACAAGAAGGAAAGAAAGTATTTCCACAACCGCATTTGCTGCGATTAGTTCAGGACAAAGG
>Ga0075012_10005027_pt1 | contig 12196 bp, 8 predicted proteins | sample All_14_2_FD_71474 | JGI IMG/M metagenome (GOLD analysis project Ga0075012, IMG submission 71474) | Freshwater microbial communities in response to fracking from Pennsylvania, USA - Allegheny Zone_MetaG_DW_15 | ecosystem: Environmental > Aquatic > Deep subsurface > Groundwater > Drilled...
ATCCCGGCGTCATCCGTCATTACCTGATCACCCATCCCACCCAGATGCTGAAAAGCTGGTACATCGGCTTCTTTCAGCTTCCCTGGATTCCGGAGATCGTTCTCAGGGCAGGTCAGTTCGCCTTGTTGCACCACGCCCTAAAGTTGACAGCGACTCGGGGAACATTTGACGACACGGATCGCCGCTATCTCGTCGACGGCTGGTCGCAACCTGGGGCACTCCGTGCCATGATCAATTATTACCGGGCTTTACTGCGACGCAGTGATCGATCTTTCTCGAAGCGGGTGACGGCTCCCACGTTGATCCTGTTCAGCCGAAAGGATCCCGCGGAGAATCCAAGCTTGGCATCCGCCAGCCAGCGCTTGTGTGACGAAGCCCAGATCATCTGGTTTGACGAGGCTCGCCACTGGCTGCAGCGGGAAGACTCTGAACGGGTCAACACGTCCCTGCTGGCATTTCTTGCTGGACCGCTTTCGGACTCAATGCCTCAACGTCTGCCTGTCGTGGCAGCAAAGGACCTGAACCGATGACAGACCAAGCGGCCCGAATTTCACAATCGCCATGGCCAGTCGGATTGCTGACCGGGCAAGGTCTGTATTATATGCTGACGGGGTTATGGCCCATCATCAGCATCCGTTCCTTCGAAGCTGTTACTGGCCCCAAGACCGACCACCTTCCTACCGGTCGAGACTCGGATCACTGGCTGATCATGACGGTTTCGGTGCTGGTACTGGCGATTGCGTTCGCATTGCTGATAGGGGCCTGGAAGAGAAGGGCTACGGCTGAATTGAAAGTTCTGGCCATCGCAGCCGCTCTGGGGCTCGCGGCAATCGACGTGATCTACGTGGTGCGGCAGGTGATCGCTCCGGTCTATCTGATTGACGCAGTCATAGAAGCCGTCTTGCTCTTGTCATGGTTGACGATTGTGGCCCGCAGAGTTTGAGCGCCAGACCAGCTCCGCGTGAGTTCGAGCATCTGGTCCGACGAGAATCGGCCCCTAGGCTTTCATTCTCTCGTCGAGATCCTCCGACTCGTCATCGATTTCGTGACGACCAAACACGCTTTCCAGCAGATGCACTATGGCTGCAGTACCGATGAGAACCAATTCCAGGGCAAGACCGACCGCGCCAATGCCTTTGAGTAACTGATTGTCATGCCACAGAAATTCTCCTCCGCCACACAACATGGCGACGAGGAGCCCAAGAATTGCCCCGATGGCCATCCAGGACGCCCACGCCATCAGGCGTAACCTCAGGCGAACCATCCGAATCTGTGCCTGGAGTGGAGGGCGGCGCGAATCAGACGCGTGATTCGCCCGGTATTCATCGGTCGAACTGCGAAAGCGTAATAGCAGATCGTTGAATCGTGAACTCGTACATTGAAGGAAGATCGACCCGGCGATGATCAGGCCGACAGCAGCTCCGGCCGAACCCAGCAACTCGGACAGCTTGAATTCCATGAGACGTTCTTCGTTGAACGTGGCTTTAAGAGGCTACTGACTTCTCGGCAATCAGATGGCAGGAATGGCGATCACCCCTTGATCTACCATCGGTCAGAGTGAAAAAAAGTGTTAATGAATTCCACTCATGTCCCCAGGGGAGACTTCCCCTCTGAAATTTCCGAAATCCACCTTCAGAACATTAGGAATCTTATACCGCAAAACGTAAAAACTCCTGCGACGGGCTAAAGACATGGGGCAATCGTTGCGTCTGGTATATCGTTTGCTCTGGACGGACTGCGGTTTCTCTCGTGCAAGACAACATCCCTCATTCGGAAAGTCGTCGTATAATGGATTTCAACGAGACCTTAGTTGTCTTATCGCACCTCAGATGGAATTTCGTCTTTCAACGCCCGCAGCACCTGATGACACGGTTTAGCCAGCAGCGGCGTGTTCTGTTCATCGAAGAGCCCGTTTACGAAGATCTCGACACCCCACGATGGGATCGGGAAGAGGTCTCACCGTCGCTGACAGTCTGCCGCCTTCATACTCGCCTGACCGATCCCGGTTTTAATGCCGAGCAATTGGAGATCCTGCGCCCCATGTTGCGGGAGCTTTTGAAGCAGGAGGGGAGCCAGGATTACATCCTGTGGTTTTATTCTCCGCTGGCGCTGCCGGTAGCTGACGACTTGACTCCCCGCGCGATCGTGTATGACTGCATGGATGAATTATCGGCCTTTCTGAATGCCCCACCGGAAATGCTGGCTCGAGAGCAAGAATTGCTCGATCTTGCCGATGTCGTGTTTACTGGTGGTCCGAGCTTATACGAAGCGAAGAGACACCGTCACGCGAATGTGCATTGCTTCTCCAGCAGTGTCGATGTCACTCACTTCGCCTCAGCTGTTGCAGCGACCGAACCAGCGGATGTCGCAACGATCTCACATCCCCGTCTGGGATACATCGGTGTGATCGATGAAAGACTGGACGTCTCATTGTTGGATGCCGTCAGTCAGGCCCGACCTGACTGGCAGTTTGTGATGATTGGTCCGGTGGTCAAGATCGATCCGTCAGTCTTGCCGCGGCGCGAGAATGTGCATTACCTCGGCGGCCGGAAATACGCGGAACTGCCGGGCTATCTGGCTGGCTGGGACGTTTGCTTGATGCCGTTTGCCCGCAACGAGGCGACGCGCCATATCAGCCCCACCAAGGTGCTGGAGTATATGGCTGCGGACAAGCCCATCGTCAGTACGTCGATCGCGGATGTGGCCAATGTTTATCAGGAAATCATTTATCTAGGAGACTCCCCGGAAGAATTTCTCCAGGCCTGCGAGTGGGCTCTAAACGCACCGAGCGACGAACGGCAATTGCGATCGGAGCTGGCACAACAGGTGTTAGCTCGCACATCCTGGGATAGAACGGCGTTGGAAATGAATCGTCTGATGGAGGCGGCGGTTCATGCCCGGAAGGCAAAACTCGCCTCATCGCCTTCACTGGATGAGAAGACAGTCCCTGGTGAGCGATCTAAACCGGGACACCCGATGTCCGATTTTCAGGCCGACCTACGCCATCCCACGATCGTTATCGGAGCCGGCCCAACCGGACTCAGCGCCGGTTATCATTTGGGGGAAGACTCTTTGATCTTTGAATCCAACGCCACCGTCGGCGGCTGGTGCCGCTCCGTCGTGAAGGATGGATTCACCTTCGACTTTGCCGGTCACATCATGTTCTCGAACGATCCTTACGTCCAAGAGCTTTATCAGTTGCTACTGGGGGAAAATGTCCACTGGCAGGATCGGGAGGCGTGGATCTATAGCAAATCGGTGCATACTCGCTATCCATTTCAGGGATCGCTGTATGGATTGCCTGCCGAGGTTATCAAGGAGTGTCTCCTCGGGGCCATCGAAGCTCGCTTTGGCACCTCCGACAGGTCTACTCCGGAAAAACCTGCGGCCACTGCGTCCATGAACGGAACGTCCAGCAGCCACCAACCGCACAACGGATTCTCTGGCAATGGACACATCGCCTCAACGAATGGCGAGGGGGCCCCGAGTCCCGTTTCAGTTCGTCATGGAGCCAAGGTCGGCCATTCATCGATGACCGCGGCGCGGCGCACCCGCGATGCCGCACAACTTTTGCAAACGAGTCACGGTAACACCAACGGCAAATGTTCTACGAATGGTCATACAAATGGGGAAGTTCAGGATTGCTGTGGCGATGGCATTCTGGAGAGCGCCGTTCGACTGCAAAAACTGGTAGATCCCGAAAAAACCGGGAACAAAGTTCCCCAGGCTCCTCAACCGCCAGCCAACTTTGAAGAGTTCATTTATCAAGTCTGGGGGGCGGGCATCGCCCGGCATTTTGCCATTCCTTACAACAAAAAACTCTGGGCGGTGCCGCTTCAGGAAATGGAGACTTCCTGGTTGGGGGGGCGAGTACCAATGCCCGACCTGGGCGAGATGATCGAAGGCGCCTTGAAACCGTCTCCGAGGCCGATGGGACCGAATGCCCGATTTGGCTATCCATTGCGCGGAGGCTTTCAAGCCTTGATGGATGCTTTCGTACCGCTGCTGACGAGTGAACTGCGACTCAATTCACGCGTCACGGAAGTGGACGCCGAGCAGCACCTCGTCACGCTGTCGGATGGCCTATCTTATCGGTACGACCATCTCATCAGCACAATGCCGTTGCCATTGCTCATTAAGGCCTTGGGGACAGCGGTCCCCGAGGAAATTCGGCGGGCGGCGGCCCAGCTTCGCTACGTCTCCGTCCGGTGCGTCCATATTGGAGTGGGGCAAGAAGCTCTCACGAACAAGCACTGGATCTATTACCCTGAAGATACCGTCTTTCATCGCATTTTCGTGCAGGGCAATGCCAGTCCCCATTGCAACCCCCACGGCGGTTTCGGTCTGACGTGTGAGATTACCTATTCGCCTTACAAGCCGCTCCCGTGCGAGGGGGACGAACTCATCCAACGCTGTATTCGCGAGTGCATCGAGGTCGGCATGATTCCCGCTGATGCCCCGATCTGGACGGCCCTGGAATGCGATCTCCCGCATGCCTACGTCGTGTATGACCATGCCCGAGCCAGCGTTGTCACCCAGATTCGCGAATGGCTGGCTGGATATGACATTATTCTGGCCGGCCGCTACAGCGAGTGGGAGTACTACAACTCTGATCATGCTTTCCTGGCAGGCAAGAAAGCCGCCGAAACAGTACGAGAACGACAATCCCAATTCCACAACCTTCAGAGAAACCCCCAAGATGCTGCTGCAACCGTCTAATCGCTCGATGCAGACAAATTCATTCGATGGAATCAAAGATCGGTGGTACGAACTCCGTCAGGAATTCCTGAAGCGTATGGATCGCCAACAGCGTGACGTCATCATCATGCTACTGCAGTCCCCGAATCAGGGAGGGCGTGGACTTCGACTGTGGATGCACCGTCTGTTGAATGACGAACGTCCCCTGCCAGATTCCTTGCCGCGGGAACTAGTGCAAGTGTATCTGGATCATTCCGAAGCTGAGCCGCTCTTCGATTGCGAGGCTTGCGGTCTGGCGATCCCGGTTGAACCGGGCTGGCAAAGAAACGAAGCCAAACCACAAGTCGTCTATTTTGCAGCGTGTCCCTGCTGTGGCGGTGCCGTGGGATTACACGCGTACTGGTCCCGACAATCCCAGCTCGCATCGCGATGAATCAGCCGCGGAACGGAGTGCGCTCAAATTACTGATCCGTTGCGTGGTTTAGGAAATCAAGAGGGCCAGGAAATGCTTTTCCAGCTTCTTCTTTCAGGTGTGCCGCATCTCTGGATGATGCTCAGGCGATCGGTGGGGAAGACGTTCGCTGTCCTTTCAGGAAACCATAATGGTTCATTCCGCAAGTCCCCACCCGCGTCCGCAACTGGAGCGCGCTGGCTTTCTCTTGTTGGACGGGGAGTGGGATTTTGCCTTTGATCGCGAGCTGCAATTCAGTACTCCAGAGCAGGTGTCCTGGGAACGTAAAATTCAGGTTCCCTTCGCTCCGGAAACTTCGGCCAGCGGTATTGGAGACACGTCATTCTGCCGGGGTTGCTGGTATCGCCGAACGGTGCCGGTCGCTGATCGCTCGCGAAACACCCATCTGCTATTGCACTTCGGGGCCGTCGATTACCATGCAAAGGTCTGGGTCAATAATTGTCTGGTGACGAGCCATCGTGGTGGGTATACGCCGTTTTTTGCCGATATCACCGAGGCGATTGCTGATAAGACGGCTACTATTGTTGTCCTGGCGGAGGACGACCCTCATGACTTGGCAAAGCCACGCGGCAAGCAGGACTGGCAGCTGAACCCTCACTCGATCTGGTATCCGCGGACGACAGGCATTTGGCAGAGCGTCTGGCTTGAGTTCGTCCCCGCGTCATGGATTGGATCGCTTCGGTGGACGCCCAGTCTGGACCGTTGGGAAATTGGCCTTGAGGCGCGAATCGAAGGCCAACGCCCAGCAGGTATGAAGCTACGGGTGCGACTGCAGGTGGGCGACGTGAAGTTGGCCGAGGATGAATATGCCATTCTGACCAATGAAGTTCACCGCCGGATTGCGCTGTCCGATCCTGGGATTGACGACTATCGCAACGAACTCTTATGGAGCCCGGCGACCCCCACGCTGATTCAGGCTGCGTTGCAACTTGTCGACAGTCAGGGCGAGGTGATTGATTCAATCAGCAGTTATACAGCGCTGCGGTCGATCGGCATTCAGGGCGATCGATTTGTGCTGAATGGGCGTCCTTACCCCTTGCGAATGGTCCTTGATCAGGGATATTGGCCAGAAAGTGGACTCACGGCTCCCTGCGATGCGGCTTTGCGTCACGACATCGAACTTACCAAGGCGATGGGGTTCAATGGTGCGCGCAAGCACCAGAAAATTGAAAGCCCTCGCTATCTCTATTGGGCCGATGCACTGGGCTTGCTGGTTTGGGAGGAAATGCCGAGCGCCTACCGGTTCTCCAAAAGATCGATTGAACAATTGACCCGCGAATGGATGGAAGTGTTGGAACGGGACGTCAGCCACCCCTGCATTATCGCCTGGGTGCCGTTCAATGAGTCTTGGGGCGTCCCCGACTTACCCGACAGCCCGGCGCAACGGCACTATGTCCAAGCTCTCTACCACCTCACCCGAACGCTCGACCCGACGCGGCCCGTGATTGGAAATGATGGCTGGGAAAGCGTCGCGACGGACATCATCGGCATTCATGACTACGAAGCGGACCCGCAGCGGCTGGCGCATCGCTATGGCGCCTATGAAGCGTTACCAGGATTGTTCCAACGGGAACGGCCGGGGGGACGTCTGCTCATTCTGGATGCGAACTCTCATCCTTCGCAACCCGTGATGCTGACAGAGTTCGGTGGCATTGCCTGTGCGCGGGACGTCAGTTCCACATGGGGATACAGCCGAGCCGACGACCCCGCGATGTTCTCAACGCGCTATAGGGCACTCCTGCAGGTTGTTCATGAACTGCCAGTGTTGGCCGGATTCTGCTACACGCAATTCACGGACACCTATCAGGAAGCGAATGGCCTGCTATTTGCCGATCGCACACCGAAAATTCCTCTGGAAGAAATCGCGGCTGCGACGCGTGGGCCGGGCGCCCATCGGGATCTCCAGCAGGAATTTGAATGGCGGGAACGGCTGATGAAGGTCCAGCGAGACCTGTATGCATTGCCTACGGAAGATCGGCACATGCAGGAAGACCGTTAGACAAGGCCCCCTCCATTCAGGAATGCTGAGTTGGTGAACTGATGATGTCGGGGAGTAACTTTTTTCAAAGGATTGTCGCATGGCTCCGTCAGGCAACGCACCACTGGAACTTTGGGGCGGGCTGGAATGCACTGTCAACCGGGTTGGCGATGAGTTCCGTGATCAACTCCTGGAGACTGGGCATCATCATCGGGCTGACGATCTTGAGCGGATTGCCGAACTGGGCATCAAGACATTGCGGTATCCCGCCATCTGGGAGCGTGCGCAGTCCTGCCTGCAAGGCACGATTGACTGGGCGTGGATTGATGACCGCCTCTCGCGGTTGCGGTCTTTGCAGATTCGTCCGATTGTTGGCTTGGTGCACCATGGCTGCGGACCACGTGGGACATCGCTGGTTTCGCCGACATTTATCAGCGGTCTGGTCAATTATGCTCGGCAGTTGGCGGAGCGACATCCCTGGATCGAAGACTACACACCCGTCAACGAACCGCTGACAACCGCTCGTTTCAGCGGCCTGTATGGGCACTGGTATCCGCACGGTCGTGACCCTCGGACCTTTCAGAGGGCTCTGCTGATTCAATGCCGCGCGATCGCCGAGACGATGCAGGTTATTCGGCAGATCAATCCCGCGGCTCGCCTCGTTCAAACCGATGATCTGGGCCAGATCTCGTCGATGCCGGAACTGACCTATCAGGCCGATTTTGAAAATGTCCGCCGCTGGGCCAGTTGGGATCTGCTTTGCGGCCGCATCGATCGCACTCATGAGCTATATGCTTACTTTCTAGAGGCGGGTGCCAACGTTGGCGACTTGGAATGGTTTCTGGAGCACCCCTGCCCACCGGACATTATTGGAGTCAATTACTACATCACCAGCGATCGTTTTTTGGACAGTCGGTTGGAGCGTTATCCTACCTGGCAACATGGCGGCAACGGACGCGATCGCTATGCGGACGTGGAAACCGTGCGGGCCGTCGATGGTCCTGTCATGAGTCTGGGGCCACTTTTACGCGCGGCATTTGAACGCTACCGTCGACCGGTCGTCGTAACCGAATGCCACATGGGCTGTACTCGGGAACAACAACTCCGCTGGCTGATGGATGTCTGGCGGACGGCTGAGGCCGAGCGTGCTAGTGGATCAGAAATCCAGGCCGTTACCCTCTGGGCGCTGCTGGGACTATTCGACTGGAACAGTCTGGTCACCCGACGGGAGGGGCACTATGAACCCGGTGCATTTGATCTCCGTTCCAACACGGTGCGTCCCACGCGTTTGGCCGACTGTGCACGGTCGCTAGCAACTGACAGGACAATTTCCCATCCTGTGCTGCAAACACCGGGATGGTGGCGTAAGCCGAAGAGCCAGGAATCGGCCCCCCACCTAATGATTGCCGGAAATGGCGCTCTCGGCCAGGCGTTTGCACGAATCTGTCAGCAGCGCGGACTGGCCTTCCGTCTGGTACCGCGGCGCGAGTTGGATATCGTCGATGGGAAGGCCGTATCACAGATTCTGGAAAGCGATCGGCCCTGGGCGGTCATCAACGCAGCGGGGTATGCGCACATTGATCCCGCCGAACAGCAGTGCGAATTATGCCGCCGAGAAAACACCACTGGTCCGATGGTACTGGCGAACGAATGTTCCCGACAAGCGATTCCGTTGGTGATGTTTTCCTCCAGTCAGGTGTTCGATGGTCTGCAGAGGCGACCTTACCAGGAAAGCGATCCGGTGGGGCCCTTGAATGTTTTCGGACGATGTAAGGCGGAAGCCGAATTACAGGTCCTGCGAATCATGCCGCACGCGCTCATCATCCGAGCGGGAGATTTCTTTGGACCATGGGATCAAGGGAACTTCGTCCGTTGCGTTCTGCAGTCGTGCGCTAACAATCAGGACTTTTGTGCCGCCGACGATCTGGTCATATCGCCGACTTATCTGCCAGATGTTGTGCATGCCTGTCTCGATCTGTTGATCGATGGAGAGCAGGGCGTCTGGCATCTCTCGAACATTGGCGCCGTCACGTGGGCCGAGTTTGCCTGCCATGCCGCCCGGCGAGCAAACTACGACCCCGGACATATTTTGCCGCGCTCCTCAGTGAGCTTGGGGCTAACCGCCCGACGTCCTCCCTACATTGCCCTCGGAAGCGAACGGGGCCTCCTGTTGCCCCATCTGGATCATGCCCTTGATCGCTTCTTCCGCGAGTGTTCCGACCTACGGTGCAAAGTTTCCGCCTGAGAAAAATGATTCCGTAACAGGCGAGTGGTGCGAATTGGTTGACGGGGGCATGAAAAACAGGAACGGGCAACTTGCTCGCGCGGCATCCCCTCTCACAAGGCAAATCAGCTTGCTTTCCTCTAGGGGGGGCAAGGACCTAACCTGTTTCCTGGACGACACGTTCGGGAATATGGTTAGCGATTGGCTCTGTTCGTGTTTTTCCGCGAGAAGCGCCTACCAGGGATGATCTCATGACTGCCGCAGATTACGTCCCCGTTCCTCCATCGCTTCCCAAGCTCAGAAAGGCCGTCCAAGGCTGTCAGGGGTGTGCGCTCTATCAGAATGCGACTCAAGCGGTCTTTGGAGAAGGCGACGTGAGTGCGCGACTGATTCTGGTGGGGGAACAACCAGGAAATCAGGAGGATCTGGACGGAAGACCCTTTGTCGGCCCGGCAGGAAAATTATTGGACGGAATCTTAGCCGAGGCAGGCATCTCTCGCGACGATGTCTATGTGACAAACATCGTCAAACACTTCAAATGGGAACCCCAGGGGACGCGGCGACTTCATAAACGGCCTTCTGCACGAGAAGTGGCCGCCTGCCGGCCTTGGTTCGATGCGGAGCGAGCCGCCCTCTCTCCCGGGGGAATTGTCTGCCTGGGGGCGACGGCTGCTCAGGCACTTCTCGGACGTCTCTTCCGAATCACCGTGCAACGGGGTCAAATTCAACCGCAACTGTCTGGGGCATGGATCATCGCCACATGGCATCCCTCCGCAGTGCTCCGCGTCCCGGATCGAACCGGACGTGACCGAATGCGTAGCGAACTGGTCGCAGACCTGAAAACGGCGGCAGAGAACCTGAAGATGAACTGATGACAGAGCTCGGTCTATGCCACTGCCTGACTCACTGCTTGCCTCCAGTCTGTGAGGGGGCCGATCACAGTGGCTGGCTTTTGATCACTACCCGGACTAGCACGCTTACGGATTGAACGGGCATGCTCCTTTCGGGGCGGTCGGTGTTACTCCAGTTCATCACCGTTGTCCTCACTTCTGAATCTCTTCTAGCGAACAACAGTAACTTCTAGTTTACCCCTTAGATGGCTCTTGACGCCAACGAGGGAACGAGTCTTGTTTTCTCCTTTTCTTAAAAAGGAAGCGGTCCCAAGGAGGAGATGGGCATACCCTTTGCACGCAACTCCTGCCGTACAGTCAAGGGATCGTCAGGCTATATACGCCGACTATTGCGGCTCGATTCATGGAGGGAGTGAGATGTCCAGAATCACAACTTGCACGGCTACTAGAGGGCTTGCGCCGTCCCATTCTCCGCCGGATATGAGATATATGCCCGGCAAGAAACTGGCGAGACGGCTGGGATGGTTCAGCATCGGATTAGGAGTGGCTGAACTGTGTTGCTCTCGTGATGTCTCTCACGCGACGGGGATCGGTGATCGCGCTTTGTTGCAATGGTATGGGCTTCGTGAGATTGCGACAGGGATCGGAATCTTGTCGAGTCGCCAACCCGCACCTTGGATGTGGGCTCGGGTCGCCGGGGATGCCTTGGATCTCGCGACGTTGGGCAACGTCCTGCTGACCGGGGACGACGAATCGAGACGAGGTCGGGCTGCACTCGCTTTCTTGGCGGTCGTGGGTGTTACCGTTGCGGACGTCAGCACCGCAGCAGCTTTGACGACCGCCCAACGGCTGGAAGGCTGATTGTTGATCACCTGACCAGTAAATATTCCTCTTTCTTTTCTCTGCTTTCCTGAAAGATGCTCCGATGAAAGCTCTGTGCTGGCATGGGACTGGTGACGTGCGGGTTGACACTGTTCCCGATCCTCAGATTGCCGATCCGACTGACATCGTGATCCGCGTAACATCCACCGCCATTTGTGGCTCAGATCTACATCTTTTCGACGGGGTCATGCCGACCATGCAGGCCGGCGACGTAATTGGTCACGAGCCGATGGGGGTTGTCGTCGAAACGGGGAGCGAGGTCCGCAGTCTTCGGGTGGGGGATCGCGTGGTAATTCCTTTCACCATTTCTTGCGGCCAATGCTGGTTCTGCGAACAGCAGCTATATTCGCTGTGCGATACTTCCAACCCCAACGCCGAAATGGCCCGGGCCGCGATGGGGCACTCCCCCGCCGGCCTGTTTGGTTATTCTCATATGTTGGGAGGATTTTCCGGCGGTCAGGCAGAGTATTTGCGCGTGCCGTATGCAGACGTCGGCCCATTGAAGATCGAATCTGATCTTCCCGACGAAAAAGTTCTGTTTCTGTCTGATATCTTACCAACGGGTTATATGGCGGCAGAACAGGCAGAAATCCAACCGGGCGAGACGGTCGCAGTCTGGGGCTGTGGTCCCGTTGGTCAATTGGCGATTCAGTCTGCTTGGCAGTTTCATCCTGGTCGGGTGATCGCGATTGATCGCGTGCCCGAGCGTCTGGAAATGGCGCGGACCTACGGAAAGGCCGAAACCATCGACTTCAGTCAAAGCGACGTCTACCAGACCCTGATGGATTGGACGAACGGTCGTGGCCCGGACCGCTGCATCGATGCCGTGGGAGCCGAGGCGCACGCCGCTGGCTCCCTGGACGCGGTGTATGACAAGGTGAAGGCCACACTCATGATGACCACTGATCGAATTCATGCGCTACGCGAAGCGATTATGTGCTGTCGCAAGGGGGGGACCCTCTCGGTTCCGGGCGTGTATGTGGGCTTGCTCGACAAAGTTCCGTTCGGAGCGCTGATGAACAAGGCGTTGACCGTGAAAACCGGGCAGACCCATGTGGCGAAGTACCATCGGAAACTATTGTCGATGATCG
>Ga0075012_10005028_pt1 | contig 12195 bp, 8 predicted proteins | sample All_14_2_FD_71474 | JGI IMG/M metagenome (GOLD analysis project Ga0075012, IMG submission 71474) | Freshwater microbial communities in response to fracking from Pennsylvania, USA - Allegheny Zone_MetaG_DW_15 | ecosystem: Environmental > Aquatic > Deep subsurface > Groundwater > Drilled...
AGGATGAAGGGGTTTTTGCCTTTTTCAAAGAGGTTGGTAACGATCTCCTCAATGGGTTGGTAGGCGATCATAGAAAGAAATGCAACTACTCCCTGATGATTGCCTCTGGTCATCGAGTTTAGTTTCTCGACCGGAACCATCTGGATTGGAGTGCCGAAGGGTCTGACCTTTTGAAGTAGTTCACGAATAAGCGGACTGGTACTGCTTTTTTGGATAAAAAGTTTTTCAATCTCTTTACCAGCTTCAATAGCTTCTATGATCGGGCGAGCCCCGTATATGAGTTGTTCGTTTTTCATTCCTCTTAAATTAAAAGACGACAAAGGTAGCTATTCTCTCCATAGATCGACTTGCCTTTGCCAGAAGGGGCCATAGAATAGAGTTCTTTTTAAGATCCATGTTTCACCATAGTGTCCTGTTACCTTATAGAAATTGAATTTTAGAGTCGGCCTCCATGCATTTGAGTTGTAACTCCATGTTTCTGTATTATTATCTTGCCAGACCTGATCTGGCGAGCCAAACATCATCCATATCATACCTCTATCGGTTAAGCTACCGGCACTAAAATCGGTGAATAACTCATTAGCTCGGGTGATTCCACTTTGAAACATCACAGATCTTTCTGCAGCTCTGAGGGTATCACCTGCGGTTCTGACCCAAAGATTATTATATTCAACCCACTGGTTTTTTGATTCGATGATCCTCTGATATTCATCTCTGCTTGAGAAGTATCTAACAGCAGCAAGTCCTTCTCTAAGTACCTCAGGGGTGGGGTAATTATTCCCAAATACTGGCCAGATGCCGATGATTTCTTCTTTATATTTAAACCACATCATTCCTTCAGCCCCAACGCCAATCGGGTCATTTGTCTTTATTTCCCATTTAAACTTCTCTTTTTTTGGTGGTTCAGGAAATCCGGGGCCAGGATAGGTTTCATCAAACGGAGGACCTGGCAACGACATGGTTGCCAAATCAATGGCTGCTACACCATCAAGGGTTGAACCGTCTGCCCATCCGATATAAACAAACTCATCAGGTACCAGCCAACGACGAGTTAAAGGTTTCTTGTTTTCTGAAAGAAGAATGGGACGAATAGGCTTGTTGCATTCAAACCAGTTGGATATCTCTTTTCCTTTATGATCTTTGATAGTTAAAACAATATAACCGGTCTCTATATTATTAGTAAAAGTCATTGAACCCCATAGTGTATCATTGGCTTTATTCACCGGCTTCATCCACTTTAGATCGACCGACTCAACTGGCTCTTTCTTTGATTTGGAACTGTAGTAGTCAGCCTTTATAGATAAGTTCCATTTTGCTCCACCCGGTTGTACAGAATCGATATTGAATGACTCTGTAGTTATCATAAAACTTAACTGGTTTAGTTTATTTGGTGAGGATGGTGCAAACAGTAGCGTTGTAGAACTATGACTTCGATGCGAATCATATCTCTTTGCTAAATCGCTGTTCATGAGTTTCTCGACAGGCGAACAACTGCTAAGAGCCATAAATAGGGTGAGTATAGCAAGTAATTTATAGGTCTTCATGGGGCATCTATTTTTCAATTAGAGGATACAGGTTGTATTCGTATTAAACTTAGGTTACGATTCCTTATCTATCATATATCGTCTTTAGCGTTCAGTTTGTTTTGCTGCAATTTCCATACCGAAGAGACTGCAGAAATAAGATACTCGGAATGCTAATTTAACTAATTTAGAGTCATTAACCTATAAGACCAAATCAAAATGAATAACCGATCAATAATTATTGTAATCATTCATCTTTTGTGCTTCTCTAATCTGGCTCTGGGACAGAAGGCAGAGCCGGTTTATCCGGGTGGTAATTCTGAATTACAGCGGTTCTTAGAGTCTCAGATGATCTATCCGGAGTCTATGAAGGCGGCTAAGAAGAGTGGTAAGGTTACTTTAGAGTTTATTGTGACACGGGAAGGTACTGTTAGAGATATTTCAGTTGTAAGTAAGGATGCTGATGCATTTGTTCCGGAAGCTTATAGATTAGTCTCAATGACTCTATGGGAGCCTGGATGGCGCAATAATAGGAAGGCAGATGTGAAGAGTTCTCTTGAGATTAGGTTTAACTATAAGCGATGGTTAAAATCGGTTGAGCGGCGAGGCTATGAGAATCCATATCTTCTATCTTATGCGGTTGACAGCTCATTAACGGTATATCCGGCATCATCGTTGCATGAGGGGGTCGAGGTGGTTATAGAGGGAGATCAGAACTTTGTAACTTGGTTAAGTAAGAATCTATTGTTTCCGGAGGCTGCGAAACGTTTAGGTTTAAAGGGCCAGGTTGTTGTTCGATTTGTAGTTGAGCCAAGTGGTATGACCACTCACTATTTTATTGATGAGCCCATAGCTGGAGGGTGTAATGAAGAGACGATACGGCTGATAAAGCTTTTGAAGTGGAAGCCGGGTAAGATTCATTGTAAGGCCGTGAGGAGTTTTTATGTGATGAAGATTGGATTTGGGGGAGCTTCCTCAGATTATCGATATTTTCCCGCAAATCAGGGAGGGGGATCGATGAATTAATACATTTGATAATCAGTCGTGTTTTAAGTGCAGGGGAGAAATGCACCTAATTTTTGCAATATTTTGATCAAAAAGAGTTGCTATATTCAAAAAAAGGGCTACCTTTGCACCGCTGTAAACATCAGCACGTTCTTGAAAATCTGGTCTGGTAGTTCAGTTGGTTAGAATGCCGCCCTGTCACGGCGGAGGTCGCGGGTTCGAGTCCCGTCCAGACCGCTCCAGATTTTCGAAATTATAAGAACACTACTGGTCTGGTAGTTCAGTTGGTTAGAATGCCGCCCTGTCACGGCGGAGGTCGCGGGTTCGAGTCCCGTCCAGACCGCAAAGCCCGATAGTCGAAAGATTATCGGGCTTTGTGTTTTAACGGGTCAGGGGGTGGTTGAGCGAAGTCGAAACCACCCTTGCCTTCGACTTCGCTGCCTTCGACTTCGCTGCCTTCGACTTCGCTCAGGCAGCGGGGGGGGGGGGGTGAGCGGATGTCGTTACCCGGTGGTTGAGCGAAGTAGTTACCCGGTGGTTGAGCGCAGTCGAAACCCGGTGGTTGAGCGAAGTAGTTACCCGGTGGTTGAGCGCAGTCGAAACCACTGTGTCTTTTGTTTCTTCTCTAGATCCTCTACCTATCCTCTCCTATAAACTCGTGTAAGATAAGACTCTATAGGTAGATGATAGAGAGAGAAAAGAGAGAGGAACTTGAGAAGCGGGGAGGCGGGGAGACAATACAAAGAAGTGTAAGGACTTGCCAGGTGCAAGCGAGGTACTGGATATACAGGAGATATAGATTGTGATTGAGGGAATATTGTGGATGGTAATGTGTTTATTAAGAGTAAATATGTAATTTAGGCGCTGTATTTGAGAATAGTATTGTGATTTTTATTTGAAACGTAAATAGGTGTTAGCGTAATTCAGTTTTAACTATGTGGCTTCTCTTGACTCAGTTTTTACTTGGTCTTTAAAATTAAAATAATACTTTGAATTACACACTTTCAATTTTTCCTTGTATATGACAAAGAAATAATCTAATGAAAAAATTCATTTGCATGAGAAAATTATTGACTGCCTTATTGATTTATGTTTTTACATTGAATTGCTATTCACAAGTAGATACTTTCTCAGAGAGATATCTAGATTCTTTGATTATTAGTTTTAAACAGGAATGGAAAATACCTGGTATCTCAGTTGCTATTGCCAAAGATGGAAAGTTTATTTATGCAAAAGGTTTTGGGTATGCAGACACAACGAAGAAAGAATCAATCACTGTAAAAAGTTTATTCAGAACTGCAAGTTGTGCTAAAACGATTACCGCAATTGGGATAATGAAATTGATAGAAGAGAGTAAGCTTGGTCTTGAAGATAAGGTGTTTGGGGAAGATGGAATTTTAAATGATCAGTTTTACTGTGATATTGCTGATAGTAATGTTTATAAGATAACCGTTAGAAATCTATTACAGCAAACTATTGGTTGGCCTAATATTGATATTATAGGTGGAAATGAAGCGTCATATGCCTTAAAAACATCTATTCCCGCAGGAGTTGAAGATAATGTTAAGTTTATTTTGAAGCAAAAGCTTGATTTCTTGCCATCAACAGCTTTTAGGTATTCTGATTTTAATTATTTATTCCTGGGTGAGATAATAAGCAAGGTTACAAAGATGAATCATGTGGATTATATTTTGACTGCAATTCTTCATCCTATAAACGTTTATACTACTATTCCTGCGAAGTCTACATTAAATGAGAAAGCTGTTAATGAGGTAGTTTACTATGACTATAATGGGGAAATGATGCCATCTTCATTTGATACTTCCTTGCTTGTACCTGAATCATATTCTTTTAATATGGAACCAATGATATCTAGTGGAGGCTGGATCTCAAGACCAATAGATATGGTAAGATTAATTTTAGCGATAGATGGCTTAAATTATCCCCCTGACATTTTGAATCAGAAATCAATAAGTTTGATGAGTTCAAAGTCTTCGAATATTAAAACGAATTATGCGATGGGAATGTATGTTACAAGAAATAATGATTGGTTTCATTCGGGTGAATGTACATGGGGAACATCAGCAATATGGTTTAAAATGTCTAATAATATCTGTTTTGCAATCACTTGTAATACCCTTCCTACCTCTGTTGGTAGTGATGAAGAGAAGTACATTGCATTGAAAAAGTATGCAATTGAATTAATTAGGTTCTTGCCAGAAAAACTAAAATTCATTAAGAACTTTCCGGAAACTAATCTGTTGGATATTTATGAGTTGGATTAATTTTCAGTCTTAGTACATGTCAATAATTGAAACCTATTGATTCGTGATTGATTATTTGAGTTTAATAGGATACTCACCGCATAGAATTTACCATATTTTGAGAAGTAAGGGCTATATACATCACTTGCTTTGCGTTTGGTCATCGAATCTTATCTTACAGCTAAAGTAGGAGTATATCTTTCATTAGTTGTTATCCTATATATAATAATGTCTATATGTTTTCGTTCTTAGATGACAATGATGATCTGCGGGAAGGTTTCATCATGAATAACGGAGTAAGTTATTTAAACAAATGAAGAATGAAAATCAGATTTCTTCTATGGTTGACACTAATTTTGTCAATCGGTGCGGTCAGTGGACAAACGGATAAACTACTGGCAGCTAAAGCAAAAGCCAAAACAGATGGCAAAGCAATTCTTATTAAATTTTCAGGTTCTGACTGGTGTGTGCCCTGTATTCAACTCCAAAAACGGGTCTTTGAGGACTCACTTTTCCTGAGTTTCGCCGAAAAGAACTTAGTTATCATTTATGCGGATTTTCCACGACAAAAAAAGAATCACCTCTCTGCTGCTGAAGAGCAAGACAACGAAAAGCTGGCTGAGCAGTTTAATAATGAAGGGGAATTTCCTTCGATGGTTTTGTTGAGTAATGATGGAACCATCCTCAAAAAGTGGCATGGATTTGAGAAAAACCATACGTCACAGGTTTATATCGATGAGATTAAACCTTTTATCAATCATTGATCTCTAACTACCATAAATGGCTTTTACTTTTTAAATGCCAGGTTATCTCCATTTTCTTTTTCCTCTCTTGTGATAATTAACTCAGATTAATCACATATGATTCGAGTGCAGTTTCAAACCAAACTGATGGGCAATGTCTTTGATTTTGTAGTCATAAGTGAAACGCAAAATCAAGGCGAAGAGCAGATCCAGGAGGCTATCCGTGAAATTCAACGAATAGAACGGCTTCTCACCACATATAGTGAGGATAGTCTTACTTCTTTAGTTAACCAGAATGCCGGGATCTCCGCTGTTCAGGTGACTGATGAGTTCTTTGGATTAGTCACTAGGGCTCAAAAGATTTCTGAATTGACTCAGGGCCTATTTGATCTTTCTTATGGTTCACTCGACACTAATTTCTGGAATTTTAATACGCAAATGGATCGTTTGCCTGATAAGCATAGGGCTAAACAAGCAGTCAGATTGATTGATTACCATAATATTGTTTTGAATAGCAGTCAAAAAACTGTTTTCTTGAGAAACAAAGGAATGCGTATCGGATTTGGGGGAATCGGGAAAGGTTATGCCGCTGATGCTGCTAAAAGAGTTCTATTAGAATGTGGTGTTAAGAATGGAATTGTGAGTGCCTCGGGTGACTTGAATGCGTGGGGTTTTCAAGAGGATGGTGCTCCATGGACGATTGGAATTGCGAATCCAAATTTTAAGAATAGTTATTTTTCCACTCTGAACATTACTAACAAATCAGTTGCTACTTCCGGAAACTACGAGAAGTATGTAATTATTGATAAACAAATCTACTCACACACTATTAATCCGAGAACCGGCTACCCGGTTAAGGGTTTAAAAAGTGTTACTATTATTACCTCCAATGCGGAGCTGGCAGATGCTATGGCTACTCCAATCTCAATAATGGGTGCTCAGCAGGGGGTGAGTTTCTTGAACCAGATTGATGGGATTGAGTGTATTTTGATAGATGATGACGACCGATTGTATGTCACAAAGAATATCAATCTAAAACAATAGTGATAGCTGTCAATTTTAGGGTTATTCGCTGGTAGGCTGGGCATTGTTCTCAATCTGGGTTACTCTACGTTGCAATTGATAAACAAATTTGTGTCACATGAAAAAAGTAATTGCCTTTTGTGGCTTAGCCTTATTGGCTCTGTTGGTGACCTCATGTGTGAGTGTCAAACCATATCAAAAATCGAAGCTCAACGATGCTGAAATGGTTTTAGCTCCCAGAGGAGTTGAAAAGTTTCAGAATAACTTCTTGATGTATCGAGAAGGGGCGACAGGCGGAAATGGAGGAAGAACAGGTGGTGGTTGTGGATGTAATTAGTCAGAAACATGAAGAAAATAGTAGTAACAGTAGCCGCCTTGCTCTTTATGATGCAGGTTTCAAAGGCTCAAACAGACTCAAGTGAGTATCGTAAATTGAAGTTTCAGGAGATTAACTTTATTACTAGCTATTACACTCAAGATGGCAACCATTCGGCTGTTACAGGTGGTGAAGGAACAGAACATCTTACCGATTTTGGTAATAGTATTGATTTGCACTTAAAGGGTTTCGATAGGAAGTTAAATGTGCATAGCCTCTCCTTTGAATTGGGTATAGATACTTATACCTCGGCCTCCTCAAATAATATCGATAAAGTCAGAGATCCTAATTTTGTGCCTGTAGTCAACACTTCGGCATCATCTTCCTATGAAGGTACCTCTGTAATCTCTTCGGCATCTAAGAGTGATTTTCGTATCGCTCCGACGGTTAATTATCTGTTTGAAAATGTTCATAAAAACTTTTCTATTGGAACAGGGCTCTCTTTCTCAAAGGAATTTGATTATACCTCATTTGGAGCAAACCTGTTGTTCGTAAAAAGTTTGAATAATAAAAACACTGAGTTCTCAGCCAAAATGTCGGCTTTCTTAGATCAATGGAAGATTCTACTTCCTTTGGAGTTAAGAGGAGTCTATAATAATGGGTTCAAATACCAGCATGAGGATAATGCTCCTCGAAACTCCTTTAATTTAGCCCTTGCCTGGAGTCAGGTGCTTAACAGAGAGATCCAATTCTCCCTGCTCGCTGATATTGGGTATCAATCAGGCCAGTTAGGCACTGCATACCAACGGGTTTACTTCTATGATGGTGACCTTGATCCTATTAATGATGTAGTCTATTCAGAGAAAATGCCCGACACCCGATTTAAGACACCTTTTGGTGTGCGGTTAAATTACTTTATGACCGATAGAATAATACTAAGAAGTTTTTATAGGTATTATTCTGATGATTGGGGTATAAAAGCCCATACTGCTGAGGTTGAATTGCCAATAAAGATTACTCCCTTTATTTCATTAGCCCCCTTTTATCGCTATTATACCCAGACAGAGGCAAAGTATTTCAAGCCTATGGGCGAGCATCTGCTTACTGATGAGTTTTATACCAGTGATTATGATCTCTCGAAGTTTAATAGCAATATGTTTGGCATAAACTTTCGTCTTGTAAGTGGTGATGGGATCCTTGGTATCAGATCAATAAATACATTGGAGCTTAGGTATAATTATTATGATAGAAGTGATGGTCTGAATTCTCATATGATAACTCTTGCTTTGAAGTTTAAATAGTTCGGGGCTATTTATTGACCTCAATAAAATCAGATTGGCTTGTGTCTAAGGATGCGGGTTGATCTGATTATTTGTGTTTGTAATGGATGCATTAGATTTTCTGTTTTGTTAATCCTTTAGTCAGTGAAAGGTGTTAATCAGTTTTAAAGCTTATCTCATGATTTTTAGAAAGATTTGGTATTTAGTTAGATTGCAGTCTCATTTTGCTTATCAGATTACTAACTCTAGGTGGTTTTATGTTTGTATGAAAAAGTGACAATGATCGTATCTTTGCGATATTCTGATTAGTGCATTAGTTTTTATAAACTAAATGACTAATTTTATTAGGTAGAATAGTTTGTTATATGATGACATGTTTTTAAAGGTTAACGCTATTCTAGTACATAAATGTTTATAGAGTAAGAGATTTTTTAATTAACAATAGCCAATATTTCATTGAAAAAGTCAAAAAACTACTTAATGATTGTGTTACCTAAAATGGGTGAATTGTTAATTTAGAAAGTAAGCAAACTACTAGTTTCAAAGGCTATAATATAAACCAATAATACAACAGTTATGGAAAGCTTAATTCAACATGAAGAAAACAAAGCCAGGAATTTGATTAATGATCCTCAGTATTTTGGAGGTTATTTGAATATGGCACGGCATAATATATTCAGTATTGATAACCACCTTGCAAGTTGTTTTGAAACATCAAAACTATCTAATGAAAAACATATTTCTGATAGTTTTCTTTTAAGTGCAGACAAAAGAAAAAATAAAACGAATAAGGAGCCGATAAATGAGAACCTTCTATTTGAGCGCACATTACGATTTATGCCTATTCTCAGAGTGTTTGATACAGAGAGGTTACCTAAGGAGGTTCGTTTAAATACTGAGAACATGGGAAAGGACTTTGATGAAATGAGAAATTGTCTCAAGCAAGCTTTTTCTGAGTTAAATAAATTTAGGAATGATTATACCCACTATTTTTCAACTAATACTGAAACTAATCGTAAACTGCAAGTAACTTCTGAATTAGAAGAATTCTTAACCCGAAGTTTTAAACTTGCAATTGCTTTTACAAAACAGAGGATGCGTGATGTTTTAAAAGAGGAGGATTATAGTCTTGTCGAAAAGAAAGTAATGGTTCTTCCTGAAGAGAGGTTTATTACTACTGAGGGTATTGTCTTTCTTGCATGTATGTTTTTGGAAAGGGAATACGCTTTTCAGTTCATCGGGAAGGTGGTTGGATTGAAAGGAACACATCGTAATGAATTCATTGCAACGCGTGAGGTTTTGATGGCCTATTGTGTTAAATTACCACATGATAAGTTTATAAGTGAAGATTCTAGGCAAGCACTAATTTTGGATATTGCAAATGAACTAAATAAATGTCCGCTTACTCTGTATGATGTGATTACTGAAGATGGACGCAAGCAATTCAGGCCAGAACTAACAGATGATTCAAAAAGGAGTGTAATTGAAAATTGTATTAATGAGGATCTTGAGGTAGATTATGATGAGTATATACAGATTTTAACTAAAAAAGTTCGTTACAAAAATCGTTTTCCATATTTTGCTTTTCAATATATTGAAGAGACTAAACTTTTAGATAACTTTCGGTTTAGTATTGATCTTGGCCAATTTGTTCTCGCTGAATATGAAAAGAGGTTGGCTGGTGAACCTACCTCTAGAATAGTTGTCGAAAATGTGAAGACGTTTAAATATTTAAGAAACGTGATAAACGAAGATGTCGTTTTTGAGTTGAAGGAAAGTAATTTGCAATCAAATAGATTCCTGCAGTTTTCACCTCATTATAGTTCAAATAACAATAAAATTGGGATTAGTTCAGAGTCTCAACCTTCAGTAGTAAAAAGTAAAGGTAAGATCGAAAGTAAAATTGACTATAAAATTAAACAGCCTTTACCTGAAGCATTTGTTAGTATTCATGAGTTGCCAAAAATTATCTTACTTGATTATCTAAGTAAAGGAAGTGTGGTTAAGATTATAAATAGCTTTATTAGAACCAATAAATCCATTATATTGGATATAGATAAGATTAAGGAGATTAAAGAGAAGCTTCCAAATAATGAGGTGTGGGTTCCATTTAGGCGATTGACTGATAGTAAAAAGCACTCGGCTTATTCAGAGGAACAGAAAGACGAAATTTTAAGGCGAAAGAAGCTGCTAAATGAGATACTTAGCTCCTATTCTCTAAATATTAAGCAAATTCCATCTCGAATTATAGACTATTGGCTTAATATTATTGATGTTAGAAAAGAGAGATCGTTTTCAGATAGAATAAAACTAATGAAACGAGATTGTGCTGAGCGCTATAAAGCTATCAAACGGAATGAGAAGGACAAAACTGTGTCTATTCCTAAAATTGGCGAGATGGCGACATTTTTAGCCAAAGATATTATTGCAATGATTGCTGATGAGGATAAAAAGAGTAAAATTACCTCATTCTACTATGATAAGTTGCAGGAATGTCTTGCACTTTATGCTAATATTGAGAAGAAAAAATTGTTTATTCATATCGTTACTAATGAATTAAGGCTTAATGAAAAAGGAGGACATCCTTTTCTGAAAGGGATAAATCTAAATTCCATTACCAGGACTAAAGAGCTGTATGAGATATATTTAAGTGAAAAAGCCTATAAATTAAACAGCAGGGAGAATGATGAATCCTGGATGTCAATGACTTTTTATCATCAAGAGTGGAATGAGAAGGCAATGAAAAAAATGACAAAAGTTGTTTATCCTGTAAACGATGAGCAGATTCCTTATACTATTAAACAGTGGAACAAACCTCAACAACTTTTGTTTGATAGGTTTACTAATGAACAAGGCAAATCTAGTGATTGGGTTAGGCTTAAGCCTCTTGATCTACCTACAAACTTATTTGATGAAGAGATTTGCGTTCAACTCCGAAGTAGACTCCAAGAGGCAAAAATTCCTTTTGATAATAAATCTAATTATAGTGAATTGTTGAAACTATGGTGGGAAAGTAGGGATGATTCAACTCAGCCTTATTACCAGCTTGAGAGGCAATATAATATATATGATGAGTCGGTTCGATTTACTTTAAACTCAAAGAATAAGTTTAAAGATTATTATCAAGCTACACTTAAAAAGGTCTTTAATCAGAAGAAAGCTGAAAGAGAAGCTAAACGAAGAATTAACAAACGACTGCCTGATATTCAGTTTAAAGATTTAGAACGAGTTTTTAAGCATGCTATAGCCGAGACTGAGAAGCAGATTCGCATTATTCAAGAAGAAGATAGAATAATGTTGTTAATGCTTGAAAAACTTATGGATGACCAACAGCTAAAATTGGGCAAGGCAGAAACACTTTTATCATCTACAGTCCCGATAAAACAAAAAATTGGCGATAAAACAAATTCAAGTCGTGTTATTGTTGCTCAGCGAAAGCAGAAACACTATACTGTACTAAGAAAATATCAGTATGACCGTCGTCTTCCAGAGCTTTTTGAATATACTACTGAAAAGGAGGAATTGAAATTAGAGTGGTTAGAGGATGAGTTAAAAGCTTATAATAAAGGTAAGCTAAAAGTGTTCGATTTAGTTTTTTCTCTTGAGAAGAGAATCATTGAGGTAGCCAAGCAGGATATTATTGCTTTATTTGATAAACCTGGCTCTAATGATTCGAAATTCAACGTAGATCATAAACCATATATAAAATGGTTAGAAAAAAAGGAATTGATTAACAGTGTGGAGGCTGGTTTTATGAAAAAGATACGAAATAGTTTTTCTCATAATCAATTTCCGGAATGCCAGACTGTAGAATTGATGATTTCTCTTATGAGTGATATTCCCATAGCAACACAGATTGTTAATGAGTATGAAAGGTTGATACTAAGAATAAGTAGTCAGATAGAAGAAATGAAGTAATATTGAAGGTATGATAGCCTTTTTCGAGTTTTTTTACTCCTTTAAAAGGCTGAAAAGTTAGTATCTAACTTCGTTTTTATGCGATATGTTGTAGCTGCCCTTAGTTTGAAGGGTAAACACAAC
>Ga0075012_10005029_pt1 | contig 12195 bp, 8 predicted proteins | sample All_14_2_FD_71474 | JGI IMG/M metagenome (GOLD analysis project Ga0075012, IMG submission 71474) | Freshwater microbial communities in response to fracking from Pennsylvania, USA - Allegheny Zone_MetaG_DW_15 | ecosystem: Environmental > Aquatic > Deep subsurface > Groundwater > Drilled...
GGGGTTGCCCGAGCACGATGAGCGTTACAACGTCGCCGAGGAGTACTTCGACGTGGTCAACCAGTTGTGGGATTCGTGGGAGGCCGATGCGGTGGTGATGGATCGCCAGACCCATACGTTCGCCGATTACCGCAAGGTGCACACCATCGATTTCGACGGCAAGTACTTCACCTCGCGGGGTCCGTTGAACACGGTGCCCTCACCGCAGCACCGTCCGGCCTTCCTGCAAGCCGGGGCCTCGCCGAAAGGCCGTCAATTCGCTGCCGGCGCGGCGGATGCGATCGTTGCCGTCGGCACCGGGATCGAGGGGATGAAGGAGTACCGCGACGATATCCGGGCCCGGGCGGCCGCCAGCGGCCGTAACCCAGACGACGTCAAGCTGCTCTTCGTGGTATCCCCGACGATCGCGGCCACCGAGGCCGAAGCCCGCGCCGAGGTGGAGCGATTGCTCAACCACCCCTCCTACATCGAGAAGTCATTGGTCAGTATCTCGTCGAACACCGAGATCGACTTCAAGCAGTTCGATCTCGACGAGCCGCTGCCGGCCGACCTGACCACCAACGGGGAACGCGGCTCTCTGGAGTACTTCATGCGCGGCGACGGCACGCCCGGTCCCAAGACGCTGCGCCAACTCGTCCTGCACCGCGCCAAGCGCGGTCTGGAACTCGTCGGCACCCCCGACCAGGTCGCCGAGAAGATGGGCCAAGCCATGGAGGAGGTCGGTGGTGACGGCTTCCTGATCGCCAAGCCGGGATGGGACCTTTCGCGCAAATACATCGAGTCCATCTGTGACGGACTGGTGCCCGCGCTGCAACGCCGTGGTCTCACCCGAACCGCCTACACCACAACGACTCTGCGCGAGACCCTGCGCGAATTCTGAGGTACCGAGATCAACCAGACATCATGTGGTCGGCGATGACCACATCGACACCGCCAGTCGACGAACACATTCCGGGCGCACGCCCGTTCAGCTACTCCGTCACGATGGTCCTCGTCGGCTTCATCATGGCGATGACCGCGCCGATCGAACTGCTCTACGCCATCAAACTGGGCCTGTCCACCGCGGAGGTGACCGCCTTCATCCTGGTCTCGGCGCTGGGCGTCGTGGCCGTCGACGTCCTCGGCACCCGGGTGATCACCCGGGTCGATGCACGGGCCACCATCGCCATCGGCCTGGTGCTCTTCGCGGCCAGCGAAGCGTGCTTCGCGCTGTCGCACGGCACCGCCGGCCTGCTCGGCTCGCGCATCCTGCAAGGTCTGGCCAGCGCCGTCGTTGCCGGCGCGGCGTTGCAGGTCGCCGTTCGCATGCACAGCCGGCCGCATCAGGTCCTGGGGTCCAATCAAGGACTGCAGTTGCTCGGGGCGGCACTCGGCGCACCGACCGGCGGGATCATCGCCGGGCTCCTGTCCGGGGTGGACGGCTACCGGCTGAGCTTCTGGGTCTGCGCCGGTGTGGGCATGGTCGTTGCGGGAGTCGCGCTGGTGCTGCTGCCGGGACTCCCGCCACCGGCCGACGGCTACCGGCCCCGCATCGGCCTGCCCCAACTGAGCCTGCCCCCGGTGCTGCGGATGGCGCTGGCGCTCGGGCTTTTCGGCAACTATCTGCGCAGCGGAATCGAGAACACCGCGCTCCCGCTGGTCGGCCACGCCTACGGACTCTCCGCGGCGAACATCGGTGTGGCGCTGGGAATTCTGTCGGCCGTCCAGATCGGCGTGCTCGGTACGTCCGGCCGGCTCTTCGAGCGGGTGGCCCCGGCGCGGTGTCTGGCCGGGGCGCTGCTGCTGGGCATCGCCGCGGTGATCGTGCTGGCCGCCGTGCAGGACATACGTGGAGTTCTCTGCGCCGCAGCACTGTTCGGCGTGGTCAACGGTATCGCGCTGGCCGCGCCGCCGGTGCTGATCGTGGCGCTCAGTCCGAATGCCTCCACCGGGGTGGCCACCTACCGTATCGCCTGCGGGATGGGTTCGTTCCTCGGGGCCGGCAGTGTGAACCTGCTCATCGCGGTGCTCGGTGCCGGCGGTGGGCTGGCCGTGGTGTCGGGCATCCTGGCCGCCGGCGCCGTGCTCGCCCGCAGCACCGCCCGCCGCTTTCCGCCGGCCGCCCCGGCCCCGAGTTGAGACCGTCGCGGTGTTATGTGACAAGCGGTGAAACGCCAAGGCCCGACGCGCAATAGCACCGCAACGTGATGGATCTTCCGGCGATACCGGTGGCGTGTGAACTTCGATGTAGAGACATCCGATGCAGTCGCTACAGGAGGAACCGTGGCAGTCGCTCAGCCCTACGTCCCCGGGATCCGGGTTCCCATCCCGTTCGGCCGGAAAACCAGTGTGGCGGTCAAGCAGTACTTTCGCGGCACGACGGTGCCGAGCTGGATCGCCTTCGGGGCGCTGGCCGCAATGTTTATCGTCGCCATCTTCGCATCGGTGCTGGCCCCCTACGACCCGTTGGTACCCGCCGGCAAGGCCATGGTCGCGCCGAGTGCCGAGAACTGGCTGGGTACCGACACGGTGGGCCGCGACGTGCTTTCCCGTGTCCTGGTCGGCATGTCGACCAGCTGGTGGGGGGCGTTGGCGGTGGTCGCCTCGGGAGTGGTCATCGGTGGCCTGATCGGGCTGATCGCCGGGGCCACCGGAGGGATCGTGGACGCCACCCTGATGCGGATCACCGACGTCTTCCTGTCCCTACCCGGACCGATCCTGGCCATCGCCGTGGTCGCCGCGATGGGCCCGTCCTATGTGCACACCCTGATCGGGGTCGCGATCGTGTGGTGGCCGCTGTACGCGCGGATCGTGCGCGCCGAGATTCGCAAGCTGCGCGCCTCCCCGCACATGGAGGCAGCCCGGATCGCCGGGGCGGGACGGCGTCGTCAGCTGACCCGGCACCTGCTTCCCGGCGCGATCCCGGTGACCATCGTGACCGCCAGCCTGGACATCTCGGCGCTGGTTCTGCTGCTGTCGGGGCTGTCGTTTCTGGGGCTCGGGGCGCCGCAACCGGCACCTGAGCTGGGCGCCATGAGCGCACAGGGCCTCACGCACATCTTCAGTGCCTGGTGGATCCCGATCTTTCCCGCCATCGCCGTCGGATTGATCGCCATCGTCAGCAATTTCGCCGGTGACGCGCTGCGTGACCGCATCCGCGATCGCTGAGGCGACCGGCCATGCTGATGACCCTTGGCCGGCGGTTCCTCGGCGCCGTGCCGGTGCTGCTCGCACTCGTGGCCGTGGTGTTCACCCTGCAGAAGATCGCCCCGGTGGACCCGGTGGTGGCGCTGGTGGGGGAGAAGGCGCCCCCGGAGGTCTATGAGGCTGCCCGCGAGAAGCTCGGCCTCGACGACCCGCTGCCGGTGCAGTTGCTGGGCTATCTCGGCAAGGCGCTCCAGGGCGATCTCGGCGTGTCGACCGTGACACGGACGCCGGTTGCCGAGAACATCATCGAATTCCTTCCCGTCACACTGGAGTTGGTTTTCGTGGCTGGAATCTTGATCGCCGTCATCGGGTTCTTCCTGGGCCTGGCGACCGCGCAGGGATGGCCCGGCTCCGGGGTGCTGCGGGTGGTGATGATCTCCGGTGCGTCGGTGCCGGTCTTCCTGGCCTGCCTGCTGGCGATGTTGGTCTTCTACCGCTGGCTGGACATCCTGCCGGTCACGGGTCAGACCTCCTTCTACGACGCCCCGACCGGTCCGACCCGGTTCCTGCTCATCGACAGCCTGCTGGCCGGGCGGCCCCTGTTGTTCTGGGATGCCCTCAAACACCTGCTGCTGCCCGCGCTGTGCATCGCCATCACCCCGGCCGTCGCGGTGGGCCGGGTGCTGCGCAGCAGCCTGGAGGGCACCATGCGTGCCGAATACATCCGCACCGCCCGCGCCAAGGGGATCGGCGAGAAGCGCATTCTGATCGAACATGCGCTGCGCAATGCCGTCGGGCCGGTGTTCGCACTGCTGGGCCTGCAACTGGCCGGCATGATCGGCAACAGCATCGTCGTCGAGCTGATCTTCGCCCGCCCCGGTATCGGCCTGTTCATCGCCCAGGCGATCTCCAAGGGAGACTTCAACACCATCGCCGGGGTCACACTGGTCATCGGCGTGCTCTACGTGATGGCCAATATCATCGTGGATCTGATGCAGGCGGTCGCGGACCCACGCGTCACCGTGTGAAGTCGGGCGCAGCGCAATCCTGCGGCAACGGAAGCGTTTTCGGGCGGACTCGCAAGCGATGTCCGATTGAGGCATGACCACCGCACTCGAGATCGGGAAAACACGGGCCGGCGAGAAGCCAGTAGATGTCGAGTCGCACCGTCGGCACGGGCAGGGAACGCTGCGCCTGCTGACGCCGATCCTGCAGCGGTCCAACATCATCGGCATCTGGGCCGGGGTGGTGCTGGCCGTCATCGCGATGGGACTCATCGGTCTGGTACCGCTGATCCAGCAGATCATCCTCGACGATGCGATCGTCGCGCACCACCGCTCGCTGCCGCTGTGGTTGGGCATCCTGCTGGCCGCGGGTCTGGCCAGCTTCGTGGCCAACTACCTGCGCCGCTCGGTGGGCGGGCGGGCCGCCGTGCGGGCCCAGCGCGACCTGCAGGTCAGGGTGCACCATCACCTGCAGTATCTGGACGCCTCGCGCCGCGACGAATTGCGTGCCGGTGACATCATGTCCAGGGCCACCTGCGATCTGACCTTGATCCAGATGTTCCTGCAACAACTCGGCGTCGCCTACGGCAATATCGCCCTGCTCATCGTGTCACTGGTGGTGATGGTGGTGCTCTCGCCGCTGCTGGCGGTGGTCATGGTGGTGTCGGTGCCGACCTTCCTCATCGTCGCCATGCGATTCCGTAGCAAGTCGTTCCCGGCCAGCTGGATGGACCAGCGATTTCAGGGCGGTGTCGCCGGGGTGGTCGAGGAGGCGGTCACCGGAGTGCGGGTGGTGAAGGCCTTCGGTCAGGAATCCCAGGAGCAGGATGCGCTGCATGCCGAGGCGGGCAGGCTGTTCCAGTCGCGGTTGCGTACCGCACGAATCACCGCCGTCTACTCGGCAGCACTGGACGCGATCCCGGGTCTGACCCAGCTGGCCGTGCTGGCGCTGGGTGGCTGGCTGGTGATGGAGGGCCGGGTGTCCCTGGGTGTGTTCCTGGCTTTCGGCAGCTACATCCTGCAGCTGGTCGCGCCGGTGCGCTTCCTGTCCGGTCTGATGGCCACCAGCCAGCAGGCGCGGGCGGGGGCGCAACGGATCGTCGAACTGCTCTCGATCACCTCCCGTGTGCAGGACCGCCCCGACGCCGTGGATGTCGTGGACCCGGTCGGCGCGATCGAGTTCGACCATGTCGACTTCGGCTATCCCGGGGCCGAGCCGGTGCTGCACGACATCTGCCTGCAGATCGCACCGGGGGAGACGGTGGCCGTGGTGGGTGCCTCGGGCTCGGGCAAGTCGACCCTGGCGCATCTGCTGGCCCGTTTCCACGATCCCAGCGCCGGTACGGTCCGCCTCGACGGGCGCGATCTGCGTGACTACCGGCTGTCGTCACTGCGCGCCGCCGTCGGCATCGTCTTCGAGGAAGGATTTCTGTTCTCCACCACCATCCGTGACAACATCGCCTTCGGCCGGCCCGACGCCAGCGACGACGATGTCGAGCATGCCGCCGTGGCCGCCCACGCGCACGGTTTCGTTGCCGGGTTGCCCGAGGGATACGGCACCCTGGTCGGGGAGCGGGGGTTCACCCTCTCCGGCGGTCAGCGGCAGCGGTTGGCGCTGGCCCGGGCGGCACTGACCGATCCGACGGTGCTCGTCCTCGACGACGCCACCTCGGCCATCGACGCGCGCACCGAGCATGCCGTGCACCGGTCGCTGGGGCAGATGCGGGCGCGCCGCACGACCGTGCTCATCGCGCACCGCCGGTCGACGTTGATGCTTGCCGACCGGGTGGTCGTGCTGGATCGTGGCCGCATCGTGGACACCGGCACGACCGAGGAGTTGCTGGCGCGGTCGGCATTGTTCCGCGAGCTCTTGACCGGCCCCAGTGCCGATTCCGCCGATGTGGCCCCGGCCGAGCTGCCGGTCGCCGACCTCGACCCCGCGGCATGGCCGCAGGGGGTGTCGCGCCTGGGTGCACCGAAGATGAGCAGCTTCGCCAGCGAGGCGGCCACCCGGGCGGCCTCGGGGTCGCAGGGACCCGGGATGAGCGGGGATGCCGCGACACTGGCCGGCCTGTCGCGCGTGTCGCCGAAGCTCACCAGTGCGGTGGAGGCGCTGCCGCCACTGCACGGTGAGCCCGATATCGACATGACCGCGGCGGTCGCACCGGTGCGTGAGCTGACGATGGGCAGCGTGTTCCGTCCGTTCCGGCGGCCGCTGCTGCTGGCCAGTCTGCTGGTGGTCTTCGACGGTGCGCTGTGGATCTCGGCACCCATCCTGATCCGGTTGGGGCTCGATCACGGTGTGCTGGAGAACTCCAGCCGGGCTCTGGTGGCGGTGTGCGTGGCGCTTGCGGTGGTGCAGGTGCTGATCTGGATCAACACCAGGGTGATGGTGGTGTTCACCCAGAAGACCGCGGAGCGGGTCCTTTTCGGCCTCCGCGTGCGGACCTTTGCCCACCTGCAGCGGCTCGCGCTCAACTACTACGAGCAGTTCATGGCCGGTCACATCATGACCAGGATGACCTCCGATGTGGAAGCGTTCGCCCAGTTGCTGCAACAGGGTCTGCTCACGGCGATGGTCAGCCTGCTGTCGTGCGCCGGCGTCGCGGTGGCGCTCGTGGTCTTCGACCCACAGCTCGCCCTTGCGACCGCCGCCGTCCTGCCGTTCCTGATCGCCGCCACCCTGTGGTTCCGCCATGAATCGGGTAAGACGTATCTGGTTGCCCGCGAACGTGTCTCGGTACTCTACGGCACGATGCAGGAAAGCCTGGCGGGGATCGCGGTGAGCCAGGCCTATTGTCAGCAACCGGCCAACGCGGCGCGCTTCGCGGTGCTGGCCGATGCGTACTGCACGGCCCGGGTCCGGTCGGCGGAGCTGATGGCCCGCTACTTTCCCTTCCTGCTGTTGCTCAGCATCGTGGCCAAGGCCATCGCGCTGGCCTTCGCCGCGCCACGACTGGTCGCCGGCGACCTCAGCTACGGCGTGCTGATCGCGTTTCTGCTCTACCTGGATCTGTTCTTCACACCGATCCAGCAGCTGTCGTTCGTGTTCGATCAATGGCTGCAGGCGCGCGTCGCGCTGACCCAGTTGCGCGAACTGCTGCGCACCCCCAGTGCGACACCGACTCCGGAGGTGGGTGTCCAGCCCGGTCGCCTCGCCGGCCGGATCCAGCTCGACCGGGTCAGCTTCGTCTATCCGAGCACCGGCCTGATCGCGATGAACGATGTCAGCCTCGACATCGCGCCCGGCGAGACGGTGGCACTGGTCGGCACCACCGGTGCCGGCAAATCCACCTTGATCAAACTGATCGCACGGTTCTATGACCCGACCTCGGGAACGGTGCTCGTGGACGGTTATCGGTTGCCCGAGCTGGACCTGGTGGCCTATCGGCGCCAGCTCGGCTACGTCCCCCAGGAACCCTTTCTGTTCTCCGGGACGATCCGTTCGAATATCGCCTACGGCAACCCCGGGGCCCCGGACCTGATGGTCGAGCGTGCCGCCCGGTCGGTCGGGGCGCACGAGTTCATCGCCCGCCTGCCGCTGGGCTACCACACCCCGGTCAGCGAGCAGGGCGGCTCGCTGTCGGCCGGCCAGCGCCAGTTGCTCGGGCTGGCCCGCGCGCTGTTGGTCGATCCGCGCATCCTGCTGCTCGACGAGGCGACGGCGAATCTGGACCTCGCGACCGAATCCCAAGTGCAGCGCGCGATGGGCCAGGTGTCGCGCGGGCGGACCACGATTGTGATCGCCCATCGGCTGCAGACGGCGCGGGCCGCCCAACGGGTACTGGTGGTGGACAACGGTCTGATCGTCGAGGACGGGACCCACGAGCAGCTGCTGGCACTCGGCGGCCGGTACGCCGATCTGTGGTCGGCCAACACCGAACACCGGGCGGCCGACCGGCGCACCGGGTCACGGGCCTGACCGCCTGCGCAGCCCGATCGAGCCCCGACGCCGATCAGGCCGATCGGGATGCGCTGGCGGTGAACGCGATCCGGTCGCTACGCATCCGGAACTGTGACAACGCGCGGGGCTGGCCGTCGGCATCCTCCAAGATGTCTTCGAGGAAGATCATCGGTGCGCCGAGTTCGATCCCGACCAGCTCGGCGGACTGTTCGTCGGCCGCGGTGGCCCCGATGGTGGTGCGGCTGCTGATGATTCGTACATCGAGTTGACGTTCCAGGAAGAGGATCGGGTCGGGCTCCTCGAGTTCGAGTTCGCCGGCGTGGTCGGGGTGAACCGCGATATAGCTGACCGAGATCCCCAGCGGTTGGGACTCCTGCACCAGCAGTGATTCGATCATGAGCACCGACCAGTCCGGCGACAGCCGCAACCGTTCGCGCACCATGCGCAGATCACCGAGGGGGCGGTACTCCAGCGTCTTGAGTTCGGTGCGGATGGTCGCGTCGCCACCGAATTCCCGGACCGGTGCCAGCTGGTTGATGCGCAGCATCACCGCACCCGCGGCCCGGGTGCCACGTTTGGGGCTGCGCGTCACCAGGCCGTCCTTGGCCAACTGCTGCAGCACCGCACGCACCGTGTTGCGGCTGGCCGACAGGGCTTCCACCAGCTCGCCCTCGACCAGGAACTGATCGCCGTGGCCGTTCTGCAAGGTCGAACGCAGCAGGTCATAGGTGCGCCGCATCGAATTGTTGAGGCGGTCCGGGGTACGGCGGTTGCGCTGATAGAGGGTTTCCGGTCGCACGGGACGCGCCGGTAGCGGCCTCATCGCCCACCGCCGCGGGTTGCGAGCTCGTGAAGACAGATCGTCATGAGAGTCCTCCCTCGTCACGCCACAGGTGTCGAACTCCAATTAACAAAGGGTTTGTTTCAGCTCGTCATCGCCGAGGAGTCGGTGGCTTTACGCGGGCTGGCAGACCCGGTGATCACCGTCACCGGCCGGCGGCGCAATCGGGATGTTCGGCGCCCGACATCAGTCGATGATCCCGGCCGTGTTCAGTCGGAACACGTATTGCAGGAGCGATCACCGATCACCGGGATCGGCAGGCGCGGAGGAGGTCTCGACGTGGGTGAGCATCCGAGGATGCATCTGGCCTGGTTCCTGGGCAACGGCTTCGGGGTGCACGACTGGCGAAGCCCGTGGCGCGGTACGGCGGCCACCGACTGGATGCGCGGGGACTTCCATGTCGACTTCATCCGCTCATTGGAACGTGCCTGTTTCGACTACCTGATCATCGAGGACTCCGCCTACGTGCCCGACGGGTACGAGAAGTCGATGCGTTACTACCTGCGTAACGCGCGTGCGGTGCCCAAGCATGATCCGGCCGTGCTTGCGACCCTGATGCTCAGCGTCACGCACCATATCGGTGTCGTCCCCACCCTCGCGGTGACCGAATATCAGCCCTATCAGCTGGCCCGCCTGGTCGCCACGTTGGACAACCTCTCCGCGGGCCGGGCGGGCTGGAACATCGTCACCGGCAGCTCGGACCGCGCGGCGCAGAACTACGGCAAGGCGGGTCAGCCTGCCCACGATGTGCGCTACGAGATGGCCCAGGAGATGACCGACGCCGTGTGCGCGCTGTGGTCGTCCTGGGATCGTGACGCCGTGGTCGCCGATGTCGATGCGCAGATCTTCGCCGATCACACCAAGGTGCGTCCGGTGGACTTCGAGGGGCGGTTCTTCCGCACCCGCGGGCCGCTCAACACCGCACCACCGCCCCAAGGACGTCCGGCGCTGGTCCAGGCCGGTGGATCCGCCGCCGGGCGAGATTTCGCCGCACGTAACGCCGACAGCATCATCGCGGCCGCCACCTCGGTCGAGGAGATGAAGGACTACCGCGACGACGTGCTGGCCCGCGCGGAGGCTGCCGGGCGCGACCCGTCGGCGGTGAAGGTGCTGTTCCTGTGCACGCCGTATCTGGGTGAGACGCACGCCGAGGCGGTGGATCGCAAGAAACGCCACGACGACGAGGTCTGGGCCGACCCGGAGGCCGGACTGGCGGGACTGGGTTTCATCACCGATATCGACTTCTCGCCCTAACGACGTCGACACCCCGCTGCAGGATCTGGCGGCCACCTTCCAGACCAACGGCCACCAGAGTTCGCTGGCCGCCCGGCTCGGGGATCCGCGGCGCACCTTGCGGGAGGTGGCGGCCCAGACTCACGCCTTCGAACCGGTGGGCACTCCGGCCGAGGTGGCCGATGAGCTGGGCGCGGCGATCGGCGAAGTCGGTGGTGACGGTGTGTTGTTCGTCGCCGGGCCGCTCAACCGGCGGGTGGTGGCCGAGATCACCGACGGCCTGGTACCGGAGCTGCAGCTGCGTGGCCTGGCCCGGACCCGGTACGCATCACCTCACCTGCGGGGCAATCTGGCCGGCTTCTGAATCCGTCACACGGCGCGACGAGCGGTGGCGCTGAACGCAACCCGGTCACCACGCAACCGCAGCTGTGACAAGGCGCGGGGCTGGCCGTGCTGGTCTTCGAGGACGTCCTCGAGCCAGATCAGCGGTGCCCCGACGTCGACACCGAGCAGTTCGGCGCTCTGTTGGTCGGCGGTGACGGCGCCCACCGTGGTGGTGCTCGGTCCCAGCCGGATGCCCAGCTGCCGCTCCAGGATCGCGATGACATCGAGGCCGGCGACGTCGAGTCGGTGCGACTGCCCCTCGCTCAGAGCGATGTAGCCGACCGTGATTCCGATGGTGAGACCGTCGTGCACCATCAGGCTCTCGATCATCAACACACTCCAGCCGGCAGGCAGACGCAGACGATCACGCACCACCGGTGGGCAGCCGACCGGTCGGCACTCGATCGTGCGGGACTCCAGCGGCGCGGCCGGTCCCCGGGCCAGCTGATCCATCGTCTTGAGTTCGTCGATCGGCAACATCAACGCACCGGTGGCCCGGGTTCCCTTCTTGGGTTCGCGGGTTACCAGACCCTCACGGGCCAACTGCTGCAACGCCGCTCGGACCGTGGAGCGGCTCGCCGAGAGTGCATTGGTGAGTTCGTGCTCGACGAGCAGGATCTTGTCGCCGGTCGACATCAAGGTCGACCGCAGCAGATCGTAGGTTCGCCGCGGGCAATTGTTCAACCGGTCGGGACTGTGTCGCCGCCGCTGGTAGAGCACATCTGCGCGTGGTGGCGCAGCGCTGCGGAATCTCGACCGACACAGCTCATGATGTTCCGATGCTGACACGAACTTGTGCTCCATCCTTCACAACCCCGTTGCGGCCAATGCAAACAGGTTTGTGTAAACGCAGATGGCCGAATGTGATTCGTCCGCGTTACATCACGTCCGGTGTCAGGCGGGTAGCGGCAGTGTTTCGATGACCTCGAGGCCATGGGCGACCAGCCCGCTGCGAGCGACCTCGTGATTGGTCAGCAGGCGCAGACCCCGCACCCCGAGCTCGGCCAGGATCTGGGCGCTCACGCCCTGATCCCGGGCGTCGATACCGCCGTGGGGATCTGCATGCCCACGCAGATAGAGCACGACACCGCGGCCCTCGGCGGCGACCATCCTCAGCGCGGAGTCCAGCTGGCGTTCGCACTCACAGTCCTGCGCACCGAAGACGTTGCCCATCATGCACTCGGTGTGCACATGCACCAGGGTGGGCGAAAAGCCGGGTTCGGCAATATCTCCCATCACCAACGCCAGATGCTCGCGTCCGTCGAGCACCGAAAGGAAGCCGCACGCCCGGAACACCCCGTGTTCGGTGGGCAGCCTGCTGGACGCCCGGAATTCGACCAGCCGTTCGGTTCGGCGCCGGTAGGCCACCATCTCGGCGATCGTGACGACCGGCACGCGGTGGCTGGCGGCGAACATGCGCAGCCGTGACCCCCGTAGTGGCGCACCGTCATCGTCGACCACCTCGCAGATGACCGCGACCGGTGGCAGCCCGGCGATCCGGGCCAGATCCACCGCGGCCTCGGTATGCCCGGCCCGCCGCAGCACTCCGCCCTCGACGGCACGCAACGGGAACACGTGGCCGGGCCGGTTCAGGTCGCCGGGCGTACTGGCAGGATCGGCGAGGATCGCGATCGTGGTGGCCCGGTCGGCCGCCGATATGCCGCTGAGGATCCCGCTGCGGGCGTTCACCGACACCGTGTACC
>Ga0075012_10005030_pt1 | contig 12194 bp, 14 predicted proteins | sample All_14_2_FD_71474 | JGI IMG/M metagenome (GOLD analysis project Ga0075012, IMG submission 71474) | Freshwater microbial communities in response to fracking from Pennsylvania, USA - Allegheny Zone_MetaG_DW_15 | ecosystem: Environmental > Aquatic > Deep subsurface > Groundwater > Drilled...
CCAGCCTGACCGAGAACGTGCAGCGCGAGGCCATGCACCCCGCAGACCAATTCAAAGCCTTCGCCGCCCTGGTCGCCGAGGGGCGCCCGGTGGAAGACATCGCGGCCGACTTCGGCGTCACGCCGCTGGTGGTACAGCGCCGCCTCAGGCTCGCCAACGTCTCGCCCCGCCTGATGACCGACTACCGCGCCGACGCCATCAGCCTGGACCAGTTGATGGCCTTGGCCGTCACCGATGACCACGCCGCCCAGGAAGCCGCGTTATGCCGAAATCGGCATAACGCGGCTTATGTGGAGTGCGAGGTTATGCCGAGCACGGTCGGCAACAGCCTGCATAGATTCCCAGAATCACTCGGCATAACTGTGCCCCTCGTGGGCTCTTTTACGTTGCGTTCCGAACTTCGGCGAGCATGTTTATGAGGGTATCGGACGGTGACCGGAACTTTCCGGGCTTGATCGATGGCGGCACGTGCGCGGCCAGTACTGCCAGTTTCTCTATTGGATCAGCGCGCAGATAGGTCTCGGTGGTCGTGATGCTCGCGTGCCCGAGCCACAGCGCGACCTTGCGGATGTCGCCGGTGGCCGCGAGCGTATGCATGGCGCAGCTATGCCGTAGGACGTGGGGAGTGATGCGCTTGTGCAGCAACGACGGCTGCTTCTGAGCGGCGACCGCAACGTGCTGGGCAAGCCGATGAGCAAAGCCGTCTCGAGTCATTGGTGCATCTTTGCGGTTGAGGAAAATCTCTGGTGTCCGCGCCTGGGGTCGAACAGAAAGCCAGGCTCGCAGTGAAGCCTGGGTCTCGCGCCACAGTGGCAGGACACGCTCGCGGCGACCTTTACCAACAATCCGGACCATCGAGAGAGAGCGGTTGGGAAAGTCATCCAGGCGCAGCGCCAACAGCTCGGCAACCCGCAGTCCCGCAGCGTAGGTGAGATGCATCATGGCCCGATCGCGCATACCGCCGGCGGTGTCGTTGCTCGGGGCGTCCAGCAGGGCCTGAATCTCCTCGCGCGTCAGATAGTCGATCAGCGCTGTATCTGTCCGCTTCTGAGGCAGCGCACGAATGCGCATGGCCTGGTCAAGGCAAGCCGGAGCCTGATATTCAAGGTAGCGGAAGAAAGCTCGAATTGCGGCAAGTCGGGCATTGCGCGTGCGAGCACAATTGCCGCGCCCCACCTCTATGTCGTCGAGGAATTTGAGCACGAGGTCCGGACTGAAGTCTTCGACGCAAAGATCACTGGGTCTGCGGACGAGCCTGGTGGCTGCAAACCGGACCAACAATGAGAAGCAATGTGCATAGGTCGCAACAGTATGGGGACTGGCGTTGCGGTCGCGCGGCAGATGCTCCCGTAGGAACCCGGTGAGGTATGGGGCGAGAGCTGTCATGCCACCTCTCCCCGAAACAGTTGTTCTCCAGCATCGGCGATGTCCCGCATCAGGAGCGGCGTCGCTTCGAGGTACCAGTAGGTCTTGTTGACATCCACATGACCGAGGTAGGTGCTGAGCGCCAGCATGTGGTTCGCGACGGCTTGTCGATCATGGGAGCAGGACTCCAGCGAACGCACGGCGAAGGTGTGCCGCAGATCATGCAACCGCGGGCCTGGCGCCGGACTGGGCGAACGCAATCCCAGTTGCCGCAGGAGTTGAGTGAATACTTGTTGTGCGCAGCGCTGATGCGGAGCACGGCCAGTGGTCACCACGAACAGGTCATCGCCATGGGCACTGAGCTTCGCGCGGACCGCGAGGTAACGGTCCAGCGCCTGTCGGGTCGTCGGATGAAGCGGCAAGAGCCGACTCTTGCCGAACTTGGCATTGCGGATGACGAGCCCGTCCTCGCTGAGGTCATCGCGTTTGAGTGCCAGGGCTTCGGATATGCGCAGGCCGGCCGCAGCCAGCAGACCGAAGAGATGATGGTACGTATGCGGCCGGATCGAACCTTCGGGTCCGAGGTTGAGCGCGGCGTCCATGATGGCGCGGACGTGGTGAGACTCCAGCAGATGCGGCGCTGGGCGTGGCCCCTGCCTTCGCCCGAAGGCACCAGCCGGAGGAACTTCATTGCGAGCATCCTCGGCATGGAGAAAGATGCAGAAGAGTCTGATGGCGTTGAAGAAGGTGCGTGCACGATTTGGCGTGGAAGCCAACCGACACCAATCAAAGATGCGGTGAGACTGAAGGTGCTGATCCCCGTGCTCCTCCGCGTAACAGGCAAACTTCCGTAGGATCCGGTCCGATACATCAAACTTGAGTCCGAAGCCGCGTTGCATTGCGACATAGCGCATGACGTCAGCGCTCAGCATGATGCGTCTCCCGGCCAGGGCTGCGCGACACGGGCCAGCATGGTCACATCGACCTTGGCATAGATGGCGGTCGTCTCGGGCGATTGATGACGCAGGATTGCCCCAACGGCTTCCAGGCTGGAGCCTGCCCTCACCATCGAGGTCGCCAGCGAATGGCGGAACACATGCGATCCGGATGGACCGTCTTCAACGCCGGCACGGGTGCGTGCCCTTGCGACGAGACAAGCGATCGCCGAGGGCTTCAAGGGTCTGAACGGCGCCTGCAGGCGTAGGAAGACGCAGTCCTCCCGCACGGTCGGGCGAACTTGCTCGATGTAGGCCAACAGCGCGTCACCGGCGTCTTGTGGCAATGGCAGTTGCGTCGCCCTTCGACCCTTGCCATCGACACGCAAGCGCGCAGTCGGCCAGTCAATGTCTGCCAACCCGAGCTGGCAGATGTCACCGGCGCGCAGGCCAAGCCGCGCCAACAGCAGAATGATCGCTCGATCCCGCAAGCCTGCTGGTGTACAGGTGTCGCAGGAAGCAATGATCTGCTCGATGGTCGCTGGGCTGAGAAACCGTGGCAAGCCGGCATACCGAGGGCGCCGCGCGTAGGGGACGGCATGCACGAGTTCGGGACGACAGGCGTCCCCGGCGACGAGATGCCTGAGATAGGACCGGAGCACTATCGCGGTCAGCTGCACCGACCTGTGGGATCGGTTGGCAGGCTGGTTCAGAACGATATTGCGGATCGTGATGGCGTCATACGTGCGGGGATCCTTGTCGAGTGACGACAGCCAACGCGCGACCTCGGCCAGATAGCGCACGGTCGTCTGCCTGGTGACTCCGCATCGATGTGTAAGCCACGCCTGGAAATCGGCAAGACGTGGATCTTCCTCAAGGGCACTGCGTGGGGGCACGAGGCCGCAGTCACGCAGATACTGAAGGAAGCTCGCTCCTCCACGCCGCCTGCGAATCACACCTGAGTCGGTCAGGGTCCCGTGTTTGCGGCAGAGAAAGCACCGGCAATCGTGGCGCGCGAAGCGTTCGACATGCCGGTCATCCATATCCTGTGCCGCAATCCGCGACAGGTGGAGCCAATGAACGAAGTGTTCAGCAGCGGAGGCGAGCATGCTCCGGGTTCCGCTGCTGTATCCCAAGGCGATGAGCTGGAGCTCATAGGCAGGGCGTCGGGCCGCCACTGGAGCGAGGTCTTCGGGAACTGGAATGCCGCCGTGATCTTCGAGGAAGCCAACGAACCGGCGGACATTGGTGATGTACCCCGGTCGATGAGCCTCTTGCTGGCTGTAGACCTGGCCACCATAGCCCAGGCACTGACATCGATGGCATGCAAAGCGCTCAACGACAGCGGCGTCCACTTGTTCGAGTGGAACGCGACGCAGCCGCAGCCAGTGGAGAAAATGGCGAGCTGCACTGGCGCGGGATGCAAAGGATGGGACGCCACGTTGGGCCTTGAGATAGTCGGCCAGGAGAGTCGCACCCCGATCCGATGTGCGACGCGAACCTTCCTTGCCGAATGCGATGCTTGAGTTGGAAGTCATGATGATTCCTTCGTCTGGTTGAGGAGAAATGCATCATGGTTATGCCGAGTGATTCGGGGAATCTATGCAGGCTGTTGCCAGCCGTGCTCGGCATAACCTCGCACTCCACATAAGCCGCGTTCTATGACGCACCCGAATGGCAGCGCAGCCCGGGGGCGCTCCGGCAGCGCCTGACCGAACGGGAAATCGGCGCCGACCATGCGCTGGTGCGCTTCGTCGGGCTGGACGCCTACACCGCTGCCGGAGGTGGCATCCGCCGCGACCTGTTCGCCGATGACGAGGCCACCGGCACCACCCTGACCGATGCTGCGCTGCTGGAACGGTTGGTGCGCGACAAGCTGGAGACACTGGCCGAGCCTGTGCGCGCCGAGGGATGGGCCTGGGTGAATGCGGTGCCGCACCTGAGCCCTGCCGAGCGGCAGGCGTTCCAGGGTGCACCGCGTCAGCGCCGTGAACCCACCGCGAAGGAGGCACGGCGCATTGCCGTGCTGCAAGGTCGCCTTGACCGCACCGATGCCACACTCGAAGAAGCCTACGACGCGGACGACGAAGACAGGGCCGAAACCTTGCACCAGCGCCGCGAGGCCCTGACGGCCGAGCTGGAAGCTGTGCAGTCCCAACTGAGCGACCACGCGCCCGAGGTCCGCGCCATGGCCGGGGTCATCGTCACGCTGAACCGTGAGGGGCAGCCCCTGATGCATCGGGGACTGTTGCGCGAAGCCGAAGCCAAGGCGCTGCGCGCGCTGGACGCTGCGCGTCAACGCGCCGCCAACGGCCAAACCCCTTGCGACGATGGTGTCGATTCGGACGGATCGACCACGGGTGACACGCCGCGCAGCGCCGAACACCTGTCCGACCGGCTGGCGCAGCGCTTGAGCGCGCACCACACCGCAGCCCTGCAGATTGAGATCGCCCGCCATCCGCAGGTGGCGCTGGCTTCGCTGGTTCACATCCTGGTGCAGCAGGCCCTGCAGGGCGGCTATCGCAACGCCCTGCCTCTGGGCTTGCGCCTGAGCCTGCGTGATCGGCTGGAAGACCTGGCACCCGACTGGCCCGAGTCGCCCGCCGTGCTCGCGCTGGGCGAACTGCGGCAGGCTTGGTCCGACCAGTTGCCGCAGGACCCGGGCGAGCTGTTCGCCAAGTTGCTGGCGATGCCCCAGGATGAGCTGGTGCAACTGCTGGCGCTGTGTACCGCCCCGGCGGTGGACGTGGTGACGCCACGCGCCACCGCCAGCCAGCCCGGCGCTGAACTGGCGCAGGCGCTGGGCCTTGACATGGCCGCTTGGTGGAAGCCCACGGCGGACAGCTATTTTCAGCACGTGCCCAAGGCCTCGATCCTGCAAGCGGTAGCGCAGTTCGCGCCGAATGAGGTGCCCCGCCTGTCCAAGCTCAAGAAGGCCGAGATTGCGCAGGAGGCCGAGCGACTGGCCGAGGGCAGCGGTTGGATGCCCGCCGTGTTCCGTCGCAAGGTGCCAGAAGTAGTGAAGCACACCGAGGCAGAAGCGTCCGGCGATTGACGCGGGCAGTCTGCAAAGCGCTACAAGATCCCCGGCGCTTTCCGTCCGGGGCCTTGTCGCTTCCGACTTGGGTGCGCGGAGCATGGGCTGAACGAAGCATCAAAAGCGCCACGCCGCCGCCTTAGATCAGGCAGCGGCGTGGCGGCGCGCAAGGTCTTGCGCGGGCACTTCCTGCCAACGCGTTCGGCGTCAGCGCATAGAATGCATGGACAGTCGCGTGATACTGGACCTGCTGCCGGGTCAAACCACGCACACCCTGTTCCCTTTCTGTTTTCAGACCGATCCAATTCCTCTGGTCGGTGTGTAATCGGCAGTCATCGACCATGCACAAAGGAATTTGGCATGTCTGATTCGACATTCTTCGTCTCCAAAGCGGCGCTGCGCAATCTCAAGCATGGCGCCCAGTCCCGCGCTCGCGGTGTTCGGTCTTCTCATCTCAGCGAGGCCCTTGCGTCGGCTCTCGGCTTCAGAACGCATGCTGCGCTGCGCGCTGCGCTGGATGGTCGAACGACCGTCGAGGTCTCCAAACCCAGTAATGCGCGAATGGTCCAGCGGCTCCACCAGTTGGGCTACACGAGCATCGAACAAGGTCAGCGGATCGTTCCTGAGCTTGACCAGTCCTACTTCGTGTTCCGCAACGCGCCGTTGCGCAAGGTTCGCAGCGCACGCTGGTGGGCCTGGCGCAACCTGATGGCGATGGGTATCAATGCCGGTCTGGAGCAGCGACTTTTTGGCCTCGCTCCCTCGGAAAACTGGTGGCAGGGAGGTCACCCGGATGGGCGGAAATGCCATCAATACGCCTACCGCTTTATGGCCGCCGGAAACATGCCGGCGGTGGCCAGTGTGAAATCCAACGAACATGACGAGATCTCCATCTGCGTCATGGTCAACCCGAAGCGCGACGATGTGATGCCCGAGTGGTACCTCGGCCTGGGCTCAGCCAATGCAACGGCCCACGGTTGGCTCGAACGCAAACTCGGAGCTTGGATTCAGGAAGGTAGCCAAGCCTTCCATTGCAAGCGCGATCTCAAACCGCTGCTGGTGGACCTGGACATCGAGCCTGCAGGGTATTCGGACCAGGGCAGCTTCATCCTGTAACGTGGGTCGGGGCGTTCGACATGTCCGGTTTCGGGCGTGTCGGCGCCCAGCGCCGCCAGGCTCTCGGGCTGCGCCCCGTGCCGTCATAGCCGTCACGGCCCTTCGGCTTCGATCCTTCACGCCTGCGCGCTGCGCTTGCCTGGGGGGGCGGAGTGTTCGTGCGCCGGCATCCGGCTCTGCATGACCCGCCATATGAGCCGGGTGCTACGCCCTTGCTCGCTGCGCTGGGTTGCTTGGCATGCCGTTCTCCCTCACGCTGGCGGGCAGTTGGCCGAGGTGATCGCTACATACCGCATGGGTATTGGCACTGTACTGGTCGAACCTGACAGGCGACGTGCGATGCAAGGCGCCGGGTCGATGCTGCAGTGGCTTCTCGCGTCGTCGCGACTCTGACCAATAGCGCAAGGGTAGTGGCCGCTGAAGTCTTGCCGGAGGCGTGATGAACGTGCTCGGCCATGAGGCTTTCGGGAAAGGTGCATCCCAGGCGTCCTTGTCTCGTCGTGAATCCTGGCGGGGTCGCGGCTGCGCCTCGGGCTTGATGGCCGCAACCGTACGGCCCAAGAAATTTCCCCTCCGCTGCGCGGATTCCTCGCGAGGCAAATTTCCCGTGCCTGCCGGTCCTCCACGCTGTTGCGGCCCCTTCGCTGCGCTGTGGGGTGCGGCCCGCCCGTCCCCCGCCTGACGGATCACAACAAGGACGCGATGGGCGCGACCTTGGCAACCCGAAAGGAAATCATCATGGCCAACATCGGCACCTTCACCGCTCAGAACGACGGCTTCATCGGCACCGTTCGCACCCTCACGCTCAACGTCAAGGTCAAGTTCGTTCGCAACGACAAGGGCAGCGAGAACGCCCCCGACTACCGCATCCAGGCCGGCACCGGTTACGACATCGGCGCCGCCTGGAAGAAGGTCAGCCAGTCCGAGCGCCCCTACCTCTCGGTGACGCTGGATGACCCCTCGTTCCCGGCCACCATCTATGCCCGCCTGATCGAGGAAGAAGACGGCACGCACAACCTGATCTGGTCGCGCAGCAAGCCCACGGCCTGACGGCCGGTCCGATCCCGCCGCCCTGGCGGGATCGCTGCTGCAGGCAAAGCCTGCAGTCTCAGGCCGCGGCCGAACCCAGTTGGGCTTCGGTCGCGGCCATCAGGTCGGTCGCACCGCACTCCAGCGCCGCCGCGATCTTGAAGATCAGCGGCAGCGAGGGAATGTGCTCGCCGCGCTCGATCTTGCCCATGTGCGAGCGCTCGATGCCCGCGCGGTGCGCCAGCGCCTCCTGCGCCATGCCCTGCCCCGAGCGCAGCGCACGCACCGCCGCGCCGAAGGCTTGCGCCAGTTCGGCATCGAAGGTGGTGGCACCGGCCGGACGGCCAGCCTGGACAGGACGCTTCTGCATGGACAGAAGCGTCCTGTCGAGAGACAATTAAAACCACGTTATATTTAACTCATTAACGATTTTCGCTGCCGCTTTGGTGAATCTCCGTATGGGTTTTTTCGTGCTTTTACGTAACACTCGTGTGTCCACGTAAACCCCCAAAGCCGCATTGGCTCATTCGAGCATTCACGTTATGCCGACTTTCAGCCTTCGTGCAAGGGTGCTTTTCTGCAAAAGCGCCTCTGCGCCTTTGCAGGGAGACACGAAAGCGGCTTTGCGATTCGGTGCTTCTGATGCAACTCGTGTTCCCGCACAGCGCCACGCACCCTGACCATGCCGACTGAACCCCTTGTGACCGACGAGCAGCGCGCGCAGTTGCTGGAGAACGGACATGCTCGCGCCGCTGACGCGCAGGTCGACCTGTGGCCCGTGGTACGTCTTTTCACGCCGGACGCGCACGCGACCTGGCTGCTCGCAGCGCTCGACCCAGCCGATGGCGACACCGCTTGGGGTCTGTGCGACGTGGGCATCGGCATGCCCGAGCTGGGCAGCATCAAGCTGTCGGACCTCGCGACCATCGTCGGCCCTCAGCGGATACCGGTGCGGCGCGACCTGCACTTCCATGCCGTGCGGCCGATGTGGGAATACCTGCGGCTGGCACAGGCCAACGGCTCGATCACGGATTGAGCAAAGGATCGACGTGCGCGTCAGACCCTATGGGTCCGACTGCTGCTGATGCCATTCCCGGTCACGATCCAGACCGAAATGGACATGACAAACACTCTGCATCACGCCATGGTCAGTCTTGCCGCGATGGTCTTCCACCACGTGGCCGTCGCTTCGGGCGCGATCTTGGCGAGCCCGGCCACGATCGGACGATGAAGCACCGCACAGCCCTTCACGACCGGATCACAGACCGATAAACCGTAGCCCTTGCCGACCGATGCGACGCTCCCGCACAAGAACAGGGAGTTCGCATATGGTCCATCTCGACGACGGCCAGTTGGCCGCCCGGCCGCCGCCCTGGCACGCCAGCGCGGCGTACCTCTACGTGCTGCACCTGGACGGCCCGGCTCTGGCCTGGGAGTACCTGCGGCGCCACCCCAGCTACCGCCAGGCCTGGCACACGCGGGCGGCTGACGGCGCGCAGCCCTGGGGCTTGCGCACACTAGAAGACCCAGGGCTGGATGCGCGCGAAGCGCTGCCCGACTGGCTCAACGCCCGGGCCTGCACCATTTGCGTGATACCCGACGATGACCCTGCACCCGAGGCTTCCCCTTTTGAACTCTGGCGCCTGCCGGGTCGCAAGCAGTTGCAGCACGATGGCCGAGGCCTTGTGCTCGCCGCGCGCTGGCCCGGCTGTTGTGTGCGCCTGATGCTGGCGCCCGAGTTGCACGACGGCATGCCGCACGCCTTCGCCATGCGCGCCTGCCAGGAGCCTTGCGTGCGTTACCGTAACTTGGCGAACGATCTGGACCAGTTGGCCGCCGCCAGTCTCTTCGAGCCCTCGGCCGCAACGCGTCCACGGCCCAGCCAAAGTGCCCTGCAGGCAGTGCTGACCCTGCAGGCACTGGACGCCAATCAGGCAGGCGCCTCGCTGCGCGAGATTGCCGAAGGGCTGTTCGGCTCGACAGGGGTCGCATCCGACTGGCACGCCGACAGTGCCCTGCGCGCCCGCGTGCGGCGCCTGGTGCAGCGCGGCCGATCTCTGATGGATGGCGGCTACCGCGAGCTGGCCGGGATCGATCCGCTCGGCTCTCCTTCCCGGGGACGAAACAGGCTCACCCCAGATCGTCCCTGAGCAGAACGCCCGCGTTTCCTGAGACTGCCTCCACCCGCCTGCAACCCCGCAGGCGGGCCTTCCTGACCGATGGAGGCGCCTCTCATGCGACCCTTTCCCTTGCGGCCTGCTGCTGCACCCACTCACACGCCACACACTTCCACGCAAGCTGCAGCCAAGCCGCAGCCGCCGCGCTACCTCACCAACGACGAGGCCGCCGGCTACCTGCGCCTGTCGCCGCGCACGCTGGAGAAACAGCGCGTCATCGGCGGCGGACCGCGCTTCCGCAAGTTCGGCCGGCGCGTCATGTACGCCGTCACCGACCTCGACACCTGGGCCGACCAGCGCAGCTTCGAGGCCACGTCCGACCCCGAGTACGCCGAGCACCACTCGGCCGACAGCCGTGCGCGCTGAGGGGCGCTACGCGCCCTCCCCCGTTCCTACGGCCGATGACCTTGCCTGCGCCACGCTCCCAGCGCCCGGAGGAACAGCTCGACCTGTTCCGCGCGCTGCCGGGCGACATGGCGCCGCGCGACAGCCAGGACCTGATGGCCTACCCCTTCTTCTCACTGGCCAAGTCCCGTCGCACCAAGCCCATCGACTTTCGCAGCGGCAACGTCGCCATCCGCGTGGAAGGCACGCAGGAACACGGCATCGCAACCATCTGGGACGCCGACATCCTCATCTGGGCCGCCAGCCAGATTGTGGAAGCGCGCGACGCCGGCATCACCACCTCGCGCCTCATGCGCGCCCGGCCCTACGAAATCCTGCGCTTCATCGGGCGCGGGGTCTCGCTGCGCGACTACCAGCGTCTCAAAGCGGCTCTCGACCGGCTGCAGTCCACCACGGTGGCCACGTCCATCCGCGAGACCACCGGGCGGCGCCTGCACCGGTTTTCGTGGATCAACGAATGGAAGGAACTGGCCGACGCCCGCGGTACGCCGCTGGGCATCGAGCTGATCCTGCCGGACTGGTTCTACGCGGGCGTGCTGGATGCCGCTCTGGTGCTGACCATCGATCCGGCCTACTTCGACCTCACCGGCGGCATCGAGCGCTGGCTCTACCGCCTGGTGCGCAAACACGGCGGGCACCAGCCCGCTGGCTGGCAGTTCGACTTCAAGCACCTGCACCGCAAATCGGGCAGCACGGCCAAGCCGCACGACTTCGCCTGCGATCTGCGCGCCCTGGTAGCACGGCAGTCCATGCCCGGCTACCGCCTGGGCATTTTCCGCATGCCGGGCACGGGCGCCGAAGTGCTGACGTTTCGGCCGGTGCCGCCCACGGCACGGGGATAAGCGGTTCATGGCCTGTGGACGGGCTCGTGCCATCGGGCGTGTGCAGCCACGTGCCATCAGGCGTGTGTCCATCGTGCCATCAGGCGTGCCTATCGGCCGCCAGCCCAATGGCGGCGCGGCTTTGCACCGGCCGTAACTGCCCTAACCAGATTCAACTAACTGGTGGTGGGAGCGCGCCGTTTCGGTGGACAAGTGACGACCGGCACGCCGCTGCCACCACGCTACGAGCAGACGGGGCCACGCGATGATCCTGGCCCTGCTCAACCAGAAAGGCGGCGTGGGAAAGACCACGCTGGCCACCCACATCGCGGGCGAGCTCACGCTGCGCGGTCAGCAGGTGGTGCTGCTCGATGCCGATCCGCAAGGCTCGGCACTGGACTGGACCCAGCGCCGCAGCCAGCAGGGCCTGCCCCGGCTTTTCAGCGCCGTCGGCCTGGCCCGCGAAACCCTGCACCAGGAGGCGCCGGAACTCGCCCGGCGGGTCGATCACGTCGTCATCGACGGCCCGCCGCGCATCGCGGCGCTGGCGCGCTCCGCCTTGCTGGCTGCTGACCGTGTGGTCATCCCGGTGCAACCCAGCCCCTACGACCTGTGGGCCAGCGCCGAAATGGTGGCGTTGATCCGCGAAGCCCAGGTGTTCCGCCCGGCACTGCGCGCGGCCTTTGTCATCAATAGGCGCGTGAGCACCACCGTCATCGGCCGCGAAGCGCGCCAGGCGCTGGCGGAACAGCCGCTGCCCGCGCTGCGTTCTGAAGTGCACCAGCGCATCGTTTTCGCCGACAGCGTGGCCGCCGGCCGGCTCGCTTGTGAAATCTCGCCCGACAGCGCTGCTGCGCGCGAGGTGGCCGCACTGGTCGATGAACTGCTGCGGTGGCCGTCATGACGGAAGAACGCACGCAGCGTGGCAAGCGCATCGCAATTGGCTCGCGTCCGCCGGCCAACCCGCAGGCTGAGGCATGGGTGCGTCAGGGCGATGGCGAAAACCTGCAGAAAGGCGACCTTTTCACCGCCCGCCTGACGCTGGACGTTACGCCCGACATGCGCGCGCGCATCAAGGTCTCGGCGTTCACCCAAGGCACCACCGTGGCCGAGTTGCTGCGCGCCTTGCTGGAGCGCGAATTCCCTCAATCCCGTTCGGAGACATCCCCATGAACATGCAATCCACGCCCGATGGCACGGTCGCGCACGGCGCAGCACATTCGCCGCTGCCGCAGCCTCTTGCGCTGCAGCGCAACCCGGCCGGCACCCCGCCGCTGACCCGCGTCTCGCTGGCCTATGTCCATGAGAG
>Ga0075012_10005031_pt1 | contig 12193 bp, 8 predicted proteins | sample All_14_2_FD_71474 | JGI IMG/M metagenome (GOLD analysis project Ga0075012, IMG submission 71474) | Freshwater microbial communities in response to fracking from Pennsylvania, USA - Allegheny Zone_MetaG_DW_15 | ecosystem: Environmental > Aquatic > Deep subsurface > Groundwater > Drilled...
TTGGCTTTTGGGCGGCTCTTTTCATTCTCCTCGGCGGCCTGCTTTTTCAAGATGCCGAGCGAAGGCCGGCCGTCGCGGGCCGGATGCAGGGAGAGCTCGCTGAGCACGCGGCGGCTGATGGCCTCGCCTTCGGAGGGGGTGCTGATGACGTGCGGCTTGATCAGCAGGAGCAGCTCGGAGCGGGTCTTGACTTTCTGGGTGCTTTTGAAAAAGAAGCCGAGGTAGGGAAGGTCTCCGAGATAAGGGACCTTGCTCTCTTGGAGCTCGTCTTTCTCTTCGATGAGGCCGCCGACGGCGACGATCATCTCGTCTTTGGCCACGAAAGTTCCGCTGACGCTGCGGGAGGAGACGACGTCGATGGGCACGTTCTGCACGACGCCCGCGCTGCTGACCACGGGGATGGTCGCGTCGTTCTTCAGGATGTCCGAGTTTTCCTGCAGCAGCCGCAGCGTCACCGTGCGGTCGGCGTTGATGTTGGGGGTGATGAGCAGCATGGTGCCGACCGGCTGGAGCTCGGTCTGCGTCTGCGGTGTGGTCACGACGTTTTCGTCGGTGACCACCGTCTCGCTGGAGATGTTGCGGACCATGGGCCGCTCCTCGCCGATGAAGAGCCGCGAGACTTCGCTGTTGGCCGTCAGCAGCGAAGGCGTGGCCAGCGTCTTGATGCGCCCCTCCTTTTCCAGCATCTGGATGCGGACGTTGAGGTGCTCGCTGAGCACCTGGAACGACATCGAGTCGGTGCGCGCGGCGCTGGCGAGCGGGTTGAAGCCGGGAAAGCCGCCGGTGGACTGGACCGGATCCGAGCTGTTCGGGTTGAAGGTCTTGTTGAACTCGTACTCGAAGGAGGAGGAAAAATCGTTGTTGAGCGAGAGTCGCATGACTTTGACTTCCAGCAGGACCATCGGGGTCGGCACATCGAGGCGCCGGATCAGGTCCCGGATTTCGGACATGACCTGCGGGTCGCCGGTTCGGATGACGAGCAGGTTGTTGCGCTTGCTGGCCGTGACGAAAATGGAGGCGTTCTTCTCCCTGTAGCCGTCCAGCAGCCGCTGCGTCGTGTTGGTGTCGTTCTGCCTCAAGAGGGCGTCGAGCCGCTTGGCGTCATTGGCGGTGAGCTTGCTGTACGACTCGCGCGCGCGGAGGTCGATCCCGCTTTCGCCGCTGCGCTGGAGCACGCCGTTGCGCAGGACGGAGAGGCCGCCGCCGCCGTAGCTGCCCCCGTAGTTTCCGCCATAGTTGCTGCCGTAACTTCCGCCGTAACTTCCGCCGCCGCCGGAGCCGCCCATGGAACTGTTCATGAACGAGGAGCCGGAGCTGGAGGAAATCATGTTCAGCCGCTCGAACCGGCGGGAGATGTCGCGCGTTTCGTCTTCGAGCACCTCCTCCTCGCCGAGGGAAAGCGAGACGCGCTCGGGGTAGAGGCCGTAGATGACCGAGGCGACCTCGAAAACGTTGGGGTAGAGCAGCGTGAAGCTCTCGGTGGTTTCCTCTCGGAAGGTCGAGAGGTTGGTCTCATACTCCTCCATGGTCGTCACGCGGGTGATGCCGGTGGCGTCGTCTTTGCGGAACCAGAGGTTGCAGGTGCGGCAGATCTCTTCGACGGCGGTGTCGGCGGGCACGTTGCGGAGGAAGATGGAAACCCGCACCTGCGCCGCCTCGGCCGAGGCCGAGAGATTGGCGCCCGTCTGGTCGGCGATCAGGCGCAGCAGGGTCTCGAGCGGCAGCTCCTTGCACTCGAGGTAGCGCAGGAAGCCTGTGGCCGGCGAAGACGCCGCGGGCAGCGCCTTGAAGCTGCCGGGGATGAAGAGTCTATCTGAAAGAGTGGGGGCCTCGACCTCGACGCCGCGCGAGGAGACGCTCTTGACGGTCAGGCGCACCGGCACGCTGCCGACCTCCAGTCCGACGGCCATGCCGGCGCGCACCATCGAGGCCGCGCCGTCGGCGCGGGCGGCTGCGGCGGCGAGCGGGATGCCGCGGCGGGTTTCGAGCAGGGCGACCCCGTCGTCGTCGGCGCCGACGACCAGCGCGTGGATGGTGAGTGCGCGGAACTCGGCGAGCTGGGCGCGGAGCGCGTCGGCCATGGCCGCTGGCGTGACGGTCGGGTCGGTGCGCTCCTCCGGCTGGGCCAGCAGAGGCGAAGCGGCGGCCGCAAGAAGGCCGCCGAGGAGGGCGGCGGCGAGGCGAGGGTGGGTTGTTGGACTGTTCATCGTTCGTGTTCTCCGGCCGCGCGGCAGGCGCGGCCTTGGCATTATCTGACGGAGGAAACCATTGAGAAGAGGGCCATGAAAAAGGCGATGTAGACGAAGCCGACGATCGCGCCGGTGACGATGATCACGGCCGGCTCGATCATCACGCTGAAACGCTTGATCGAGATGACCAGCAGCTTCTCGTGGAAGCGGGCCACCTCTTCCAGCGTGGGGCCGAGCGTGCCGGTCGTCTCCGCGACGGCCGTCATACGGACCAGCAGGGGAAAAAATTCCCGCGAGCGCTCGAGCGCGGCGGCGAGCGGCTCGCCGCGCATGACGCTCAGGCGCGCCTCGCCGACGCGGCGTGCGGCCCGGCGGTTGGAGAGCAGCTTCTCGACGATGCCGAGCGCGTCAAGGAGGGTGACGCCGCTGTCGATGAGCAGGCCCAAGCCGCGCGCGAAGATGGCGGTCTGCGAGAGGCGGAGGATGCGGCCCGCGACCGGCAGGCGGAGCAGCAGGAAGTCTTGTGCCTCGCGCCCCAACGGGTGGCGACGGACCGCGAGCCACGCCAGCGTGCAGCCGGCGGACGCCGCGAGGAGGGTGAAGCCGTTGAGGCGGATCCAGGCCGAGAAGTCGAGCAGCGACTGCGTGAGGGCCGGGAGCTTGGCGCCGCTGGACTCCAGGAACGTGGCGATCTTGGGGATGACGACGGCCACGAGATAGGCGCCGACTCCGGCGGCCATCGCAATGGCGATGAGCGGGTAAAGCAGCGCGTTGACGACCATCATGCGCACGTCGCGGTGGAGCTCGAGGTGGTCGGCGGCGCGGGCCATGGAGGTGTCCATCTCGCCGGAGTGCTCGCCGACGCGGATGAGCTGGGTGACGTAGTCGCCAAAGGCGCGCGGGTGCCCGGCCATCGCGTCCGAGAGGTTCGCGCCGCGGCGGATACTGTCTTCGAGGGCCAGCCAGATGGCCGCCGCGCGCGGGCAGCCGGACTGGAGCGCGGCGGTCTTGAGTGCGGCGAGGAGGGAGACGCCGCTGCGCAGCATGGAGGCGAGCTGGCGAAAGCCGAGCTCGATGTCGAGCGAGGTGGCAGGAACCAGCCAGGCGGGGTTCCACTGCGGCGGCAGGCCGTCGGTGCGGGCGGCGCGCGCGCGCGCCGCCTTGATGCCGAGCACGACCCAGCCGGAGGCGCGCAGCTGTTCGGCGAGGCGGGTGGCGCTTTCGGCTTCGGCCTCGCCGTCCTGCGGCTGGCCGAGTGCGGTTCGGGCTCTGTAGTGGAAGACGGGCATGGCGGATCAACGGTGTCAGCCGTCGGCGGCGGTTTTCAGGATCTCCCCGATCGTGGTTTCGCCGGCGAGCACTTTGCGCACGGCGTCGTCCGCGAGCGAAGGGTTTCCGGAGGCGCGCAGGCAGGACGCGAGCTTGGCGGCCGGCGCGGCTGCCGCGATGAGCGAGGCGAGCTCGGCGTCGGGGGCAAGAAACTCGAACAGGCCGGTGCGGCCGCGGAAGCCTCGGCCCGCGCAGGACAGGCAGCCCGCGCCGCGGTAGGCGGTCATGCCTTCCAGCTCCTCGCGGCTCAGGGCTGCGGCCTCGGCCGCGCTGATGTCGGCGGGCTCGCGGCACTCGGGGCAGAGCCGCCGCACGAGCCGCTGGGAGGCGCTCAGGCGCAGGGTGGCGGCGATCAGGTGCGGCGCAAGGCCCATGTCGAGCAGGCGGGTGACGGCGCTGACGGCGTCGTTGGTGTGCAGGGTGGACAGGACGAGATGGCCGGTGAGCGCGGCTTTGACGGCGGTGTCGAGCGATTCGGCGTCACGGATCTCGCCGATCATGACCACGTCGGGGTCGTGGCGCAGCAGGCTGCGCAGCGCTTTGGAGAAGTTGACCTTGTCGCTGCAGTCGACCTCGACCTGCGAGATGCCCGCGATCTCGTACTCGACGGGGTCTTCGACCGTGAGGATGTTCAGCGGCGCCCGGTCGAGCAGGCTGCGGATGGCGGCATAGAGCGTAGTGGTCTTGCCGCTGCCCGTGGGGCCGGTCAGGAGCACGAGGCCGTGGGGCCGGTCGAGGATCTGCTCGAACTGCGCCAGATTCTCGGCGGACATGCCGAGGGACGGCAGGGCCAGTCGGTCGCGGCCGGACTCGAGCAGGCGCAGCGTGATCTTTTCGCCGAAGCGGACGGGCAGCGTGGCGACGCGCACGTCGGCCGGCGTGCGCTCGGAGGCGCCGGACAGGCGCCACACGAAGGCTCCGTCCTGGGGGGCGCGGCGCTCGGCGATGTCGAGGCCGCCCATGACTTTGATGCGGCTGCAGAGCGCGGGTTGGACCGATGCGGGCAGGTGCATGAAGTCTTCGATGATTCCGTCCACGCGCAGTCGCACGCGCAGCCCGTCGCGCTCGGGGTCGATGTGGATGTCGGAGGCCTGGCGGAGTGCGGCGGCGCGCAGGATGTCGTCGGCCAGCGCGATCGCGTCCTCGCCGCCGGCAACTGCGGGAGCGGACCGGTGGGCGGGCGCGGCGCGCGTGTCGCCATAGACGCGCAGCAGATGCTTGCGGAGCTGCACGGCGTCTGCCTTGACCGGGCGTATGGACCGGTTGGCGGCGCGGGTGACGGCGTCCAGCGTCTGGGGGTCTGGGGGGTCGCCGAATGCGACCACCAGCTCGCCGCCGACCACGCAGAGCGGCAGGACGAGCCGCCGCATGGCGATGGCGGCGGGCAGTTTCAGGGACCAGGCGGGGTCGATCCGGACGTGGTCCAGGTCGACGGCGTCGGGAAGCGGGACGCTCATGGCCGCCTCCTTCCGTTCTCCGAGCGCAGCCAGTCTTTGAGCAGCGCGGGGTTGCGGGTCATGGCCGAGGCGGTCTGTTCGCCGATTTTGCCCAGGCTCAGCAGGCGGGCCAGGGCCTGGTCCATCGTCTGCATGCCATAGGCTCCGCCGGTCTCGATGGACGAATAGATCTGCTGGCTCTTGCCCGTGGCGATGAGGTTGGCGATGGCGGACGTGACCACCAGCAGTTCGCCGCAGGCCACGCGGCGGCCGCCCGCTTGGGGCGGAGGAAGCAGGTGCTGGGCAAAGATCCCGCGCAGCACGAGCGAGAGCTGGCGGCGGATGCCGTCCTGCTCGCCGGAGGGGAAGACGGAAACGAGCCGCTCGATCGCGCCGACGCAATCGCCGGCGTGCAGGGTGGTGAAGACCAGGTGGCCGGTTTCGGCGGCCGTGATGGCGGTGCGGATCGTGTCCAGCTCGCGGATCTCACCCACGAGGATCACGTCGGGGTCTTGGCGGAGCGAGTCGACGAGGGCGGCGTTGAAACCGGTGGCGTCGCGGCCGATCTGCCGCTGGTGCACGAGGCAGCGGTGGGACGGGTGGACGTATTCGACGGGATCTTCGATGGTGATGATGTGGCCGTCGCGGGTGAGGTTGATCGCTTCGATCAGCGTGGCGAGCGTGGTGCTCTTGCCGGAGCCGGTGGGTCCTGTGACGACGACGAGCCCGTCGGGGAGCGAGCAGAAATCGCCGAGCTGGGGCGGAAGGCCGAGCTCCTCCAGGGAGAGGAAGCGGTCGTCGAGCCGGCGCAGCGCGACGGCGGTGGAGCTGTTTTCGCGGTAGACGTTGAAGCGGTAGCGGTGTCCGGAGGGAGAGGTGGTGGCGCCGTCCACGGAGCCGTTGGCGAGCAGGAGCCGGCGCGCGGCGCGCGCCGGCTCCTCTTCGGCGGGCGGCAGCGTGCCGGCGGCGAGCAGCAGGCCGCAGGCCTCGATGAGGGAGGGGCCTGCGAGGCCGTAGTCGGCGACGGGGCGCAGGACGCCCTGTACGCGAAAGCGGGGAGCGAGGTTCACGCAAAGGTGGATGTCCGAGGCCCCAAAGGTTTCGCAGTGGACGAAGAGTGCGTTCAGGAACGCGGTCGCTTCCTGTCGGAGATTTGCAGTCATAGGCATACGCGCAGCGTCCAGAACGTCATCGGGTTGTCGCCGAGCCCCGGGCGCATCTGGAGCGTGAGGGGCACGACGGGAAGGGGGCTTGTGGCACAGTCATCCAGCAGCCGCAGCAGCGCTTCGTAGGAAGCCTCCACCGTGACGTCCCAAGTCTTGGGGTGCGGAGATCCGGTTTTGCGCAGGATGTCGGCCACGCCGGCGTCCGCGCCGGCCGCCGCGGAGTCGCGCGGCGTGTCGACTGTGGCGCTGACGAGGCGGACTCCGCTGCGGTGGAGCAGGTCCTGCAGCCGCCGGAGGCTGGCGGCGGGCGCTTCGGCGGGGGGAGTCGGCTGGGGCGCCTCACGGGGGGCGGCCTGAGCCTCGGTTTCGGAGAGTCTGCGCCGGAGGCGCGCCTGCTCGGCGTTCATCTGGTCGCGCCGCATCAGGATGGACGCCTCGTCGCCCAGCGTCTGCAGCCGGGTTTGCAGCCGGGCCGTTTCTCGGCGCGCAGGCCTGCTCCACAGAAAGACGTAGGCCGCGCCGATCAGGAGCGGGAGAAGGACAGTCAGCAGAAGCTGGTCTTTTTTTGTCAGGCTCATCGCAGAGCGCGGGCGAGGCGGACTCTCAGCCCTCCTCCGGTGTGTGTGCGTGTTGGGGTGGGCGGCGCGCCTCGCCAGGCAGGTCGAGGAGCGCCCGGAACGTGAAGCGGACGGGGCCCTGGCCGCCCAACGAGGCGACCGGCTGAAGGGCCTCGGACTGAATGTGCCAGCCGCCTCCGCCGATGCGTTCGGCCAGCTGGGCCAAATAGTCTCCAGGAGCTTTCTCCGATGTGCTGAGGCCGCCGATCTCGGCCTCAAAGCGCTCGCCCCCGTCGATGCGTTGGAGCACGAGCGTGTTGTCGCAGGAGTCGAGCAGGCCGTGCATCAGCGTGCGCCAGGCCGTCCGGTAGCGGGTGAGCGTCTGCGCGGTGGCCTCGCGCTCGGCGCGCGCTCTTTCAAGGGCGTCGATCCTGCTGCGCAGCGAGGCGTTGGCGGCCTCGACCTGCGCATTGCAGGCGGCCAGCTCTTCCCTTTGGGCGGCCTGTGCCCGCAGCGCCGCGACGTGCGTCTTGGCATAGAGGGCGTGGGCCAGGCAGGCGCCGCAGACGAGGACGAACGCGAGGCTGGCGGCCAGCTCAGGGCCTTTGCTGCCGAAGCCTGTGGCGGCCGGGAACACGACGGGGAAGGGAGCTGAAGGCGCCTCGGCCTGGCTGGCCATGGCGCGCAGGCGCGAGGACAGCTCTGGATCTGGCAACGGGGCGAGGCCCGCGCTGTCGGCGTAGGCGAGGCCGACGAGGCGCCCGCCGGCGGCGCCGACGGCCGCTTGGAGGGCTTGAATCTCGCTGCGGGCGATCTGCAGGACGGTCCAGGATTGGACATCGGCGGTTTCGCTGCCGGAGGTATAGGCCGCCTGGCCTTGCGCGAGCGGGATATTGGAAAACGGCTCCACTTCGAAAACCAGCGCCGCAGCGAGCTCGTCTTTGCGGAGCCCGTGAGTCTGCATCGCCGGCAGGCGGACCGTTTGCGTGAAGAAATCCGACGACAGGAGCAGCACGCGGGCACCGCGTTTGATCGGATGGTTCTTGAAGAGGGCTGTGAGGGCCAAGGCCGCGCTGGCGTGGCCGTCGAGGTCGAGGGAATGGAGGGACTCGCCGGTCGTGTCGACCCAGACGGTTCGGCCAGCCATAACGGCGATGATTGTGTCGATGTTCCGCTTGCGCATGCGCTTCTCGTTTCAATCGGTTTTCAGGCGGTCGGTCGCCGCGTTCGCGCCGGGGTGGACGACGAGGAGCCGCGGCAGGCCTTTGTGTCCGTTGCACGCCACGCGCAGCACGCGGGGCCCCGGGGTGAGACCGGTGACGGTCGCGTGCGCGGTGCCGGCCTTCAGCGTGAACGGGGCTTTCCCGATCGTGACCTGGGCCCCGTACGGGCTGTAGACGCGAACGGTCCCGGAGTATGAGCCGGAGGCCGGGTTGCCGTCGGAGTCGTAGGCGTTCACGGTGACGGTCAGGGAGCAGTTGGTGAGGCCCGCGGCGCCGTGGCACTCGAACAGGTTCAGCGTGGTGTCGGCGTCTTCCGGGCTGGCGGGGGCGGTGAGGGTGTCTGGGGCGCCGTCGGCGCCGAGGTGCCGGACGATGACGACGGGGGTTCCGGCCGAAGTGATGGCGTCGTCGTCGGCTGTGCGCAGCCGGGCGGTGGTGTGCGCGTCATCCGGAGTTTCGTACGCGTTGCCCCAGGCGTCGAGCAGCCGTGTTCTGCCGAAGGGGAGACGGAGGTAAGGTCCTCGCCAGCCGCAGGGGACCAGCACGTCCTCGTCGGCATCGGCGGGGTCTGATCCGGAAGTCAGGTTGGCGGCCGTGGCGGGCCTGGCGGCATACGGGGTGTTCGGGGAGGGGGGCGCCCACAGCTCGGCGAGCGTCAGCCGGCCTTGGGCATTGGTCGCGGCTTGGGGCAGGCGCCCCATATCGGCCAGGAAGCCGGTGCGCGTCCGCACGCCTTCAGTGTCCCTTTCGAAATCGTCTCCCAGCACGGCCTCTTTGATCTCGGCAAGCCCCCGGTCGGCGAGCGTATGCAGTTGGGCGGTCCGCCACTGGCCGGCCTCACGCACGGCGAGGTGGGTCAAGATCACGATGATGCCGAGAACGACGGCCAGCTCGACGAGTGTGAAGCCTTGGCTATTCATGGTCCTCAAAGACGTCGGGGCGGTTGATGAACAGGACGAGATCGTCGCCGCGCGGGGCGGTTGAGCCGTCGGACATGCGGCCGGCCAGGCGCAGCTGGCGCCGCTGGACCGCCGTCGGGGATGCGCCGTTGAAGCACGGGGTCTGAAGGATGCCGTCGGGCCCGGCTGAGACCAGCCGGGCGTAGCGAAAGCGGGCGGCCTCGCTCGGCGCGTCGAAGGCCTCGGCCGCGGGGATCTGCAGCACATACGGATTGCCCCACGGGTCGCCGACGGCCGGCTCGCCGCCTTGACCGTAGGCAAAAGGGTGCGCGGCCGCATCGGGAAGGCGAGGGAAGAAACCGCGGGACGCAAAGGAGGGGTCGTCGGCGCTGCGGCGGTCTGAGGGGTAAGGATAGAGGCCTTCGCGGTCCGGCGCGCTGTTTTTAACCAGAGAGGCTACACGGATGTAGGGGCCGCGCCAGCCGCGCCCGGTTTCGGCGTTCCAGTTGGTGAAGCACGCGAAATCCGCATATCCGGGGCGCGGGGCGTTGTCGTCCAGCAGGAGGCCGGCGCGGCCGAGCAGATTGGTGCGCGTCAGCAGGTTGTGGACGCGCAGGAAGGCGGGAGAGAAGCCGGGCAGGCTCTCCAGGTCGGCCAGGTACCCCGGGGTCGACGTGTTCCCCAGAAACGCCTCGCGCAGCTGGCACAGGTCGCATTCGGCCGCGCGAAGGCGCGCCTTTCCGGAGAGGTCGCCCAGTCTCACGGCCGCCAGTGCGGTGGCCATTCCCAGAAGGGAGATGGCCACCACCAGTTCGGTGAGCGTGAACCCGTTTTTTTCGCTGAGGGGGGGCAGGAAGCGCATGGTTGGCCGTCGTTTGGCTGGCAGGCGGTCGGGCGCTGGCAGCCTCTGTTCCTTCATAAACGCTGGCATCGAGAGAAGGGTTCAAAGAAAGTTGTCCCGTGCATGGCCCGGGGCGATTTGATACCGTATGCGCGCCGCCTATGGTGGGGCGGCGGTGGGGCTTTGGTATGGCGGTGATTCTCACAGTCGAACGCAAGACGGCGAAGGCGCGGCTTTTCCTGGCCTTGGTCTACGCCGTGCTCTCGCTCGGCGGCGTGACGATGGTTTGGCCCTTCCTCGTGATGTTCGCCTCGTCGTTGACCGGGCCTTACGACTACTACCGGTTCTCGCCCGTGGTGCGGGCTCTGTGGGATCGTTCCGACCGCTTCATGCGGTATGTGGCGACCTGCTATCCGCGGTTCCCCAGTGACGTCTATCCCGATGCGCCGCCGCACTGGGGCAGCTGGATCACGGTGGCGCGTGACCGTCAGGGGTGCCGCGATTTCGTGCAGCGGCAGTTGAAGGGGCTGGATGAGCCGGCGACGCGTGCGTGCTGGCAGCGGATGGCGGCCGACTTCGCGGTCTTCAACCGCGGGTACGACATCCGCAACAGCGTCTGCACGTTCGATGCGCGGGATGTCGCGGGGTTCGTGCGGGACCATTTCGAGGGGCGGGTCAGGTCCGGGGACCCGCAGGCGTACGCCCGGATGTCGGCTCCGCAGCGGCGGCAGGCGGCGCTCGACCGGCTCAACAGCGAATGGCTGATCCGGTACAGCTCGTTTTTCGGCATCCGGATGGTGGCCCAGCAGCGTGCGCCGCTGCATCACGCGGGCTGGGACTATGCGCCCGACGACCCCAAGATGGAGCTCTATCAGGCCTTCAAGCGTTGGTATCGGGAGCGTTCCGGGGCTCCCATGTCGCGGACCTTGCCGTACGAGTCGCGTCCGCTCTGGATCGCCTACCTGAAGCGCTCCGACGTGCAGGCGCGCTTGGGGTTCCCGCAGGGGAGGACCTTCACGCCTCACGACTACGCGCGCCTGCTGGGCGCTGCTGCGGGCGGGCGGGGCTACACGGCTTTCGAGCAGACGCCGTTTCCGTTGCCGCGGGAGGCGACCGCGGCGCTGCGCGCGGAGTGGGAGTCCTTCATCCGCGAAGCCTATCCTCGGCGGCTCTTGCGCATTCGCGCGACGCCCGAGCTCGAGCGAGCCTATCAGGCGTATGTGCGGGAGACCTGCAAGACGGTCGGAGCATACGGACGGTTGACGGGGAGGGCGATTTCAACGTTTGAGGACCTGCGCCTGCCGGAGATTGAGAACAGTACGCTCTGGCGCAATTTCGTGCCTGCGGTTCCGCCCGCACAGCTAAGCATGCAGAGTGCCGAGCAGGCGTGGCAGGGTTTTCTGCTCGAAAAATACGGCTCTGTGGAGCGGGTCAACGAAGCCTATGGCTGGCGACTCGGACGGATCGAGGAGGTTCGCTTTCCGCTTCGCGAGGCGCTGGCGGTGACCTTTGCGCAGCGAGGGTGGCGGGATTTTCTGACGGGGATAGCTGCCAATTACAGGACCGTGGGGGAGTTCCTCTTCTTGCGCGGGCAGGCGTTCGGCAACACCGTGCTGCTGGTGGTGCTCTCCATCCTCGCGACGCTGACGGTGAACCCCTTGGCGGCTTATGCGCTGTCGCGGTTCGGTTTGCGGATGGCCGAAAAAGTGCTGCTTTTCATGCTTGCGACCATGGCCTTTCCGGCTGCCGTGACGGCCATTCCTGGCTTTTTGCTGATCCGCGATTTGGGGTTGCTCAACACCTTTGCGGCGCTGGTGTTGCCGACCATGGCGAGCGGCCTGTCGATCTTCATCCTCAAAGGTTTCTTCGACGGCTTGCCGCGTGAACTGTATGAGGCTGCGGCGATTGACGGCGCCAAGGAGTGGCAGATCCTGCTGAAGATCACGCTTCCGATGACCACTCCGATTTTGGCCGTCAACGCGTTGAACGCCTTTGTCAGCGCCTACAACAGCTGGGAGTGGGCGCTGCTCGTGTGTCAGAAGCAGAGCCACTGGACGCTGGCCGTCTGGATGTATCAGATGAGCCAACAGATGAGCGACCAACCTTGGACGGTCATGGCGGGCTTCGTGGTGGTGTCGATCCCCACGGCAGTCGTGTTCATCGCCTGCCAGAAGATCATCCTGCGCGGCATCGTGTTGCCGAGCATGAAATAGGCGTGCGCACGTTGTCGCGGCGCAGGACGGGGATGAGGCTTAGGGACGTGTCCGTGGTGCCCATGCGCGTTACGCGGGCACACACAGCACCCGCCGCACAACTGCGGTCCGCGAAGGGGGGGGCATGCGCAGGGTGTGGGCGCAAGCGGTTGAGGCCCCGTTCTTGCCTGCTGTCGACGCGGTCCTGCGTCGCGTCTCCCCATAACCGGCTGATCACGGATATCACACCTTCGAAGGTGTGATAAAACATCCGGAATTCCAGCTGCCCTGAATGCGTGTGGTCGGCGGTTCATAGCGCGGATCTGACGAGAAGCAATAGAGGGCCAGAAAAGATTGACGG
>Ga0075012_10005034_pt1 | contig 12191 bp, 13 predicted proteins | sample All_14_2_FD_71474 | JGI IMG/M metagenome (GOLD analysis project Ga0075012, IMG submission 71474) | Freshwater microbial communities in response to fracking from Pennsylvania, USA - Allegheny Zone_MetaG_DW_15 | ecosystem: Environmental > Aquatic > Deep subsurface > Groundwater > Drilled...
GAGCAGAGGAATCACGAGTCCTACGGCGGTGACGCTGCTATACACGAGATTCGCCTTCGTCGCGGCGTCGAGAGCTGGCGCTCCCGTGCCCGCGAGCTGTGCTCCCAACTCACTGAAGAAGAAGGCGAGCCCCGCCGCCGTGAAGCCGACGTAGGCGACGAGGATGAGCCCGAGCAGCCACCACGACTTCAACGAGAGCACCTTGACGAACTCGGCCACAGTCTGGCGCAGCATCCCCATCATCGATCCACCTCGTCTCCGGTGACATCGCCGGTGAGGGCGAGGAAGACGTCCTCGAGACTCTCGCTGTCATCACTGAGGTGTCGCAGGGCGATCCGCTCGTCTCGCGCGATCTCGCCGACGCGCACGGCGTCGATGCCGGTCACAACGAGGGCTCCTCCGCCGACCGCGACCTCGCCTCCTGCTCGGCGAGCAGCCGCGGCGAGCGCGTCTCGGTCGTCGGCATCGACCCGCACCCGCCGTGTTCCCGACTCGAGGCTCTCAAGAGTGCCGTCGGCGATGATGCGTCCGGCGCGGATGACCACGACGTCGTCGACCGTCTGCTGCACTTCGCTGAGCACGTGCGACGACAGCAACACCGTGCGGCCCTCGGCTGCGAGCGAACGCAAGAGCGAGCGCATCCAGCGGATACCGTCGGGGTCGAGGCCGTTGATGGGTTCGTCGAGCACGATCGCCGAGGGGTCTCCGAGCAGAGCACCTGCAAGCCCCAGTCGTTGCCTCATGCCCAGTGAGTAACCGCCGACCGCGCGCCGACCAGCGGCAGCGAGACCGACCAGGTCGAGCACGGTGTCGACTCGCCGACGGTCGATTCCCGCGGCGAGCGCCTGAATCATGAGGTGGGCGCGACCGCTGCGACCGGGATGGAAGACGTCGGCCGACAACGATGCCCCTACGCGGCGAGCGGGATGCTCGAGCTCGCGGTAGCGCTGCCCGTCAACGAGCGCCGTTCCGGCCGTGGCTCGGTTGAGCCCGAGCAGAATGCGCAAGGTCGAGGTCTTGCCCGCGCCATTGGGGCCGAGAAAGCCGGTTACGCGACCGGGCTGAGCAGTGAAGCTCACGTCGCGCAGAGCGGTGAGATCTCCATAGACCTTCGTCAACGAGTCCACGGTCAGGGGTGTTGCCAGCGTCATCTCCACCTCGAAGGTCGTTGCCACCGGCAGGGACCCCGGTCTCGACTACCCTGGCGGAGTCGCTGGATCGAAGCAAGGAGGGCACCGTGAGTGATGCGAGCCCCACGACCTCCGCTGCACCGTCGACGGCCGATCAGCCGTGGCCGGTCGTCGCGCTCTCGACAAAGCTCAAGGAGTACATCGACCGACTTGGCAGCGTGTGGGTGGAAGGCGAGATCGCCCAGTGGGGCGTGTCGGGTGGCAATGTCTACGGCAAGCTGAAAGACCTCACTGCCGACGCCACAGTGTCGTTCACGGTGTGGTCGTCGGTGCGCGGTCGGCTGCCCGATGGTCTCGGTCAAGGAGATCGCGTCACTGCGCTCGTCAAGGCGAACTGGTGGGTCAAGGGTGGCAGCCTCACGATGCAGGTGCTCGACATGCGCCGCGTCGGTCTGGGAGACCTCCTCGAAAGGCTCGAGCGCTTGCGTCGCGCTCTCGCCGCCGAAGGCCTCTTCGATCCCGCGCGCAAGCGCCCCTTGCCCTTCTTGCCCCACTGCGTCGGTCTCGTCACCGGCAAAGACAGCGACGCCGAGAAAGACGTGCTGCGCAACGCGCAATTGCGCTGGCCTTCCGTGCAGTTTCGGGTCGTGCACGCGGCAGTGCAGGGCGACCGCGCCGTCAGTGAGGTCACGGCGGCAATTCGCACGCTCGATGCTGACCCCGACGTCGACGTCATCATCGTCGCCAGGGGAGGTGGAGACTTTCAGAACCTGCTCCCGTTCAGTGACGAATCACTCGTGCGCGCCGCGGCGGCATGTACGACACCCCTGGTCTCGGCGATCGGTCACGAGAACGATCGACCCCTGCTCGACGACGTTGCCGACGTGCGTGCCTCGACGCCCACTGATGCAGCCAAGAGGGTCGTGCCTGACGTGGGTGACGAGCTCGCACGCGTGCAGCAAGCTCGGTCGCGCATGCTGTCGCGCGTGACGGGAGCGATCAGCACTGAAGTCGAGCGCATCCAGGCAATCCGATCGCGCCCCGTGCTCGCGGGCACCGCGTGGATCATCGATTCGCGCGCCGAAGAGCTCACACGCTATGTCGCGCGCGGTGCCGAGCTCACCGAACGCCTCATCGAGCGCGCGAGTCTCGACCTCGACGAGCGCCGGGCGCACTTGCGAGCCCTCTCGCCTCAGCGCACCCTCGACCGCGGCTATGCGATCGTGCAGACCGATGACGGTGACGTCGTGCGCGAGGCGAGCGCTGCGCCCGCGGGCACCGCACTGCGCGTCACTCTTGCGAAGGGCAGGCTCACTGCTCGCAGCGAGGGCGAGAGCGCAGCATCCCCTGATTCCCGATCCTCCGACCACGCAGAAGAGCGGACGTAGCATGGCTAACGTGACTTCGACCTCCAAGACCCCCGAGAGCTCCGCCGAAGCGGGCATCGACGAGTTGAGCTACGAGCAGGCTCGCGACGAGCTCGTGCGCGTCGTGACCGAGCTCGAGCAAGGTGGCGTGACGCTCGAACAGTCGATTGCTCTCTGGGAGCGCGGAGAAGCGCTCGCGCGCCGGTGCGAGCAATGGCTGCTCGGGGCGAAACAACGACTCGACGCCGCTCGCGCGGCCGCCGAAGGGTGACGGCGTGACCGACGGCCCCATCGTCGCGAACCTCGGTCGACCCGAGACGCCCGACGAAAGAGCAGCGCGCGTTGCCGAAAGCCGCCGCAAGCGACGCGCCAATCAGACGGTGCGCAACCTCGTCGGGTCGCTTATCGCGTCGTTCGCGATCGTCGCTTTCCTCCTCCTCGTCGTCGTGCGCCCCGACCCGACGCCCGAAACGATTGACTACTCGGCCGTGGCAGTTGAGGTTTCTGCGTCACTCGGCACCGACGTGGTCACTCCCGTCGTTCCCCCGAGTTGGAGCGCCAACCGAGCGGAACTGACCGGCAGCGGAGGCGTGGACGAGTGGATCGTCGGCTTCATTACCGACGACGACAGCTTCATCGCGTTGCTCCAGGGCTTCGACGCCAACCCGACGTGGCTCGCCTCGGCACTGCGCTCCCCCGGCGCGAGCGATAGCGTGACGATTGCCGGGCGCGAGTGGCAGCGCTACGACCGTCGCGACGACGACGACGCCGGCTTGCGTGAGTTTGCCCTCGTCACGGAGACCGACACGAGCACTATCGTGCTCTACGGCACGGCCGCCGACGCCGCGTTCGCGGTGCTTGCGACGGCCGTCGCCGCCGAACTGGAGGATTGATGACCGACACCGAGCTGACCCCCGCCAAGGTCTGGAACGAGATGCTGCGGGGGAATGAGCGGTTCGTCGCCGGAGAACCGCGGCATCCACGACAAGATGTCGAACGCCGCGCCGAGCTCGCCGGCTATCAGGCGCCGCGCGCCGCGCTCTTCGGATGCTCTGACTCGCGCCTCGCGGCCGAGATCATCTTCGACAAAGGGCTCGGAGACCTCTTCGTCGTGCGCAACGCCGGCCAGGTCGTGAGCGACAGCGTCATCGGCTCGCTCGAGTACGCGGTCGCAGTGCTCGGGGTTCCACTCATCGTCGTGCTCGGGCACGACGAGTGCGGTGCCGTGCGTGCCGCCATCGATGCCGTCGACCCCGAGTCGTCGGCGCTGCCCCCGCACATCCAGCGCATCATCGACACCATTGCACCTGCCGTGCACCGGGTGCGCCTTGCTCAGGGCTGGGTCGACGCCGACCAGGTCGACACCCTTGAGGTCGGCAAGCAGCACTTGCGCGACTCGGTCGGAGCCCTGCTTGCCTCGAGCGAGCTCATCAGCGAGCGCGTCGCCGGGGGTACGCTGGGAGTCGTCGGCGCGAACTACCGACTTCTCGAAGGCCGCGCCGTGCCCGACGTCGTCGTCGGTCGACTCTGAATCACAGACCGGCGCGCCGGTCAACGCACGTGGGTCGCCCGCCTGCCACCGCGACCGAGCCTCACCGCCCTTCACACCGAGACGCAAAGGATCACACCGCTGTGAGCGAGAGCACCGAGACCGACTACCGCATTGAGCACGACACGATGGGTGAAGTGCGCGTACCGCGCAACGCCCTCTACCGCGCCCAGACTCAACGCGCCGTCGAAAACTTTCCCATCTCGGGCTCGGGGCTTGAACCGGGCCAGATCGTCGCGCTTGCGCAGATCAAGCGTGCAGCGGCCCTCATCAACGCTGAACTCGGCATTCTCGATCGCGAGATCGCCGACGCGATCGTCGGAGCCGCTGATCAGATCATCGGGGGCGCGCACCACGACCACTTCCCCGTCGACACCTACCAGACGGGCTCGGGCACGAGCTCGAACATGAACATGAACGAAGTGCTCGCGACCCTCGCGTCGACCGAGTCGCTCGCCGTGCACCCCAACGACCACGTCAACGCTTCGCAATCGTCGAACGACGTCTTTCCGACCTCGGTGCACCTTGCGGTGACCGAAGCGCTACTGCGCGACCTGATTCCCGCGCTCGAGCACCTCGCCGAGGCACTCGAGGCGAAGGCCGAACTGTGGAAGACCGCGGTGAAGGCGGGCCGCACCCACCTCATGGACGCGACTCCCGTCACGCTTGGCCAAGAGTTCGCGGGGTACGCGCGCCAGGTGCGACTCGGCGTCGCGCGCGTGCGGTCAACGATCGAGCGTGTCGCCGAAGTGCCGCTCGGCGGTACGGCAACCGGCACCGGCATCAACACCCCCCTGGGCTTCTCGCAGAAGGTCATCGCCGAGCTCGCCGCGTCGACCGGTCTGCCGATTACCGAGGCGCTCGACCACTTCGAAGCGCAGGGCGCGCGCGACGGTCTCGTCGAAGCATCAGGAGCCCTGCGAGTCATCGCCGTCTCTCTCACGAAGATCTGCAACGACATCCGCTGGATGGGCTCAGGCCCCAACACCGGCCTCGCCGAACTGCACATTCCTGACCTCCAGCCCGGCTCGTCGATCATGCCAGGCAAGGTCAACCCCGTCGTTCCCGAAGCAGTGCTCATGGTCTGCGCGCGTGTCGTCGGCAACGACGCCACGATTGCCTGGGCGGGCGCCTCAGGCTCCTTCGAGCTCAATGTGGCCATTCCCGTCATGGGTACCTCGCTGCTGGAGTCGATTCGACTGCTCGCGAACTCGACGCGCGTGCTCGCCGACAAGACCGTGTCGGGGCTCGAGGCCAACCTCGACCGAGCGCGAGCGCTCGCCGAGAGCTCGCCCTCGATCGTCACGCCGCTCAATCGCGTCATCGGCTACGAGGCCGCCGCCACGATTGCCAAGCACTCGGTCGCGAAGGGCATCACCATTCGCGAAGCCGTCATCGACCTCGGCTTCGTCGAGCGAGGCGAGGTCACGCTCGAGCAACTCGACAGCGCACTCGACGTGCTGAAGATGACAGCCCCCGGGCTGTAACCAGCTCAGCGTTAAGACGAGCGGTACGAGCAGGTGGATGCTGCTCTCACCGCGGGCGAGCATCCAGTGTTCACCGCTGAGGTGAGCGGCCCGCGTCGGAGTCGGTTCCTCTGATCCGCACCACCGGTTCGAGAAGCGCTCGTGCTCCGACGCGGGCCTGAACCCACGCTACCTCTCAGGCGAGCTCGTTGCCTTCGAGCAGTTCGGTGACGAGCGCCGCGATGGCACTGCGCTCTGACCGGGTGAGCGTGATGTGGCCGAAGAGCGCGTGTCCTTTGAGGGTCTCGATGACGCTCGCGACGCCGTCGTGTCGCCCCACCCGCAGGTTGTCGCGCTGTGCGACGTCGTGGGTAAGCACGACTTTCGAGTTCTGCCCGATGCGTGAGAGCACGGTGAGCAGCACGTTGCGCTCGAGCGATTGGGCTTCATCGACGATGACAAAGGCGTCATGCAGCGAGCGGCCGCGAATGTGCGTGAGCGGCAGAACTTCGAGCAAGCCGCGGTCAATGACCTCGTCGAGCACATTCTGCGACACCACCGAACCGAGCGTGTCGAACGTCGCCTGCGCCCAGGGGTTCATCTTCTCGCTCGCGTCGCCCGGAAGGTAGCCGAGCTCTTGACCGCCGACGGCATAGAGCGGTCGGAACACCATGATCTTGCGCTGCTGTTGCCGCTCGAGCACCGCCTCGAGGCCTGCGCACAAGGCAAGCGCCGACTTACCGGTGCCCGCACGACCTCCGAGAGAGACGATGCCCACCTGGGGATCCATGAGCAGGTCGATCGCGAGTCGCTGCTCGGCCGAACGCCCGTGAAGGCCGAAGATGTCGCGGTCGCCACGCACGAGGCCAATCTCACCCTCGGCGAGCACTCGGCCCAGCGCTGAACCTCGGTCGCTCTGCACGACGAGCGACGTGTTCACCGGAAGCGCGTCGACCGCTGAGGCTCGCAAGGTCTCTTTGTCGTAGAGCTCCGACATCTGCTCGCTCGACAATCGCACTTCGGCCATGCCGGTCCAGCCCGAGTCGACGGCGAGCTCGGCACGGTACTCCTCAGCCGCCAGCCCGATCGACGACGCCTTGACACGCAGCGGAAGGTCTTTCGAGACGACGGTGACGGCGAGGCCGTCGTTCGCGAGATTCATGGCCACCGCGAGAATGCGCGAGTCGTTATCGCCGAGCTGCAGCCCGCTCGGCAGCACCGATTGGTTGGAGTGGTTGAGCTCGACACGGAGCGAGCCGCCGTCTTCGCCTACCGCGATGGGAAAATCAAGTCTCTCGTGGGTCACCCGCAGCTCGTCGAGGTTGCGCAGCGCCTGGCGCGCGAAGTAGCCGATCTCCGGATCGTGGCGTTTGGCCTCGAGTTCGGTGATGACGACGACGGGCAGCACGACGGCGTGCTCGGCGAAACGGAACATCGCCTTCGGGTCGCTCAGCAGCACCGAGGTGTCGAGCACATACGTGCGCTGCTCCACCCCCTGCTCCGAGTGCGACGTCGACGTGTTCTGACGGGAGGTCTGCGCAGCGGCCACCGGTGCTCCATCCCCGGGGCGCCGGACGCCCCGGACCTGTTGGCGAGTCGGCCGGGGGTTTCAGGACGATCGCTCCGGCCGTCCCGATCAGGCGCTGTGCCTGATGACGCTGACGCTAAGCCGCCGACGTGCATCCGCCGGTAGCGACACGCGAGTGTCACGAGCCCGACACACTGTGGCTGTTCGATGGATGCTCGACCTCAGCCGCGAGCCGCAACCACCCACTCGGCGAATGCCTCGCGCAGTTGCTCGAACGTCTCCTCGCTGGTCGACACGTGCGCTCCGAGTCGCAGTCGGCCACCGCGCACCGTCGCCGAAACGCCGTGGTTGTGCAGCGCGGCGGCGAGGCCGCTGAGTTGCTCGGGGTGGGGAGCAATGCTGACAATACCGGCGCGCTCGGCATCGTCGCGGGGCGAAGCGACCTCGAGCCCCACCTCGTCGGCGAGTGCGATGATGCGTGCCGTGCGCTCGAGCACGGCCTCGTGAATCGCGGGCACGCCAGCGGCGAGAACCGCTTCGACCGCTCCTGCGAGTCGCGCCTCGGCGAAGGGGTCGCCGAGGCCCGTACGAAATGCCCCAGCGTCGCTGCGCGGCGGCAACACGTCGTGTTCAACCTCGCCGCTCTCGTGGGCGTTCCACCCCGACCACACGGGAGTGAGTTGCTCTCGAGCGCGGTCGCTGATGACGAGATACCCCGTGCCGGGGCCGGCACGCAACCACTTCTGACCGCCACCCGCGATGACGTCACACAGTTCCCAGGGTGCGTCGACGATTCCAGCCCCCTGTACGGCATCGACGATGAGCATGCGGTCGCCGATGACCTGGCGAATTCCTTCGAGGTCGACGAGGTGGCCAGTGTGGTAGTCGACGAGACTGACGACGACTGCGCTGACTGCGTCGTGCAGTTGCTCACGCAAGACTCCGGGTGTCACGCGCTCGTGGTCGGGCATGAGCGCGTGCGCTGAGAGCACACCGAGTGCCTCCGAGGCGCGCGCGATGGCGTAGCCGACGGCCGGAAACTCGTGAGGGGATGCCGCGATCGTGCCGGTAAGGCCGAACATGACGTGCATGAGGCCCTGACTCGTCGAGGGCTGCAGCACGATCTGATCATCACGCACGCGAAGCAATGCTGCGAGCGCGGTGCGAGCGCGAGCATCCTGTTCGGCGAGCGGGCTCAGCATGCCGAAACGCGCCCTCTCGAGCACCTCGTGCATGGCGCGAGACTCGGCGAGCGCGTGCTCGCCAACAGGTGCGAGTCGCGGAAAGTCGAGGTAGCCGGGTTCTTCGTGGAAGTCGGCGGCATAGAGTTCGACGGGCGTCGGCGGGGCTGGGCGTCGCGCCATACGTGGGCTCCTCTAGTGTGCGGAAGGCTCGGCGACCGCCAGGGCGGCGCTGCCGGTGTTCGGGACCAGCAGACTACTGCCCGAAGCGGCGCTGCCGTCGAGAGAAGTCACGCAGCGCGCGCAAGAAGTCGACCTCGCGCAGATCGGGACCGAGCGCTTCAACGAAGTAGAACTCGCTGTGAGCGCTCTGCCAGAGCATGAAATCGCTCAGCCTCTGCTCGCCAGAGGTGCGAATCACGAGATCGGGGTCGGGTTGCCCTCCCGTATACAAGTGCTCGGCGATCATCGACGGCGTCACGAGCTCGGCGAGCTCGTCGAGCGTGCCTCCCGATTCGGCGTGACGGTGGACGATGCGACGCACCGCGTCGGCGATCTCTCGGCGACCTCCGTAACCCACCGCGAGGTTGATGTGTAAGCCGGTACGGCCCTCCCCTCGAGCCTGGGCGGTGTCGAGTGCCGTGAGCAACTCGTCCGAGAGGCCTTCTCGACTTCCGACGTGCTGCACACGCCACTGACGCACCTGCGAGAGCTCGTCAGCGAGTTCACCGATGATCTCGATGAGAGCGCCGATCTCGTCCGAGTCTCGGCCCGACAGGTTGTCAGTCGAGAGCAGATAGAGCGTCACGACGCCGATACCCGCGTCGTCGCACCAGGTGAGAAACTCATGGATCTTCTCGGCGCCCGCACGGTGACCGTGCGCGGTCGTCTGGCCGAAGGCGCGGGCCCACCGGCGGTTGCCGTCGAGAATCATCGCCACGTGGCGCGGGTGCGTGGCACTCTCGAGTTCGCGCCGCAAGCGCGCCATGTAGAGGCGGTAGAGAAGACCGTCGCCTCGGGGACTCCTCGAGGTTCGCACGAGGATACGGTAGTGCACTCCGCTGGGCTTGTGGCGAGCATCCAATCGATGCGGACCTCTGATGGTGCTCACGTATCATCGCGGCATGACCTCACACGGCACGGACATTCCCAACATCCCGTTGCTCGACGAGGCGACCGATCGCCAACACGTCGACGAGAAGCCGAGGTGGCGCGGTTGGATTCACGCCGTGAGCTTTCCGCTCGCGATCGTTCTCGGTCTCGTCCTGCTCGCCTTGGGCGCCAACGCGGCAGCGCGCTGGTCGAGCGCGGTCTTCGTGTTCACGTCGATGCTGATGTTCGGCATCTCTGCCACCTACCACCGCTTTCACTGGCCTGAGCGCACGCGCGTACTACTCAAGCGCCTCGATCACGCCAACATCTTCTTGCTCATTGCGGGCACGTATACGCCGCTCGCCGTCATGGCGCTGCCCTTCGACAAGGGCATCCTGTTGCTCTCGCTCGTGTGGGCGGGCGCGCTACTCGGCATCGGTTTTCGCGTGTTCTGGATCGGCGCGCCCCGATGGGCGTACGTGCCGCTCTATGTGCTTCTCGGCTGGGCCGCAGTGCTGTACATCGTCGACCTGGCCGAGGCCAACCTGGCCATGATGGTGCTTGTCGTCGTGGGTGGTCTCGCCTACACCGCGGGTGCTGTCGTCTATGCCCTCAAGCGGCCCAACCCTGTGCCGGGGGTGTTCGGGTTCCACGAGATCTTCCACGTGCTCACGGTCGTGGCCTTCTTGTGCCACTGGACAGCCGTATTGCTCGTCGCGATCGACCCGCCCTTCGTCTGGTAGCAGTCGGCCGGGTCGCAGACGACGCGCGCGCTCGGTCGCGTGTGTGTCTGCTCAGTTCGCGGCGGGATGCTCGCCCTCGGTCGTCGAGGACTCGCCGACCTGCTCGGCGTTGAGCCGCTCAGCCTCGAGACGCTCGCGCACCTCGCCGCGGTAGCGCACTCGGCGAATGCGTCGGGTCATGTCGGTGACGAGAAAGATCACCGCGAGGGCAACGAAGAGCGTGACGACGAAGCCCACGACGCCGGGGGTGACGAGGTTCTCGTCAACCTGGATCGGCGGAATGAGCGGATCATCGACCGGATTCGGACCGATGCCCATCGGGTGGGCGACAGCGACGATGAACCGGTGCACGGTGGTCTCCTCGAACGGGTCTGATAGCTCTGCGCAGTGCGACACATCGCTCGGCCAACCTTCGGCGAGCAGTCTTACGCTGAGAGAACAGCGTAGCGAGTGCCGCTGTGCGGCCACCGAAGGAGCATCCACCCCGTGAGCACCACCCAGCAGCGCCTCGACGAGCGTTACGGCCGCACGCCGAGAGCGGAACGCCGCGCCAGAGTGGTCATGATCGGCGGAGGCATCGGAGTCGTCGGAGTGCTCGCCGCATGGGTCATCTGGGGTGGACTATCGGGAACGAACGCACAACTCGAGACGCGCGAGCTCGGCTATCGCGATGTGACTGCCACGTCGATCACGGTGCGTTGGGAAGTCTCGGTCGATCCCGGCTCTGAGGTCACGTGCGCCGTTCAGGCACTCAACGAGAGCTTCGGTATCGTCGGTTGGAAGGTCGTCGACATTCCGGCGTCGACCGAACGAACGCGAGCCTTCGAGGAGACCCTGCGTACCGCCGAACAGGCGGTCACGGGTTTGCCCTATCGATGCTGGCTCCCGTAATATCGCCGGAATCGTACAGTCAGGACCGGCCCGCGCGGCCGGTTCTGTCACGTCAGGAGGCAGTACAGCATGAGTGAGTCGACCAGCACGACCCAGTGGCTGACGCAAGAGGCGCACGACCGCCTCAGTGCCGAGCTCGAGCACCTCTCGACCACGGGGCGAGCCGAGATCGCCAAGCGAATCGAAGCAGCTCGCGAAGAGGGCGACCTCAAAGAGAACGGCGGCTACCACGCGGCCAAAGACGAGCAGGGCAAGATCGAGGCCCGCATTCGCACCCTCACCGAATTGCTGCGCACCGCAACGGTGGGCGTCGCGCCTGCGGCACACGGCGTGGTCGAGCCTGGCACCGTGATCTCCGCCACGATTCTCGGCGACGAGGAGCGATTCTTGCTCGGCAGCCGCGAGATCGTCGGCGACGACAGCGACCTCGACGTCTACAGCGAAGCAAGCCCGCTCGGCCAGGCCGTCATCGGCGCCAAGGTCGGCGACACCGTCACCTACACCGCGCCGAACGGCAAAGAGATCTCGGTGACGATCACCAACGTCGAGACCTACACCGGCTGAGTACGTCCGTCTCCTCTGACGGAAATACTCTCCATGTCCGGAACGGGTGACTAGTTCCGTCAGAGGAGACGGAACCTAGAAGTCGACGCGGGGGTCGTAGCCACTGTCGCGTAAGGCCTGCAGCACGATGTCGGAGTGCTCGGGGCCGCGAGTCTCGACGTGCAGTTCAAGCTCGACCTGACTGATGTCGAGACCCGTGCCGTGCCGCGTGTGCAACACCTCGACGACGTTCGCGTTCTGATCGGCGATGATCTCGCTCGTTCGGGCGAGCTGACCGGGGCGGTCGGGTAGCGGTATGCGCATGACGAGGTAGCGGTTCGAGGCGACGAGTCCTCGCGAGATCACGCGTTCCATGAGCAGCGGGTCGATGTTGCCGCCGGAGAGCAGCACGACGGTGGGTCCGCTCGCAGTGACCTTGCCCGTCATGAGGGCTGCCACGCCCACCGCGCCAGCGGGTTCGACGACGAGCTTGGCGCGCTCAAGCAGCACGAGGATGGCGCGTGCGATGTCATCGTCGTCGACCGTCACGACTTCGTCGACCGCCTCGCGGATGATGGCGAAGTTCAAGGTTCCCGGCTTGCCCACCGCGATACCGTCGGCGATCGTCGGTGAGATGGTGATCTCGGTGACTTCGCCAGCGGCGAGTGAGATCGGATACGGCGCAGCATCCGCATCATCGG